>Ga0070741_10014065_pt1 | contig 13946 bp, 8 predicted proteins | sample Coa_R1_4_FD_66440 | JGI IMG/M metagenome (GOLD analysis project Ga0070741, IMG submission 66440) | Surface soil microbial communities from Centralia Pennsylvania, which are recovering from an underground coalmine fire - Coalmine... | ecosystem: Environmental > Terrestrial > Soil > Unclassified ... | reverse complement strand
CAGACCATCTCGTTGACGCGGTTCGCCTGGACCACGGCGTGCTCGACGGCGTGCTGCTGCCCTTCGAGCGCCTTCGCCTTGATCGTGACGTGCTCCGCCAGGGCGTTGAGCGACGTCAGCTGCTTCTCGGTGCTCTGGCTCAGCTCATGGAGCTGCGCGAGCGGACCGAGCTTCTTCTCGACGTCCTTGATCGTCTCCATCGCGACGGCCGTGTCCTCGCGCGCCTCGCGCGAGATGTCGCGAATCCGGCTGTACTCCTGGGTCAGGGCGGCGGCGTTGGACCGGATCTGATCGAACTCGCCGCGAATCGCGCCGATCTGGCCGATCGACTGCGTCATGTCGCTCTGCGCGTCGCGCAGGCTGCCGCGCAGCTCTTCGAGCGTGGCGCGCTCCTTCTTGAGCGCGTCGAGGCTCGCCTGGGTCTGGAGCGCCTGCGAAGACAGCTGCTGCACCGCCTGCTTGTGCTTCTGCAGCTCGCCTTCGGGACCGACCACCGCCAGCGCGGTCTGCTCCGCTTTCTTCGCGGTCTCCTTCAACGCCTCGATCCGGCGGTCGATGGCGTCGAGATCGCGCGTGCGCTCGTCGATCGCGGCCAGCCGGTTGGCGAGCGCCGTGAGCTGCGCCTCGACGCTCGCGGCTTTGTCGCTGACCTGTTCGAGCGACTTGCTCAGCGGTGTCAGCTTCTGAGTCCGCGTCGTCAAGGCGGTGAGCATCGCGCTGATCGCGCTGCGCTCCTCGCGCGCGGTGGCGATCAGCGTCTCGAGCTCGCTGGCTTGCTGCTGGACGAGTTTTTTGTTGCCGTTGAACGGGTTCAAGGCGTCGAGCATGTGCGCGCTCCGTGTTCAGCTGTGCCCGCAGGCGTGACGCGGGAAAGTTGCACTTCCGGTATCGGCTAGGGCTCTCGGAAACTGCAACGCCCGCGGGGGTTTGACGAAAACGACCTGGAAAAACCGCGAGGTGCATTGGCGCGCGGTTTTGCACGTCCCTGCGCGTGCTCGCGAGCCTGCGCACGGCAGCCGTGTTCGGCGTGGAGGCCTGTCCGGTTCACGTCGAAGTGGATGTGTCGTTTGGATTTCCTGCCTTCACGATGGTCGGCTTGCCCGACGCGAGCGTTCGCGAGAGCCGCGATCGTGTACGCGCGGCGATTCGCAATTCCGGGTTCGAATTTCCGGCGCACCGGATCACCGTGAACCTCGCGCCCGCCGACGTCCGCAAGGCCGGCGCGTCGTTCGACCTTCCGATCGCGCTCGGCATTCTGGCGGCTCAGGGCGTCGTCGAGCGCCGCCATATCGCCGATCTGGTGCTGCTGGGCGAGCTGTCGCTCGACGGGTCGATTCAGTCAGCGCGGGGTGTTCTGCCGATCGCCGCGGCCGCGCGGCGCGAGGGGCTGGCCGGCATCGTCTTGCCCGCGTCGAACGCCGGCGAGGCCGCGATCGTCGTCGGTCTCGACGTCTTTCCCGTTTCGTCGCTCGGCGAGGCCGTTCGCGCACTGAATGAACCCACGGCCGCCTTCCCTATCCCGGACAGACGGCCGGCGTCCGTGGCGGCCGAGGGCTCCGACCTCGCAGATGTCCGCGGACAGCTGCTGGCGCGGCGCGCGCTCGAAATCGCGACGGCAGGCGGCCATAATCTCCTGCTCGTCGGTCCACCCGGGGCCGGCAAGACGATGATGGCGCGGCGGGTGGGCGGAATTCTGCCGCCGCTCACGTTCGACGAGGCGCTCGAAGTCACCTCCGTGCACTCGGTCGCCGGACTGCTGGCAGCGGGATCGGGACTGCTGTCGGCGCGGCCCTTCCGGGCACCGCACCACACCATCTCCGACGTGGCGCTGATTGGCGGCGGCTCGCAGCCGCGGCCCGGCGAGGTCAGCCTCGCGCACCACGGCGTGCTGTTCCTCGACGAGATGCTCGAATTCAGCCGGCACGTCCTCGAGGTGCTGCGGCAGCCGCTCGAGGAAGGTACGGTCACGATTGCGCGCGCGGCTCGGACGGCGGTCTTTCCCGCGCGGTTCATGCTGGTCGGCGCCATGAATCCGTGCCCGTGCGGCTTTGCCGGCGATGTCGTGCGGGAGTGCCGGTGCACACCGCAGCAGGTCGCACGCTACCGCGGCCGGCTGTCGGGCCCGCTGCGCGACCGCCTCGATCTGACGGTCGACGTGCCCGCGCTGCCACCGGACGTTGTCGGATCCTCCCCGGGCGGCGAGCCCTCGGCGGCCGTCCGCGCACGCGTCGTCGCGGCGCGCGATCGCCAGGCGTGCAGGTACGCGGGCGAGCGGATGCGGACGAACGCGGAGCTGACGCCGTCGCAGATGGCGCGTCATTGTCCGCTCGATCGGAACGCGGCGCGGCTGCTCAACGCGGCGGTGACGCGGCTCGCGCTGAGCGCGCGGGCCTACGATCGCGTCAGGAAAGTGGGCCGGACGATCGCCGATCTCGAGGCCGCAGACGCGATTTCGGCCGATCACGTCGCGGAAGCGCTGCAGTTCCGGATGCCAAGCTGAGAGAGCGGCGCCGGATCGGGACTTTGTGCGGCACGCTCGCTTCGATTACATTTTGTCGACGTGATCGAACAGCCTCTGGAAGATCTGCTCGCCCGGCTCGACCGCGAGCGGCGCGAAGCGGACCGCGCGTACAACGACGCGCTCACGGCTGTCGACCGTGCGCTCGGGACCGCTCCGCGTCTTCCCGCGGCGCCGCCGTCGTACGACGAAGAGAAGATTGCCGCCATCAACCGGGAGTGGACCATTCTTCCTGACGGTGCGCCGGCGATCGATCGGTCGATCAAGGGCCGGTTGCGCGCGTTCGTCTGGCGCCTCGTCGGGCCGCCTCTCGGACGCCAGCAGGCCTTCAACAGTGCCGTCGTCGATCACATCAATCGCAACGCCGTTGCGCATCGTGAGGCGCATCGGGCGCTGGCGTCGCTCATCGACGTGCTCCGCCGCGAGTTCGACGCACTCGTCGCGTTCGAGTCGCGGCTGGTGCAGTACCTGCAGACGATCACTGCGTACGTCGACACGAAGGATCGGATTGCGGGCGGCAGCGAGTTGCGCGAGCGATTGGCGCTCGTCGAGCAGCGGATCGCCGTCGTGCGACGCGAGCTCGAAAGGGCCGGTGACCTCACACCGTCGGCCGCCGCGACGGCGCCTGGCGGCAACGCCGGGTTCGGAGGAACCGTGGCGTCCGCGACGTATGTCGGTTTCGAGGATCGATTTCGCGGCACGCAGGACGCCATTCGAACCCGGGTCGAGGATTACGTCGCACTCTTCGCGGGCGCGACCGACGTCCTCGATGTCGGGTGCGGGCGCGGCGAGCTGCTCGGACTTCTCCGCGATCATGGGATCAAGGCCAGAGGGATCGATGTGAACCACGCGATGGTCGAGCTCTGCCGGGCGCGCGGCCTGGATGTCGAGAAGTCCGATGCGGTTTCCTATCTCGTCCGGCAACCCGACGCGAGCCTCGGCGGACTGTCGGCGATCCAGGTCGTCGAGCACTTCGAGCCGTCATACCTGCTCCGGTTCCTCGACGCGGCGTATCAGAAGCTTCGGCCGGGCGCAGCGCTGGTGCTCGAGACGATCAATCCGTCGTGCTGGCTCGCATTTTTCGACACCTACATTCGTGATCCGACGCACGAGCGGCCGCTTCATCCGGAGACGCTCAAATATCTCGTTCAGGCGGCCGGGTTCGCCAGCGCCGACATCCAATATCGAGCGCCCGTCAGTGAGGGCGATCGTCTCGACCGCGTCGCGGCAGCCGACATCGCCGCGCCGAACGCGGCGATTGCCGCAGTCGTCAACGCTCACGCCGAGAAGCTCAACGCGCGGCTATTTTCGTCGATGGATTACGTGGTCGTGGCACGAAGATAACTAACCGCCGAGAGCGCAGAGCGCGCAGAGAACGTTCGACTCACCCGCCGCTTCGCCTCCGCGTCGAACGTCCCTCCGCTCTCGCCGACCTCTGCGCGCTTAGCGGTTAATTATTGGGACTCGGCGGTTGACGTCCATCAGCTACGGAAACCCGACAATCTCGTACAACCACACTTGGCCGTCGATCGCTCGCGCCTGCAGGTACGGCGCGAACGCTTTCAAGCGCTCCAGGAGCTGCGCGCGCGCCGCGGGATTGTATGCATCGGCGTGGATGACGGCGTAGCGCCCTCCGATCGACGCGAGAACCCTGAACGCGTCGCGGCTCGGAAATCCGCCCAGCGCTTCCATGTTCGCGGTGAAATCCGGCGGGATGTAATCGCTGTACGCGTCGATCAGCGGTTTCCAGTGGATCGTCGAGTTCAGCATGTAGGCCTCGCGCACGAAGCCGAACTGCCGCGAGTACACCGGCAGCTCCAGCACCGCACCAGGCGGCATCGTCGCGAGCACGCGATACGCTTCGTCGGGCGGTCGGACCGGCGGGAACCTGAGCGGCGCTATCAGCTCCGCCACACCGAGGATGCCGACCGCAACGATCGCCATCCCTCTTGCTTTGCCGAAAGCTGACGCCAGGCCGACGCCGGCGAGGACGCAAGCGGCAAAGACGACAACGAGCCCGAATCGGCTCGGTGCGCGCATGAACGTGAATCCCGGGACGGTCGCGTAGAGGAGGCTGTAGAGCCGCGCCGCAGGCCCGAACGATAACCACGCGGCCGCAACCGCTGCGCCGCCGTATATCAACACGATCTCCCGCATCCGTCCGCCGCGCGTCCAACCGCGCCAGCCGCCAACGAGCGCGAAGGTCACTGCCACGAACCCTGGAAACAGCATGTCGGCGGTTGCGCCATGTCCCACGACGTGGAGGAGCGGCGCGTGTGCGTAGGAGCTCGAGGCGAAGTAATCGCGCCAGGTTGCCGAGAATTCACGCGCGCTCTCGAGCGAGCGCGTGAATCCAGTCGTTCGCTGATGGCTCGCGTACGCCGCGATCAGCGGGAGCGCGCCGACCAGGGCGAGCGTCGCCGCAACGGCGAGGGCTGACAAGGTGGCCGTGTCGGTCCAGCGACGGCGAACCAACATGAGCGCCAGAACGGCGAATCCGACGAGGAGAACGAGGAAGATCGCATAGTAGCCGCAGAAGTAGGCTTGCGCTGCCATGACCGCGCCGAGCGCCGCGCCGCGTCCCGGCGATGGCCGATCGAAAAGACGATGAAGAGATAAGAGGGCGAACGGAAGCCCGGCGGTCATCAGAAGCTGAATGTGCGGCGTGTGCGCGAGCACGTACGGGCAAAAGCCAAACAGAACGCCGGCGACGGCTGCGGCGCGGCGATCACCGGCGAGGTAGCGGACGAGGTAGTACATGCCAGCTGCGCTGGCGACGAACGAGAGGAGCAGTACGAAATTGTGCGCCGCGTACGGATTCCGGCTCGCCCAGTAAATCGGAACAGCCAGCGCCCCGGCGCCGAGGTTCGTTTCGGAGTAGGTCAGCGTGCCGAGGTGCGGATAGAAGATGTTCGCGTCGAGCACGTGCCGCGGATCGACGATGAGCGTGCGCGCGACCCAGGCGACGTTCCAGATCGAGAACTGACCGTCGCCGTTATCCACGCGCCCCACGCTGCCGAGATGGAATGCGAGCGGCGCTGTGAACAGAATTGTCAGCGCGGCGAAACCGGCGGCGACGGCCGCTCCTTCCCGCCGCCCGCGGCGCGCGTCGACGGTCGCAGATGCCTCTCGCCGGCCCGGGGCCGCATGCGCGGAGCCGATCACGGTGCGGAGTATAGCGTCTGCACTCCTTTCGCCGGATCTTCGCAGTTCGTCACTTCGATGTTGGGCAGCGTCGAGCCGTGTGATAGAGTTTTTTCGCCCCCAGAGCAGGCACGGCGCCTGTTCAACCCTTTCGCGTCGCAAGATCGGAACCGATAACTTATCTATGCGCGCGCGGCGCTATACCGTCCTTGTCGCCGACCGTTCGTCCGGCGTTCTTCGCCGGCTGACGGTCAATCTGCGGCCGACCATCGCGGCGGTCTGCGGCGTGATGATGGTCCCGATCCTCATCGGTCTGGGCGCGCGCTGGAGTGCGCGGATCGAGATCGATCAGCTGCGCGCCGCGAATACCCTGCTCCAGGTGGAAAACGCGAGCTATCGCGCCGCCACCGGGGAGCTGACCACCCAAATCCAGTCGCTCGAAGGCGTCATCGACGATCTCGGGTCCCGTGCCTCGCTCGACCCTGCCGCGGCACACGCCCTCCAGAAGCTGCCGGCGGTCGTCAAGTCGCGCGCCGCGGGCGGTGCGTCGCCTGCGAACGCCACGCTGGCCAACGTCATCTCGGCTTCCCTGTCGCTTCCGGAAGACACATTTGGCGTGCTGCGCGACGTCCTGCAGGGCCTCGAGAATCGGCTCCGCTACGTCCGGAAAGACGTCGAGCGCCGCGAGGCGCTCGCCGGCGCGACGCCGTCGATTTGGCCCGCGCACGGGTGGTTGACCGGAACCTTCGGCGGCCGCAGCGATCCGTTCTCGGGCGAACCGGCGTTCCATCAGGGTCTCGACATCTCCACCGAAAAGGGGCAGCCGGTTTTCGCCACCGCGGATGGCGAGATCGAGTCCGCCGCGTATACCGGTGATTACGGCAACTTCATCGTGATCAAACACGGCTTCGGTCTGATGACCCGCTACGGGCATCTGAGCGCGTTCGCCGTGAAGCCTGGCGCCAGCGTGAAGCGCGGCGACATCATCGGCTACGTCGGCTCGACGGGACGCTCCACCGGATCGCATCTGCATTACGAGATTCTCGCCAACGGCAAGTTGATCAATCCGCTTCAGCTGCTGACCCAGCCGGTCCCCGCAAATCCGTAAAGCGAACGCGCTCGGCTAAAGCCTCGCGCTACCCTCACGCTCGGCTAAAGCCTCGCGCTACCTCACGCTCGGCTAAAGCCTCGCGCTACCTTCACGCTCGGCTGAAGCCTCGCGCTACCCTCACGCTCGGCTGAAGCCTCGCGCTACCTTCGCGTTCGGCCGGTGTAGCGCGAGCCTTTAGGCGAGCGCGCACGATGTACAACGGTCCCACACCGCTCTGCTACAATCAGTAGATACCCTCGTCGCGGAATACCAGCAGTAGATGCTCCAGACACTCCTTAACAAAATCATCGGGACTGCAACCGACAAGGAACTGAAACGCCTCCGGCCGCTCGTCCCGCGTGTCAACGCCCTCGAGGCCTCGATTCAGCCCCTCACGGACGAGCAGCTTCGCGCCAAAACCGCCGAATTCAGACAGCGCTTCGAAAACGGCGAGACGCTCGATGAGCTGATGCCGGAGGCCTTCGCCGTCGTCCGCGAGGCCGGCCGCCGCGTGCTGAACATGCGGCATTTCGACGTCCAGCTCATCGGCGGCGGCGTCCTGCACAGCGGCAACATCGCGGAAATGAAGACGGGCGAGGGCAAGACACTCGTCGCGACGCTTCCGGCCTACCTCAACGCGCTCTCCGGCAAAGGTGTCCACGTCGTCACGGTCAACGATTATCTGGCGCGCCGCGACTCCGAGTGGATGGGCCGGATCTACCGGTTCCTCGGCATGAGCGTCGGCGTCATTCAGCACGATCTCAACGATGCCGAGCGGCAGGTCGCCTATGCGGCGGACATCACCTACGGCACGAACAACGAGTTCGGGTTCGACTACCTCCGCGACAACATGAAGTTCGAACTCGCGCATTACGTGCAGCGCGGGCACCACTTCGCCATCGTCGACGAGGTGGACAGCATTCTGATCGACGAGGCGCGGACCCCGCTGATCATCTCGGGGCCGGCCGAGGAATCCACCGATCTCTATTACGAAGTCGATCGAATCATTCCTCGCCTCAAGGCGGGCGCGGTGACGCGCGGCGATACGAAGGCCGAAGAGCGCGAGGCGCTCGAAGCCACCGGCGATTTCATCGTCGACGAAAAGCACAAGACCGTCACGCTGACCGAGAGCGGCATGGCGAAAGCCGAGCAGATGCTCTCGCATCGGCTGCAGCCGGGCGGCTTGTACGATCCGGCGAACATGCCGCTCCTCCATCACATCAATCAGGGGCTGCGCGCGCACGTCATCTTCAAGCGCGACGTCGATTACATGGTGAAGGACGGCGAGGTCATCATCGTCGATGAATTCACCGGGCGGTTGATGCCGGGCCGGCGCTGGAGCGACGGGCTGCATCAGGCCGTCGAGGCGAAGGAAAAGGTCAAGATCGAGCGCGAGAACCAGACGCTCGCGACCGTCACGTTCCAGAATTACTTCCGCAAGTACAAGAAGCTCTCCGGCATGACCGGCACCGCGGAGACCGAGGCGGAAGAATTCGCGAAAATCTACAACCTCGACGTGGTGGTCATCCCGCCCAACCGGCCGCTGCGCCGCGTCGAGAATCCCGATCTCGTCTACCGCACGGAGCCCGAAAAATGGGACGCGATCGTCACCGAGATCATCGACGAGCACGCCAAGGGACGTCCGGTGCTCGTTGGAACGGTGTCGATTGAGAAATCCGAAAAACTCTCGACGATGCTCGATCGGCGCGGTCTCAAGCGCGGCACGAGCACCGGCGGCAGCGTCGACAAGCACGTCGTGCTGAACGCGAAATACCACGCGCAGGAAGCCGAGATCGTCTCACAGGCCGGCCGCAAGGGCGCCGTCACGATTGCCACGAACATGGCCGGCCGCGGGACCGACATTCTGCTCGGGGGCAACGCCGAATTCATGGCGCGTCAGCAGTGTCTCGCCGAGGAAAAAGCGGAGCGGCTGGCGAAGGGCGAGGAGCGTTTCGTCGAGGACGAGCAGTACGTCTACTTCTATCACCTCGACGGGTTCTATCGCGTCGCCAAACCCGAGTACGAGCGCATCTTCGAGCACTTCAAGAAGCAGTGCGACTCGGAGCACGACGATGTCGTGGGGCTGAGCGGACTGCACATTCTCGGAACCGAGCGGCACGAGGCGCGGCGCATCGACAACCAGCTGCGCGGCCGCGCCGGCCGGCAGGGCGATCCTGGTTCCTCGCGGTTTTACCTCTCCCTCGAAGACGACTTGATGCGGATCTTCGGATCCGATCGCATCTCGGGGCTGATGCAGCGGCTCGGGATGGAGGAAGGCGTCCCGATTGAAGCCGGGATGGTGACGAAGGCCATCGAGCGCGCGCAGAAGCAGGTCGAGGCGCAGAACTTCTCGGTCAGAAAACATCTCCTCGAGTACGACGACGTGATGAACAAGCAGCGCGAGAACGTCTACGCGCTGCGCCGTCAGATTCTCGAGGGCGAGATTCGGCTCCAGGACGAAGAGGGCCAGGAGGAAAAGCTCGGCACCCGCGAATACCTGATGACCCTGGCCGAGGAAATCCTCGAGTCCGTCGTCGAGACCTACGCTCCCCGTCAGTCCGATTTCGAGCAGTGGGATCTCGATGCGCTCAAGCGCGAGATCACGCGCGTGTTCGCCGTCGAGACCTCGTCGCTCGCCTTCGACGATCGGACGTCGGACGAGATCGCCGATCTGCTCTGGCAGCGGATCAAAGCGTCGTACGAGGACAAGGAAAAGCTGGTCGGCCGCGACGTGCTCCAGCGCGTCGAGCGCGACATCATGCTGCAGATCGTCGACGCGCAGTGGAAGGACCATCTCTACAGTCTCGATCACCTGAAGGAAGGCATCGGGCTGCGCGGCTACGGTCAGCGCGATCCGCTCGTCGAGTACAAGAAGGAGAGCTTCGAGCTGTTCCAGGCGATGAAGGAGCGCGTCGACGAAGAGATCGTTCGATACCTGTGGTGGCTGCGTCCGGTCCTGAGTGAAGGAGGACCGGAGCCGCCGGCGCGCCGGCCGGTCCGGCGGCCGCAGGCGCCGCTGACGCTGAGCGGCGGCGCGGCCGAAGTGCTGCCCGCGTTCGGCGGTCCATCGCAGGCTGCCGATTTCGGCGCGAAGCCCGCGCGGCAACCGGCCCGGGTCGGTGGTGACGATGCGAAGGTGACGACGGTCAAACACGATCAGCCGAAGGTGGGCCGAAATGATCCGTGTCCGTGCGGAAGCGGCAAGAAGTACAAGAAGTGTCACGGAGCGGCCGCCTGAGGGCGACGAAGTAGGTCAGGTAGGTCGGGTGGGGTTGGTAGGTCAGGTGGGACTGGTAGGTCAGGTGGCAACGCTATGGAACTGAGAACCGAGATGCCGACGCTGCTGTCGACCGAAACAGGTCTGGCCACCGCGCTGACCTTCGACGACGTCCTGCTGGTGCCGCGGCACTCGGACGTGCTTCCGACGCAGGTCGACGTCAGCACGCGGCTGACGCGCCGAATCCGTCTGAACGTGCCGCTCGCGAGCGCGGCGATGGATACCGTCACGGAGTCGCGTCTGGCCATTGCGATGGCGCAACACGGCGGCATCGGGATCATCCACAAGAACCTGGCGATCGAGGAGCAGGCATCCGAGGTCGACCGCGTCAAGCGATCGGAGAGCGGAATGATCGTCGATCCGATCACGCTCTCCCCCACGCACCGGATTCATGAAGCCCTCGAGCTGATGAAGAAGTACCGGATCTCCGGCGTGCCGATCACCGAAGACGGCAGCAAGGAGGGACGCCTCGTCGGCATTCTGACGAACCGGGATCTGCGCTTCGAGACCAACATCAACCGGGCGATCGCGGACGTGATGACGCGCGAGAGCCTGATCACCGTGCCGGTCGGCACGACGCTCGACGCGGCGCGCGAAATCCTCCATCAACACAAAGTCGAAAAGCTCCTCGTCGTCGATCGCGATTTCCGGCTGAAGGGGCTGATTACCGTCAAGGACATTCAGAAGGCGGTCAAGTATCCCGGCGCGTCCAAGGATTCGCTCGGACGGCTGCGCTGCGGCGCGGCAGTCGGCATCGCGCGCGACACGCTCGATCGCGCGGAGGCGCTCGTCGCGGCCAACGTCGACGTGCTCGTGGTCGACACCGCGCACGGTCACGCGCAGGGCGTGCTCGACATGGTCCGGACGCTGCGCCGACGCTTCCCCGACGTCGACCTGATTGCCGGAAACGTCGCGACCGCCGAGGCGACGGAAGCGCTCATCGCGCTCGGCGTCGACGCGGTGAAGGTCGGGATCGGCGCCGGATCGATTTGCACGACGCGGGTCATTGCCGGCATTGGCGTCCCGATGATCACGGCGATCACGGAATGCGCCCGCGCCGCGCTTGCGCACGACGTGCCGGTCATCGCCGACGGCGGTATCCGCTATTCGGGAGATATCACCAAGGCCATTGCGGTCGGCGCGAGCAGCACGATGATTGGCAACCTGTTCGCCGGCACCGATGAAAGCCCCGGCGAGCTGATTCTGTATCAGGGCCGGAGCTTCAAGGAGTATCGCGGCATGGGATCGATCGGCGCGATGCGCCGCGGCAGCCGCGACCGCTACTTCCAGGACGAGTTCGATCTGGACACGCCGGGCGGATCGGACAAGCTCGTGCCGGAAGGGATCGAGGGGCGCGTCGCCCACAAAGGCAGCGTCGCCGGTCTCATCTATCAGCTCGTCGGCGGGCTTCGCGCCGGCATGGGCTACTGCGGCGCGCGCAACATCCCGACGCTCCAGCGCGAAGCGAAGCTGATTCGCATCACGCCAGCCGGCGTCCGCGAGAGCCACGTCCACGACGTCGCCATTACCAAGGAAGCGCCGAACTACCGCTCCGAGTAGATCGAAATCGTCCGGACATCTCCCGAGCCCTGCGTGATCCGGACGGCGACAGCCGTCGCGGGCGGCCGCGGCAGTTTGTCCGCCCACTCGATCGCGAGGATGCTTTCGAGACCCAGCTCGTCGAGCCCGAGATCGTCGATCTCCCGCGGATCGTGCAGCCGATAGAGATCGACGTGCAGGAGCGGTACCCGGCCGCCGCGATATTCCTGAATCAGCGTGAACGTCGGGCTGCTGACTTCGTCCGGCGCCACGCCCAATCCTGCGGCAAGACCGCGGACGAACGCGGTCTTCCCCGCGCCCAGCTCGCCGATCAGCAGCACGACCGAGCCGGCGGAGAGACTCGACGCCAGCTCGCGGCCGGCGGCGGCTGTTTCCTCTTCCGAATGCGTGGTGATGGAAGTGGTCACGCGCGATCGATTGTCGCGTGCGTTACGCGCGCGGCTGTTCCACCTTGCGCCGCGCCGTGAGCTCGAGCACCGCATCGCCGATGTGACCGGCGAGATCCGCCGAAGTCATCGACGTCTCGCCTTCGTCGGCTTCCGCGAGATCGCCGGCCATCCCGTGCAGGTACACGGCGAGCTTGCACGCCGCTTCGGCGTCGAGAAGCTGGGCGAGCCACGCCGCGAGCATGCCGGTCAGGACGTCGCCGGTCCCGCCCGTCGCCATGCCCGGATTCCCGGTCGGATTGATGAAGACCTTTTCGTCGGGCGTGGCGATGAGCGTCCGATGGCCTTTCAGCACGACGTACAAATGATGCGCGACGGCGAAGTTGCGGGCAATCTCGAGGCGGCTCGCCTGCACTTCATCGGGCGACATGCCGACGAGCCGCGCCATCTCCCCGGGATGGGGCGTGATGATCACATCGCGCCCTTCGCGGCCGACGAGCTTGTCGGGATCCTCGGCGAACGCATTCAGGCCGTCGGCATCCACGACCAGCGGAACCGTCGCTCGATCGACGAGGCTGCGGATGAACTCACGCGTCCCGCGGGCTTGTCCGAGCCCAGGCCCGATCGCGATGACGTCTCGCGCGAGATCGAGCACGCGCTCGACGCCGTCGGCGTTGAGGCCGTCCGCGGTCTCGTCGAGCGGCTCGGTCATGTACTCGGGCGCCATCATCGCGACGATCGGCAAACAACACGCGGGCGTCGCAACGGTGACCAGGCCTGCGCCGGATCGGAGCGCGCCGATGCCCGCCAGATGCGCGGCGCCGGTCTTCCCTCGCGATCCGGCGATGACGAGGACCCGGCCGAAGTCGCCCTTGTGGCTGTCGGGGGCGCGCGGCGCCACGAGCTCGCGCATCGCGCCGCGGGTCAGCAGCTCGACGCGAGGGCCGTCCACGCTCTCGAGCACGTCGGCAGGAATGCCGATGTCGGCGATGACGATGTCGCCGGCGCGCGTCTCCGCGGGCGGCAGGACCAGCGGCAATTTCGGCGCCGCCAGAGTCACCGTGACCGACGCCTCGATCGAATCCCCGATCGGCTCCGCCGAATCGGCCGAAAGGCCGGACGGCAAATCGATCGCGACGACCGGAATGCCCGACGCATTGACGTCGGCGACGACCGTTTCCATGAGCCCCGAGATCGGCGCGTTCAAGCCGGTTCCGAAGATCGCGTCGACGATCAGCGTGCAGTCGCCGATCTCCGAGAAATGGAGCTCCCAGGCCTGACTGTCGGCAATCTCGACGACGGTCACGCCCAGGCGGCCGAGGATCTCGAGGTTCACGCGCGCATCGCCGCGAACGTCGGCGATGCGGCCGACGACGAAGACCGACGCTTCGACGCCGCGCTGCATCAACGTGCGGGCCACGACGAAGCCGTCGCCGCCGTTGTTGCCCCGCCCGCAGAGCACGGCCACGTGTCGCTCGCTCAAATCGGCATAGACGGCCTCCATCGCCGCGACCGCCTGCCGGCCGGCGTTTTCCATCAGCACGAGCGACGGGATGCCGATTTCCTCGATCGTGCGTCGATCGGCTTCCCGCATCTGAGCGGAGTTCAGGACGCGCATTCTGGAGCCACAGGATACTACCTTACGGATTTGACGCTCGGATTCCGCGCCTTTGTTGTGGATCGCCGCTCGCGCCGTGTTGTACCCTCTCGCCATGGCAGCGACGGTCAACGTCAACGGGCGTATCGCAGATCAGGAGCACGCGGTCATTTCGGTATTCGATCACGGCTTCCTGTACGGCGAAGGGGTCTACGAGACGCTCCGCACCTATAACGGACAGCCCTTTCTTTTCAGCCGCCACATGCGGCGGCTTCGCACGTCGGCGGACATGCTCGCGTTGCCGGTGCCGCTGACCAACGAGCAGGTCGATGCGCGCTTCCGCGAGACGATGCGCGCCGCAGGACTGGGAGACG
>Ga0070741_10014064_pt1 | contig 13948 bp, 13 predicted proteins | sample Coa_R1_4_FD_66440 | JGI IMG/M metagenome (GOLD analysis project Ga0070741, IMG submission 66440) | Surface soil microbial communities from Centralia Pennsylvania, which are recovering from an underground coalmine fire - Coalmine... | ecosystem: Environmental > Terrestrial > Soil > Unclassified ... | reverse complement strand
AAGGTACTGCAGGCTCAACGGGTCCACGACGAGCGTGACCCCCTCTTTGACCACGGCGAGGTCGTCGTCGGCGCTCTGCTCGTCGAACGTGAACCCGTACTGGAACCCCGAGCAGCCGCCGCCCGAGATGTAGACGCGCAGCTTGAGGTTCGGATTGTTCTCTTCGGCGATGAGCTCGCGCACCTTGTGCGCGGCGGCATCGGTGAAGACCAGCGGCTCGTCCAGCGCGGTCTGGTAGTTCGGCGTGTCGGTCATGAACGAATTCCTCGGTCCCGCCTCGAACATCGCGGCGGACCGCCGCGAATTCAAGCGGCCGGAGCTTCGGCCTCTGGTTTCGGCAGCTGTTTCGGCGGCTCGGCGCGATGCACGATCTTGCCGTTGATCTGCGCACCCGCGGACATCTCGAGCACCTTGTAGTAGACGTTGCCCTCGACACGCGCATTGCTCGCGAGCTCCAGGCGTTCGGCCGCCGTGACGTCCCCCGTCACCGCTCCATTGATGACGATGTGCGGCGCGACGAGCTCGCCGGTGATCTTCGCATGCTCCGAGAGCGTCAGCACGGATTGCGCGCCTTCGCCGCGGATCGCACCTTCGACCAGCCCGTCGACGTGCAGATGTCCGCGAAACGCGATGTCGCCGCGGATTTCGGTGCCGAACGCGATCAGCGTGGTGACCTCGCCGGCGCTTTTGCCGTCTTTCTTGCTATTGCTGTTGAACATCGGAGACCTCCTGCTCGGCGAGCGCGTCCGCCCACGCGAAATCCTGGTCGGCATGGCCCATATCGCTGCCCGCGTCGGCCTCGACGCGGATGCGGTTCGGCGCGAATCCTTCGGGCAGCATCACGGTGGCCCGAATTTGCCGGAAATACTTGAACGAGAATGCCAGCCCGTTCGCATCCTGATCGGGAGCGATCTCGTTCCAGCTCAAAGTCGTGAGCTTGCCCGCACGCACGCCGCTCACGCTCATGCGCACGTGCCCGCTCGCGATCTGCCCGGTCTTCAGGTTTTGCGTGAGCGTCGCGGTGACGTCGAAGACGCGCGGGGTATCGGTCGCCTGTACGCGCACGCCGTGCACGGCGAGCCCGTCGCGACGCGCGGAGCCGCCCGTCAACCGGCTGAAGAACGCCAGATCGGCGCGCAATCCGGCAATTTGTTCCTGCTGGTCGCGCAGGTTTTGTTGCAGATCGGCATTGGCGGCCCGCGCGATCTGCTCGGAGCGTTCGAGCGCGGCGTTGCGCTTGCGCAGATCGTCGATTTCACGCTGGGCCGCATTGAGCGCACTGTGGTCGACGACGTTGGCGACTTGCGGACTCATGAGCTGCATGAGGCCGAACGCGGCCGGCAGCGACACGATCCAGGCGAACGCGACGAGCAGCACGAGCCTGCGGCGGCGCTCCGGCCGGTGAGGACGGACGACGAGCACGGGCGGCGGAGCGACATTCACCATGGGTTCTGGGCAGCGGCGCGGTCCGCGCGGCGGGAGGCGCCTTATAGCCTCGCCGTGCGCCGGGCGTCAAGCCCGCGGAGGATGGCCGCACCGCTATACTGCGCGATTCGGGAAGGTACGCCTATGCCGTGGATCAAGGCCTTTCATATCATCTTCGTCGTCACGTGGTTCGCGGGACTGTTCTATCTACCGCGGCTGTTCGTGTATCACGCGGAAAACGAGGACGAAGCCTTCCGCACGCAGCTGCGCATCATGGAGCGGCGGCTTCTCGGCATCACGAACCTGGGCGGAGCACTCGCGATCGTCTTCGGCGTGTGGACGCTGAGCCTCGTCCCCGCTTATCTGCAGCAAGCGTGGCTGCATGCCAAGCTCACCCTGGTGCTCGGCCTCGTGGCCTATCATGGCTACCTGATCCGCCTCACCCGCGAGTTCGCCGCCGGACGCATACCGCATTCGGGGCGTTGGCTGCGCGTCTTCAACGAGCTTCCGGCGCTGCTGCTCATCGCGATCGTGCTGCTCGTCGTCGTCAAGCCAGGAATCTAGTCGTTCAACGGCTTGGCGGACATACTTCGAGCGGTATGGAAGGGTCCGGCGCGGCACTGGTATAGTGCCGACGATACACGGCGTTAGGGCGGAGCCGGTGCAGAAGCAAGACGATACCCAACAGGCAGCGGAGCTGCGGCAGGCGTTCCTGCGCCATCTGCCCAAGCGCCTGGAGACCTTGCGCAAGCGCGGTACGCGGCTGTGCACGCAGGGTTGGGACATCAACGCGTTATCGCTGCTGTATCGCGAGTTGCAGACCCTCGCGGGAGCCTGCGGCCGCTACGGCCTCCTCGACGTCGGCGAGTGCCTCTATTCCCTCGAAAGCTTCCTCGCGCCCTTCGTCGAGCAGGTCGCGATCCCAAACGCCGGCCAGACCGAGACGTTCTCAGGCCTTATCGCCAAGCTCGATGCCTTGAGTGTGCAACACGAGCGTCAGTACGGCGAACCCGAACATGCCCAGGCCGTTGCGGCGCTGACGGTCGCGACCGCGCAAGCAGGCGTCTTCCCGCTCCAAGTGACGCCACCGCCCGAATATTGGAAGCGGTTCGGCATCCCACCTGCGCCAGCGCCGGCTCCGGCGGCACCGCCGCCGAAGCCGCTCGTCGCCGCCGCGCCCGCCGCGCCCGCCGCGGCTCCCGCACCAGCCACCGCACCAACCCGTCCGCCGGCCACTCCGACAGCGCCCGCGCCGGCAGCCGCCGTCCCTACCCCTGCGCCGGCGCCCGTCGCGCCGCCGGTGGAGACCGTCGCACGCGCCCCCGCATCGACGCTGCGCAAGGTCTACCATCTGAGCGACGGCAATCCGCTCGCGTGCGAAGTCGACCAGAAGATCGAGGCGGCAAGCTTCGAGCTCACGCTGCTCGACAGCGTCGCCGAACTCAAGGAGATGCTGGCTGCCGTGGCGCCACATCTCGTGATCGTCGATGCACCGTTCCAGGACGCGCTCGACACGATCGGCGAACTCGTCAAAGCGGCGCGCGCGCGGCTCAGCCACCGGCTCGCGCTCATGACGTTCTCGAATTCGGCCGATCTGGCAGTACGCCTTCGCGCGATGCGTGCCGGCGCCGATGCGTTCATCAGCCTGCCCGCGCAATCGGCCGACGTCATGACGCGCATCGGCGAATTGCTCGAAGCCGAAGCCGCCGATCCCTACCGCGTTCTGATCGTCGAGGACGACCGCTCGCAGGCGCTCTTCGCCGAATCGATCCTGCGCAAGGCAGGCATGAGCACGTGCGCCGTGACCGATCCGCTCGCCGCGCTCGACCAGCTCGACGAGTTCAAGCCCGAGCTCATTCTCATGGATCTCTACATGCCGAACTGCGACGGCATGGAGCTGACCTCGATCATCCGCGAACGCGAGGCGTTCATCACGACGCCGATCGTGTTCCTGTCGGGCGAGCACGACGAGGAAAAGCACTTCGAAGCGCTCAACGCCGGCGGCGACGATTTCCTGTCCAAGCCGATCAGGCCGAAACACCTGATTTCCGCGGTCACGAACCGCGCACGCCGCGCGCGCCAGCTCGGCCGCCGCGCAAAGGCGCAAAACCCGCGCGATCCCGTCACGGGACTTTACGAACGCGCCTATGTGCTCGACCAGCTGAATGCGCTGCTCGCGCGCGAGGAACCTTCCGAGCACGGCGGCGGGCTGATCTATATCGAAATCGACGGCGCGGGCCAAATCCGCGAACGCGTCGGTCTCATCGTGTTCGATGCCTTGCTCGGTCAGGTCGGCGCCTTCGTCGTGTCGCATATCGAAGGCGGCGATTTCGCCGCGCGTTATGGCGACACGAGCTTCGCCCTGCTCTGCCACGGCGGCGACGAAGCGGCGCTGCGGCATCTCGCCGCCGACCTGCGCGACCGCACCGCCAAGCAGGTCTTCGAGCACGAAGGCAAGACGGTGGCGGTCGGCTTGTCGTTCGGCATCTGTCCGTTCTCGGCCGGGCTCGGCGACGCAGGGGCGATGCTCAATGCCGCCGAACGCGCAATGTCCGATGCGCGCGCACCGGGACAGGGCAACATCGGCGTGTTCCACGTCGTGCGCAAGGCCTTGAGCAACGCCGACGAGGCGCTCGAGAAGCTGATCCGGGCCGCACTGAAAGCCGAGGATTTCCAGCTCCTGTTCCAGCCCATCGTCGATCTCCAGGGCGGCAACGAGGAACAGTTCCAAGCCCTGCTGCGCCTGCGCGGCGACGGCGGGAAATTGTATACCGCGACCGACATCCTGCCCGTGGCCGAGCGCGCGGGCCTGCTCGGCGACATCGATCGCTGGGTGGTCGCGCACTGCCTGCTCGTGCTCGCCGAGCGCGCACGCCAGCGCCGTCCGGTGCGGCTGTTCGTGAGCCAGGCCATCGAGGCCGCTTGCGATCCGCAGCGTGTCGGTTGGCTGCGGCAGCTGCTCGAGACGCGGCGGCTTGCCGGCGAGCAGCTCGTGCTCGAGTTCCGCGTCAGCGAAGCGATCGCGCACATGCGCGAGCTCACCGCGTTCATGGGTGCGCTGCGCGACCTCGGCGTGAATCTTGCTCTGTCTTCGTTCGAGGCCAACCAGACCACGTTCCAGTTGCTCCAGCACCTGCCCACCGCGTACGTCAAGCTCGCGCCGCGCTACCTGGGCGACGGTCTACGCGATTCCAACCTGCGCGAACAGCTGCGCGAGCTCATCGAGCATGCGCATGAACGCGGCAGCCGGATCATCGCGCCGCGCATCGAGGACGCGCAAAGCGCTTCGCAGTTGTGGACGATGGGCGTCGACTACATCCAAGGCGATTTCGTCCAACAGGCAGGGCAGGACATGAGTTTCGACTTCCACGCTACCGTATAGACGATGAGCACGCGCATCGACGATTCGCTGCACCGCCTGCACGCCATCGCACCGTGGATCGTGCGCCTGAGTCTCGGCATCGTCGTCGCCGTGGCGCTCGGCGCGCCATTCGTGCTGCCGCCCGAACAAGCCGTGTGGATCGCGCCGCTGCTGATCCTCGCGGCGCTCGGCGGCTGGGTGGGCTGGCGCGCGTACGCGACGTCGCCCGTGCTGCTGCCGCAGCCGGCGCCGCAGACGGCGGCCGCCGCTGCGCCGGCGGCTGCAGCCGCAGCGACCGCGCCCGCGGCGATGCAAGCCGAACTCGAAAAGTTGCGCAACGTGCAGCGCGAGCTGCTTCAGGCGAAGCTCGAGGCCGAGGCCGCGATGATGGCCAAGAGCGAATTCCTCGCGACGATGAGTCACGAGATCCGCACGCCGCTGAACGGCATCATCCCGCTGCTCGACATCCTGCTTTCGACGAAGCTCTCGGTGGACCAGCAGGAATATCTGCAAACCGCCTACAAATCGGCGCGCGAGCTCCTGCGCATCGTCGACGACATTCTCGACTACTCCAAGATCGAAGCGAACAAGCTCGAGCTCGAGACGGTCGGTCTCAATCTGCGCGAGGTCGTCGATTCGGTGCGCCGGCTGCTGGAAAAGAGCGCGGAAGCGAAGGGCATCAAGTTCGCGGTCACCATCGAACCTTCGGTGCGCCTGGCCGTGCGTGGCGATCCGGTGCGCCTGCGTCAGGTGCTCACGAATCTCGTGAGCAACGCGATCAAATTCACCGAACGCGGCAGCGTGTCGATCCACGTGAGCAAACGCAGCGAAACGCGCTCGCATTTCGAGATCCTCTTTGCGGTGAAGGACACCGGCGTCGGCATCGCGCCCGACGCCGCCGCGAAGCTGTTCCAGCCGTTCTCGCAAGCCGACGCTTCGACGACACGCATCCACGGCGGCACCGGCCTCGGTCTCGTGATCTGCAAGCGCATCGTCGATCTGATGAACGGCAAGATCGGCGTGCGCTCGGAGCTCGGCAAAGGATCGATGTTCTGGTTCAGCGTGCCGTTCCTCAAAGCGCTCGGCGATGTCGCCGGGGGGCGCCGCGATCTCACCGGCGCGCGCACGCTGATCCTGAGCAGCGACCAAACCGTCATGCGCCGCATGAGCGGCTATTTCAACGGATGGGGCATGTCGTTCCTGCAAGCGGCTTCCGCCAGCGATGCGCTGAGCAAGCTGCGGTCGTCGGCCAGCATGGGCGAAAGCTGGACCTACGACGTGTTCGTGATGGATGCGGCAGCGTTGCCCGGCAGCGGTGCGATGGGCCTGATCCGCAACATCGCGCGCGACCCCAGCCTCGAGCGCGTGCAATTCCTGCTCGTGCTGGGCGACGAGCCGGCGCCGGCCGAGCTCGCTTCCGAACCGCGCGCGGCCGCGCTCGCGCGCCAATATACCGAAGGCGAGCTGAGATCGACGTTGCTGAGGCTGCTCGGCGTGGCCGAGCACCCACCCGTCAGCCTGTTCCCGGCGCGCGACATCGAGGCACAGCCCCAGGTCCACATCGAGGAGCCGGTCGCCGCCGCTACGGCCGCGCCGGTGGCCGGACACGTGCTGCTCGTGGAAGACAATCCAGTCAACCGGCAAGTCGCGCAGCGGCTGCTCGGTCTGGTCGGCGTGAGCTTCGCGATCGCCGAGAACGGCAAGGAAGCACTCGATCTCATCGACCAGCAGCCGTTCGATGCCGTGCTCATGGACTGCCAGATGCCGGTCATGGACGGCTATACGGCTACGCGCATCCGGCGTCAGAAAGAAACCGCGGGTGTCAAACGCATCCCGATCATCGCGATGACCGCAAACGCGATGGCCGGCGACCGCGACAAATGCCTGAAGGCCGGCATGGACGACTACATGTCCAAGCCGCTCAATCGCGCGCTGCTCGAACAGATGCTGCGCAAGTGGCTGCCGGCCGGTGCGAAGACGCTGGCCGCAGCCGTGCCTGTTTCGAAACCCGCCGCTGCGCCGACGCCCCCCGCAACGGCGCCTGCCGTTGCGGCTCCAACGCGCCCCTCGCCGGCGCCGCCTGCGGCGGCTGCAACGTCCCCGACGCAGGAGCGGGTCCTCGACGCCGAAGTCGTGCGCGACCTGCTCGATGTCATGGGCGACGAATTCACCGATCTCGTGCGCGTCTACCTCGAAGACACGCCCAAAGCGCTCGCCGCGCTCGAGCAGTCGGTGGCGCGCGGCAGCATCGATGGGCTCATAGCGCCTTCGCATTCGCTCAAGTCGACGAGCGCGAACCTCGGTGCGATGGCGCTTTCCGAACTCGCCAAACGCCTCGAGCACGGCGCGCGCAGCGGCACGCTGACGAGCGGCGATGCGGCCGTTCTCGTCACCGAGGTCAAGCGCACGTTCCAGCGCGTCACGGCGGAGCTCAACGCGCTTCTGGCCGGCAGCCTGCGTTGAGTTCGATCAGCTTGCGATCTTGGTCTGCAGGTAGTTGACCTCGCCGAGCTGCGCGATGAGCCCGAGCTGGGTCTCGAGCCAGTCGATGTGCTCCTCCTCGGATGCGAGGATGCTCTCGAACAGTTCGCGGCTCACGTAGTCGCCGCAGGATTCGCAGTGCGCGATCGCGGCTTTCAGATCCGGATGCGCGGCCATCTCGAGCCTGAGATCGCACTCGATCGCCTCCTTCGGCGACTCGCCGATCAAGAGTTTGCCGAGCGCCTGCAGGTTCGGCAGCCCTTCGAGGAACAGAATCCGCTCGATGAGCCGGTCCGCGTGCTTCATCTCGTCGATGGATTCCTTGTGCTCGTGCTCGGCGAGCTCTTTGTAGCCCCAGTTCCCGTACATCTTCGCGTGCAGGAAATATTGGTTGATCGCCGTGAGTTCGTTGAACAGCACGCGATTGAGATGACGGATGACTTCGGCATCGCCCTTCATGGACTTCTCTCCGGGTGCGAGATGGCGCTACCCACTATACCGGCGTGGGCGGGGAAACGCGGAATCGGGAGCAGGCGAAGGCCGCTAGGCGGCAGCGAGCACTGGGATCGAAAACGCTTGCCGCGCGATCGATTCGCGCAGCACCTGTTCGGCGAGATCGGCGCAGCTGCCGCACGTCGAGGCGCAGCCCGTACGGCGCTGCAGCTCGGGAAGGCTCCGCACGCCCTCCGCCGCGGCCTCGCGGATCGCGCGCTCGGTAACGCCATTGCAAAGACAAACGTACATGGCAGGCCCTGGGAAACCTAATGCGCATTTAAGTGCAAATGAGAATGATTGTCAACTGCGACCACTACCCCCGCGCGAAGTCCTCCCGCGGGGCCGTACTCAAGGGAGCGAATCGAACCCGTCTTTGTAGAGGACATCGACATCGAACGCCGCTGCGGCCATGTCCGCGACGTCCGCGCCTGCCGCGATCGAACTGCCGGCCGCGACGATGCGCTCGCTCTGAACGCCCAGCGCCGAGACGCGGTTCGATACTTCCGGTCCGTCACGGTACTTGACCGTCACCAAACCCGCGTTGCCGAAATCTGCGTCGACCGTTCCTGCAGGCGAGAGGCGCAGCAGGTACGCTTGTGAGTTGCCGGCAGAATCCGTCGCATTGACGCCAAGGACGACCTTGCCGTCGTTTTGCAGTGCGACGGAACTCGCGCTGGACGCCGATGCGCCATCGATACGCCCGAAAACGATGCCGCCGGTGCCGAACGAGGGATCGGAATGGCCGTCCGTCCCGAGGCGCGCAACGTAGTAGCTGCCCGAACTCGCGTCGCTCGAGCGACGATAACCGCTCACGATCACACGGCGTTCGGCGTCGATCGCCACGCTCTCGCAAGAGCTGCTAGGCTCCGATCCAGCGGCGTCGTCGATTGGAAGCTGCGTCGAGAACGCCGGTGCGGGATCGCCTTGCTCGTCGAAGGCCGCGAGTATCGATACGGTATTCGTGCCTGAGGCGTCTTCCGCACTACCGCAGGCGAAAATGGCGGGTGCCGTGGGATCGGTATCGTCGGGAACGTCGATTGCCTGTTCGATTACTGCGTTCGTGAGCTTCCATACGATGATTCCGACCGTGTTGTTCGAGTACTGGCCGAAGCGCTCGAGACCCTTTCCGTCAGGCATCAACACGGCAGCATAGATGCCGACGGGCGAACGCTGCCCGATCAACAGGATGCCGCCGTCGCGGCGAAGCGCCGCGCCCGGACGCTCCGGGAATCCCGCTTGTACTTGGTAACCGTACCCGCTCCCGCCGAATGTGGTATCGATCGATCCGGCGGCGTCCGTCGCAACCTCGTAGTTGTTGTTCGGCGTGGTCGAGTTGTCGACGCCGACGACGATGGTGCCATTCGACGGGCTGGAACCGACAAGCTTGGATGTGAACACCGGCAACGTGCCTTGCCCATACGGGAACGATGTGACATCTACGATGCGCAAGCCGATTTGCCCAGGAAATTCTTGGCCGGAACGATCGAGACGAACGAGGCCGATCGCATCGTAATTGCCGCTCATGCGTACCGGGCCGCTCAGGAGAACATTGCCGTTGCGATCGAATGCGAGTGCCGTCGCCGCGGACGCGCCGAGTGCCGGGGCACCGTACGCGATAATCGCGTGACCCGCATGACCGAACGTGTGGTCGGGCTGGCCGTCTGCCGCGCTCGAAAACTGCGCTGCCAACGCCGCATACAGACCCATGGCACTCAGGATTCGACGCGATGTCAGACACGTTCGCATAACGATCACCTTTCGTGGCTCGTCAAGAGATACGTCGAGGCGGGGCGCTGCGCGCCACCGACGGGCCGATCACGCATGGCCGTTGCGCACTATCTCTTCGAGCAGGCGGCACAGCGCGCCGCGCGCGCTCGGCCTAAGCCGCCGGAAAAAGTCGAGCAGCGCTTCTTCCTGCTCATCGCGTGCGAAGGTGCGCAGGTTCACCGATGTGGCTCCCTCGCCAATAGGCGCTGCCGGCGCGCCGTCGCCCGTGGCGAGCCAGTGGAAATTGGTGCACGTCGCGACGGCGATGGCACGCAAGCGAGCAATGCCGGGACGAGTGCCCGTCACCTTTTCCCATTGTGCGACGGCACTCGGCGTCACCCCGAGCCGATGCGCCAATTCCGCTTGAGAGAGTCTCGCGGCACTCCTTGCCAGTCTGAGGCGATCCGAAAGATGCGCCAGCAGGATCTTGTTCACGAGCGCTCTCCCCGCAACGTCGTTGCGGGGCGTATACGCGAGGTTATGACAATTCCCGCCAGCCTAACGGAACGGCAGCGAACAGGCTCAGTATGCGTCGATCGCGAGATCGCCGTTGCGCATCTCGACGATCGGCAAGCGGCAAAAGGCCTCGGCGAACGGAGCGAGGTGTCGCAAGGCCCGCGCATATACCGAGCGCTTGAACGAAACGACATGCGCTGCGGGATACCAGAAATCGACCCAGCGCCAAAGATCGAATTCAGGCTTTTCGGTGAGGTCGAGTCGCACCTGCGATTCGTCGCCGAGAAAACGCAGCAGGAACCATACCTGTTTCTGGCCGATGCACAGCGGCTTTTCGTTGTGGCGCAGATAACGGCGTGGCAGGCGATAGCGCAACCAGCCCGGCGTCATCCCGAGCACCTCGACGTGTTCGGGACCCAAGCCCGTCTCTTCGTGGAGCTCGCGGTACATCGCTTCGACGGGCGTCTCGTCGCTGCGCATTCCGCCTTGCGGGAATTGCCAGCCGTCGCGAAACGCTCGCCTTGCCCAGAACACCTGGCCGTCTTCGCGTAGCAAGATGATGCCTACGTTCGGACGATAGCCGTCAGGATCGATCACACCTAACTCCAAAGCCGCACAAGGGAATTTTTCCACAGCGGCCGCAACGTAAGCAAGGCGTGCGCCGCCCTTTCGCCCTACCTGCGGCTTGACAGGCGGCAGTACAATACGAACAATCACGCCCCCTTGCGGGGAAGCCCGGTCCGCGTGGCAATGTAGCTCAGGCGGTTAGAGCGCGGCACTCATAATGCTGAGGTCGGTGGTTCGAGCCCACCCATTGCCACCACTCCTGCGCCATCGCGAGCTCCGATGGAAATCTTCAAGACCTTCACGATCGAGGCGGCCCACCGGCTGCCGAACGTGCCGACCGGGCACAAGTGCGCGCGCCTGCACGGACATTCGTTCCGCATCGACGTGCACGTCGCGGGCGAGCCGAGCGCGGAGCTCGGCTGGATCATGGATTTCGCCGACATCAAAGCCGCGTTCGCGCCAATCTTCGAGCGGCTCGACCATCGCTATCTGAACGATATCCCCGGCCTCGAAAACCCGACGAGCGAACTGCTGGCGGTTTGGATCTGGACGGCTCTCAAGCCGTCGCTGCCGGCGCTGAGCCGGATCGTCATCCATGAAACGTGCACGTCCGGGTGCTCGTATACCGGCCCGAAGTCGTAGCGCAACTGCACAAAACACGGCAGCGCTGCCAAGCTCTTCCGTGATAGTGTTGAAACATTTCGTTAATATTTTCATCGATTTATGAGCCATTCGCCGGCTCAGGCAGCATCATGTTGCATTGCACAAAGTTTTCGCGTATAGTTTCCCTCACACTCCCAACAGATCCCGCGAGGGCACTACCATGTACGAGCAGATCAATTCGCAAGTTCTGGCGCTGAGCAAGAGCTTCGCCGATACCGCGCTGAAGGCCCACGGTCTCACCGTCGAAGGTTTCGAGCGCATCACGTCGCTGCAGCTGAAGACGCTGGAAAACCGCGTTTCCGCCGCGGTCGAGTTCTGGTCCGAAGCCGCCGAAGTGCGCGATTTCGACGGCCTGAAGGCCATCTGGCCGAAGGGCGTCAACCTGGTCAAGGAAACGACCGAGAAGTTCTATGCGAACGGTCAGGAAGTCATGGGCGTCAGCCTCAAGACGTCCGAAGCGCTCGGCCAGCTTGCCAAGGGCAGCTTCGAAGCCGCGAACGACACGTTCAACAAGCAGGTCACCGCCGTGAAGAAGGCTGCCACGCCGGCCAAGTAATAACAGGGCACAAAAAAACACCGCTGCGCGAGCTCCCTCCCCTCGAATTCCGCAGCGCTTGTAGGCCGGGTGATCTTCGATCATCCGGCCTTTTTCTTTTTCGACGTGTCGCGCACGTTCGTTTGTGCCAAACTCGCGGCGCCGTGAACGCACGCATGCCCTCATGCCGAGTCTGATCGTCACCTCCGGCGTTCTTGCCGGACAGGTCTTCAGCTTCGCGGACAACGCCGTGGTCGGGCGCGGCCAGTTTTCCGAAGTGAGATTGAACCACCCGACCGTCTCGCGCCGCCACGCCCTGATTCGCAACACGGAGCAAGGCTACGAGCTGCGCGACCAGGACAGCGCGAACGGTACTCGCGTACGCGGCCAACGCATCACCGAGGCCGTCCGCATCGGCGACGGCGACGAGCTCGAGTTCGGCGAGATCAAAGCGATCTTCCGCGCCGAAGCGAGCGAACGCTCCGCCGCACGTCCACCCGAGGCACCGCTCGACAATGCGACGCGTGCGCGCTCGTCGGTCGAAGTGAAGCGGCTGGCAGCGGCGGCGATGCCCGAAGCGCCGGGGCTGCGCGAACTCCTGGCCCGCCTCAAGATGTGCCACGATCTGGGAGCGCTCGCCTACCGCGAGGCGCCGCTGCGCGAGCAGCTCGCGAGCGCGCTCGAGATCATGATCGCTGCGTTCCCGAAGATTTCGCGCGCAGCAGTCTACAGCCGCCTGGCGGCCGGCGAGCACCTTATTCCGATCGCCGAGCGCAATGCGGCCGATGCGCCGCCACCGTTCGCGCAGGCAGAAGCGTTCCTGAGCGAAGCGCTGCGCATTCAGCACGGCATCAATGTGAGCGACGCAGTGAGCCACGACGCGCTCGCGTCCAGGCTCGGCGCGCAGGATCTGCCGACGAGCCTGCTCGGCATGCCGCTACGACTCGGCAACGACGTGTTCGGCGCGCTGTATCTCGAAAGCGACGAAGCGGATGCATGGCGAGCCGCCGATCAGGAGCTGTTTTTCGGCGTGGCCGGCCAGCTCGCGTGGATGATCGCCGCACAGCAAGCGCAGTCGCCGGAGCGCGCGATAGAAGCGCACGATCTCGCGTTGGCGCGGCGCATCCAGCAGCGGTTCCTGCCGCAGTCGCCGCCCGTACTGCCAGGCTACCGCATCGCGGACAGCTATTCGGCCGCGCGCGTGATCGGCGGCGATCACTACGATTTCTTCAGCTACCGCGACGGCCGCCATGGCATCGTCATCGCAGACGTCTCGGGAAAATCGATCTCGGGCGCCTTGTACATGGCGCGCCTCAGCGTGCAGGTGCGCACGATGGCGCGGCATCTGGCAGGCCCCGTGGAGCTGCTCGGCGGACTCAACCGCAAGCTCTACCAGGAGCTCGAGCCCGGCATGTTCGTGACGATGCTCGCAGCGATGATCGAGCCGGAATCGGGCATCCTCACGTTCGCCTGCGCGGGTCACCCGGCGCCGCTGCTGCGCACGCCCGAAGGCAACGTCAGCGAGCTCGCCGAGCCCGGGGCGCTGCCGCTCGGCGCGATGTCCGACACGACGTTCCACGAATATACGGCGGCGCTCGCACCCGGATGCTGCGTACTGTTCTACACCGACGGGCTCGACGAAGCGCACAATGATAAAAATGAACTTTTTGGAAAAGAGCGCGTCATTGGCTCGCTGCGCGAGAGCAACGGCAGCGCCCAGGACGTGCTCGACGGGCTGCTGGCCGACATCGCCCGGTTCACCGCGGGCGAGCCGCAAAGCGACGATCTGACGTTGATCGCGCTCTCGCGCGACCGCACGCGCTGATCAGCGCTTGCCGCCGAACAGACCGCGCAGCTTGCCGATGACTCCGGGTGCCGGCGGCGGCGGGGGCTCGGGCGCCGGCGGCGCCTGCACCTTCGGCACGGGAACGGGTTTGGCGGGCGCCGGTTTCGGTGCCGCCGCCTTCACGCCGAGCAGCTGCGCCGCGGCCCGCGCGAGCTCGGCGGCTTGCGGATGCGGCGCGCCCGAGCTTTTGCCCGAGCCGATGAGCTCGGCGGCGCGCTTGGCCACGTCGCTGACCACGGGCTTCGGCGCTGGGGCTTGACCGAGCGCGCGCATCGCGCTGGCGCGGTCCGGAAAAATCGTGAACAGCTTCGAGAAGCCGGCGACGTCGAACACCTGCTGCACCGACGTATTG
>Ga0070741_10014063_pt1 | contig 13948 bp, 10 predicted proteins | sample Coa_R1_4_FD_66440 | JGI IMG/M metagenome (GOLD analysis project Ga0070741, IMG submission 66440) | Surface soil microbial communities from Centralia Pennsylvania, which are recovering from an underground coalmine fire - Coalmine... | ecosystem: Environmental > Terrestrial > Soil > Unclassified ... | reverse complement strand
ACGGCGAGTAATGTTGCGTGAAAAGGTAGCCCTGTCTCGCCAGGGCGTCCATGTTCGGCGAAGCGCCGAGCGGATTCCCGAACACGCCCAACTTGAACGCCGCGACCGATTCGAGCTGGATGAGGACGATGTTCGGAGGAGATGGTGCGCCGGCTCTCCAGCCGGAGCGCGCCGACTGGAGAGCCGGCGCTACATTCACAGTCCGCCGGAAGTTGAGAGCGCGAGCATCCGGATGATCGACGCCCAGGTAGCTGACGAGTATCGGGTAGAGCTGCCGAAGCCGCGCCTCGTCGAAAGCGGCGGGCTTTTCGCGCATCGTCTCGAAGAGGTACTGCGCGGGATTGAGCGCCAGATCGCCGATGAAGTGGCTCCTGCTGAAATAGGCGTCGCTCCAGCGCAGCGGATAGCGCGACACCTTGCCGTAGATGCAGGCCAGCAGCCCGAGGACGATGAGCCATGTGACCCCGGCCTGTCCGCGTTCGCCGCGCGTTCTTTTCAACGTGCGGCGGACGGCGTACGCGATCAGGCCGAGCGTGACCACGACGCTCGCGAGAAAGAATCCCGTGTGATACGACTCCCACACCATGTGCATCGAGATCACCGGATTCCGGAGAAACTCGAGCAGCGACGCGTTGAGCCGTTGTCCGACGTAGGCATAGCTCCCGAAGTCGACGGCGTACATCACGAACAGCAGCAACTCGACGATGGTGATGTACACGGTCGCCGCGCTTTGAACCAAGAGCAGCGGAAACGTCAGGATGGCGACGAGGCGCGCGTCGAACTTCAGGCCGAGATAGAACGCCGCCGCCACCTCATGCCAGTCGAGCGCGCCCGCTTTGTCATGAAAGGCGATGAGGAAGGCCAGCCGGAGGAGTGTCAGCAGGAGGAGATTGCCGGCAAAGAAGAGGATCGAGAGTCGCCGCACGCGTCGGTTCTCAAGTCTACTCCCCCCGGGCATCGTCCGAAACGCCTCCACGCCCCCGGCGCGCACGCCGGCGCGCCTCAGTGACTGACCGCGCGTCGCCGCGCATTCTGCGAGGCGGTGACCAGAGAGGAGACATTTCCGGCAAGGTCGAACGCCTGAACCTGGTAGGTGTAGACGGCCGCGGGGGAAAGGCCGCTGTCCTGAAATGGCGATTGAAACGTGTCGGCGAGAGGCGCTCCGTTGCGCAGGACGTGATATCCCGCGACTCCCACATTGTCGGTCGAAGGTGTCCAGCTCAGCATGATGCTTGCCGGTGCCGTCCGGAGTGCGACCACATTCGAAGGGGCGGACGGCGCGGCCGTGTCGGAGACGATGAGGTTGTGAAACCCGACTCCCAACGTCGTGTAACTCGATGCCGCGGCATTCATCAGCCTCGCGGACTGCACGGCATTGAACACCTGCGCCTCGCTGTTCCCTCCCCCTTCTCCCCGCAGGGCCGTGCAGGCGGGCATCGTGTCCACCGTGCATGTCGAAGCGCCGCCGCTCCAAATGAGATAGGCAGAATAGTTCTGCGTGTTGAACGGCACGACGAACAGCATATGGTTATAGTTCGCCAGATCATCGATGGTCTGCAGAAACGTGAGGTCCGGCGGCGCCCAGAAACTATAGGCCTCGCGCGCCTCCTGCGTGTCCCCGTCGATTTGCAGCCATTCACTGTCGCGGACCTTTCGCAGCCACGTCTGCGAGATCGAGGTCGGAATCCCGGCCGCGTTGGCCGTGCTCACGACGGCCATGGCGTTTTGCCAGAAGTTCGGTGACGCACAGGGTTTGGGATTCGGCGGCGACGTGCAGTCGGCGGTCTGCTCGGTGATCGGAAACACGTGCATGTCGAGAAAATCGAGCGCCTGAGAGATGCACGGCTGTCTCTGACCGTTGACCATCTGACCGCAGTGCTGGCGTGTGAAGCTGTTGGCAAACAACTGATACTGCTGCAGCCACGAACCGAATCCTGCTCCGATCTTCATGCCGGCGATGTTCGTCTGCCTGACGGCGGTGATCGTCCCGTTCAACATCGCGGTCGAGCCGGAGACGGTCCCCACCGCCGTCTGCGCCGACTGCACGGCCTCGGTGTCCGGTTCTTCCTGGAGCACAAAATAGTCCGGCCGCATCGTCTGCGCGACAAGGGCTGCCGTATCCGCGCGCGCATTCTCGTAGGCATCGAACGTGGTGAGGGTCGCATAGTAGTTCTGCAACCCCGCGCCCCATTTCGACTGCAGGCCGGTCGGAATCATCGACTGACTCTCGACAATCACCTGGAGGCCCTGCGCGCGAATGGCGGCGGCAACGTTCGAATAGAAGGTAGTGAATTGCGACTGGTACTGCGGCTGACCGATGAAGTTGAAGAACGCCGCGTTGAGCATCGGGAAAGAGACTTCAACTGAGATCGCCTTCACGCCCATCGCCTTCAGCAGCAGAATCTCGCTCTGAATCAGCGTAAAACTGGCAGGCTGCAATAATGACGGGCCGTTGTTGCAGTTGGCGTCGGTGAGCTGGCCGGCGAACATCATCGGATACGTGGATCCGTTCCACGGGGTTTGCGCGCTCCCGACGCCGGCCAGCGACACCGCGATCAGCAGGGAAACGAAAGGACGAAACGCTGGCATGGTCCACCTTGTCCAGACAGCCCCCCTCCCCGGTCCGTTCCCCTGATCGAGCGAAATCATACGCCCGTGAGATCAGCGGCGCGATCTGCTGACGGTCACGGTAGAGCCTCGCGAACGGGAGCGGCGAAACACGAGCGAGGCGTCGCCGAGAACGATGGTCTGGCGGTCGTTGAGAGGGAATGACCCGTGCAGTTGCACGCCGTCGAGGAACGTGCCGTTCTTGCTGGCGAGATCTTCGATCGTGGCACTTCCCGCGTTCAGCGTGATCGTGGCGTGCTTGCGCGAGACGGTGTCGTCCTCGATCTGCACGTCCGCGGACGGATCACGGCCTAACGTGTTCACGCCCTCGCGCAGCGGCAGCTCGCGACCGCGAAAAAAAACGAACGCCGCAGGTGCTCCTCGGTCGTCGGACTTCAGCTCGCCTCGGAACGCGTATCCGAATCCGTGCACGGTGCGGATGAAGCGCGGCTTGCGTGCGCGGTCCCCGAGCGCGCCGCGCAGCTCATTGACCAGTCCGGGCAGATTCGATTCGTCGACGAACGTATCCGGCCAGATGCGCTCGTACAGTTCTTTCTTGCTGAACGCCCGGGGACTGCCGCCGATGAGGACTTCCAGCAAAGTAAAGGCCTTCGGCCCCAGGTGAACCGGCTGCGTTCCCTGCAGCAGCTCGCGCCGTTCGGAGTCGAAGGTGAAGCGATCGAATGTGACGCGCATGGCCCGCCGACATTATGCAGCGGCCCTGCCGGTCACTGACGCATCCTGCCCCGGCAATTGACGGGCGGCTCGCGAAGCTGTATAAACTGCCGTTTCATGACTTGCTTCACCTGCTGCGTCTGTTGTTGTCCGCGGACACCTGCGGGTGAAGGAGTGTCGTTGGCGTAAACGTCACATCGTCGACCGATTCCAACCCGCACGGCGCGCCGTTGCGGGTTTTTCTTTTTTCCGTGACATCGCGTCGTGCATCGAACAAGGGAGATGCACGGATGACCCTCACGCGACCGCTTCTGATCTTCTACGAGCATCCCGACTGGTTCCGGCCTCTGTTTGCGGAGCTGGACCGTCGCGGCACCCCGTACCAGCGCATCCACGCGGATGGGCACGCTTTCGATCCCGCCAGCCCGCCGCCCGCGTGCTCGGCGGCTTTCAATCGCATGAGCCCGTCCGCATGGAAGCGGGGCCGCGGCAGCGCGATCTTCCATACGCACGAATATCTCAACTGGCTCGAGGCGCACGGCATCGAAGTGATCAACGGCAGCGCCGCGTTTCGAATCGAGACCAGCAAGTCGCTGCAGATTGCGCTTCTGGCGCGGCTCGGAATCCGCGCACCCAGGACCCGCACGGTCGCCGATCTCCAGTCGCTTCCACAGGCTGCGGAGCCGTTGCAGTTTCCCATCGTGGTGAAGCCGAACATCGGCGGCAGCGGCGCGGGGATCGTTCGCTTCGATCGATTTCTCGATCTGGTGAACGCGGTCGAGGATCGCGCGATCGCGCCGGGGCTCGACGGCGTCCTGCTCGCGCAGGAGTATCACCAGCCCCGCGGCGGCAGCGTCGTGCGCATCGAAACGCTCGAGGGCCGCTATCTCTACGGAATTCGCATCCACCTCGGCGACAGCGAGCAGTTCAACCTCTGCCCGGCCGATGTCTGCAGGACGGTCGACGGCCGCGAGCTGACCAGCCTCGCCTGCCCGGCCGGGGCGGCAAAGGCGGGGCTGAGCGTCGAGCCGTTCACCCCGCCTCCTGAGCTGATCGACGCCGCGGAGCGAATCGCGCGCGCCGCGCAGATCGATGTCGGCGGCATCGAGTACCTCGAGAGCAGCCGCGATGGCGCGGTCTACTTCTACGACGTGAATGCGCTGTCGAACTTCGTCGCCGATCCGTTGCAAGTGATCGGATTCGACCCGACGGCGAAGCTGGTCGATGTACTCGAGGAGCGCGTTTTCCGGAGGGCGGTGGCATGAGCGCGCTTCGATTCGGCTATTGGCTCCCGGTATTCGGCGGCTGGCTGCGCAACGTCGAGGACGAGCGGATGGAAGCGTCGTGGCGGTATGTGCGCGATCTCGCGGTGCGCAGTGAGCAGATCGGATTCGATCTCACGCTCATCGCGGAACTGAATCTCAACGACATCAAAGGTGTCGGCGCGCCGAGTCTCGATGCGTGGTCAACGGCGGCGGCGCTGGCCGCGGTCACGCGCCGGCTGGAGCTGATGGTCGCCGTTCGTCCGAACTTTCATCACCCCGGGCTGCTGGCAAAAGAGGCGGCGAACATCGATGCCATCAGCGGCGGACGGGTGGCGCTGAATGTTGTCTCGTCGTGGTGGCGTGACGAGGCGCTGCAGTACGGCCTGCCGTTCGATGTCCACGACGCCCGTTACGCACGCACTGAGGAGTGGCTGCGGGTGGTAAGGGGATTGTGGCGCGAACGGCGGTTCACACATCGCGGCGCGTTCTACCAGCTCGAAGAAGCGATCCTCGAACCAAAACCCGTGCGCCTGCCGCCGATTTATGCCGGCGGTGAGTCGGAGGCGGCAAAGAACCTGATCGCGCGTGATGCCGATGCCTACGTCATGCATGGCGACCCGGTGGAACATCTGGCGCGCAAGATTGCCGACATGCGAGTTCGCCGCGAGCGTCTGGCGCCGGACGCGGCGCCGCTGATCTTCGGCGTGGCGGGATTCGTCATCTGCCGGCCTACGATGGAAGAGGCGAAACGCGAGCTTGCCCGGATTACCGACGTGCGCGCATCCTCCGCTGGGTTTGCCAACTATCGCCAGTGGCTCGAGGGGACCCAGCTCGAACAGGCGATGTCGGTCGAGGAGTACTCCGTTTCCAATCGCGGTCTGCGCACCGGCCTCGTCGGTCCGCCGGGGCTGATTGCCGAGCGCCTCGATGCGCTGCAACGGGCAGGAATCGAATTGACGCTGTTGCAATTCAGCCCACAAGCGGAAGAGATGGAGCGCTTCGCGGAGGAAGTGATCCCGCTGACACGCTCCGCTTACGCCATTGCTGCCGACCCGCTCCCCGGGTGGGCGGTGAAGAACTCCACGAGTCGCGGCGCGTAATCGCTTCACATCGAGTCGAGCAGCGAGCGCAGGCGCGCTTTGCGGCGCTGGGCGGCGGCAGCGAGGTGCGGGTCCTGCAGCGGCAGCGCTTCCTCCTCCACCGGCGGCGGCGGGGCGGCAGCGACGCTCGGCGCTTTTTCCTCCACCGACTGCTCCTCGGTTGCCGCGATTCCGAGGGCCACGATCTTGCGAAGCGTGAGCCGCTCGAGTGCCTCTTTGACCGATCGTGTGCGCATGTTGCGGTCTTCCTCCAGCATCGATGTCAGCACGTCCTGAAGATTCGCCGGCAGCAGCGACTGCATGGCCACCACGTCACGGATCTGCGTCTTCGCGTGTTTGGCCATCACCGCGGTGATCCCGTCGGCGCGGAAAATCTCGTCGCCCGTGATGCAGTAGTAGAGGATCAACCCGATCGAGTAGATGTCGCTGCGCTCGTCGAGCTTCTCTCCGTGGAGCTGCTCGGGGCTCATGTAAAACGGCGTTCCGATGATCACACCCGGCTGCGTGAGGCCCGCGTCCTCCACCGCGCGCGCCAGGCCGAAGTCCATGACGAACACGTCTCCCTCGGTATCGATCATCACGTTCTCCGGCTTGAGGTCGCGGTGGATGATCCCCTTGCCGTGCGCGTGTGCCACCGCGCGGCAGATCTCCACCACGATGGAGATGGCGTCCTCCTGCGGCAGCGTCCGTCTCCGCTCCACCACCGATCGCAGCGTGCTCCCCTCGATGTAATCCATGGAGAAATACGGGAACGGTCCCATGGTCCCCACCTCGTGCACGGAGACGATACGGGGATGGCGCAGCCGGGCGGCGATGCGCGCCTCGCGCCGGAAACGTTCGATGAAGGCCTGGTCCTGGCTTCGAAACTCGGGGACGATCTTCAGCGCGACGTAGCGGTCGAGGGCGCGCTCACGCGCCTTGTAGACGTTCCCCATCCCGCCGCGCCCGAGGAGCGACTCGACCGCGTAGCGCTCGTGAAACGCGTTGCGCACGGCGTCGAGCTCGGGATCGATTCCCGTGCGCGTCACGGTGCGGTCGAGCGCGCCCCCGCATGCGTCACAGAATTTCGCCGTGTCGCGATTCTCACGTCCACAAAGCGTGCAAAGCATGTCCAGTCTCCTAGTCTCGCGCGCGATCCCACATCGAGGTCGAGTAGTAGTAGGCGATCGTTCCGGCGTACAGCAGCGCAACCAGGACGAACATCAGGAGAGGGTTCTCCACCGTCCAGGTCACGTTGGCCCAGCCGCGCGTCGAGGGATAGAGGAAGAAGGTCCCGACCGCATCGCGGAACTCGCGCCAGCGCGTGGTCAGCGGGACGATCAGCAGCAGCAGAATGGCCACGACCAGCGTGTTTCGCACGCCGCGGGTCGCGCTATAGCGCGTCCGCCGCGCTCGGCGCTGCCACGCGCCGCCCGCGCTGGCCAAAGCCATCAACATGATGATGCCCGCTTCCATCCACAAGAACATCGACGTCGGCAGCGGGCTGAGCACCGCCGCGCCGGCGAGCAGCGGAAGGCAGCAGAGGTGGATCGTGAGCATCGCGCCGAAGGTGCCGAGCGCTTCGCCCCAGAAGCGAACGTCGGGGCCGACCGGAGCGGTGTCCATCAGATCCGAAGGAACGACGATCACCAGGCCGTCGTGCGGCAGCTTGACCGTTCCGGAGGCGATGCAGGCCATCATCATGAACAAACCGTGGATGATCCATATCTTGAGGGCGATCCCCGCATACTCTCCGAGGAGCACTTCTGCGGAGCTTCGGAACGACGCCTCGGGAGCGCTCTCGAAAAGGAGCGCAAACAGCGGCGGAATCGCGGCGAGCGCAAAGATCGGCGTCGCCGTGCGGATGATACTCAGCAGCCGGAATCGGGCAATCGCTAGGTAGCGCATCGTCGCTCCAACAGAAATGCAGCCAGGCCGGTGGCCATGATGGCCACCGCCACGAAGTACACATATTCGGGCAGTGTTGCCACGTGTCTCTCGATACTTTCCGACTTCACGATCAGCGGAATCGTCAGAATTCCGTACGTGGCCCACAGCGCACCGATCATCATCGTTGGCTGTGAGGAGATGGTGACCGCCAGCGCACCGAGTGCCGCTCCCGTGAAGGATGACACGACGACCCTCAGAACGACGGACCCCAGATGAATCGGGGGGATCCCGCCGATGAGGACGCCTAGTGTGCCTTCGGCGATGAGGGTCGATGCAAGCCCGCCTAACGTTCCGAAGACGATCAGGGAAGCAATGACGGTCAGCGGACGGGTGGCGAAGAGGAATGCGCCGATCGCTCGTGTCGCCACCTCGCCGCGGAAGGTCCAGAAGGCGAACATGCTCGCGAGGCTGATCCCGGTCATCGCGCCGATCATGCCGCTGATTTGCACAACCTCGTCTGGTGACGGACCCATCCGTGCCCCCACATGACGCTGGAGGGTCATCGCGGTCCACGGACCGACGGCCGACAACACCGGCCAGACCATGAACGCGACCAGCGAACGGTCGCGCCAGCTCTTGAGCAGCGCATAGCGAAGAACGGCCGTCATGATGCCGCCTCCACTTCTTCTTCTTCCTCGACGGCCTTGGCGAATTCCTGTTCGAGGGTCGTGCGGAGCGGAGTCATTTCGCAGACATCGACTCCCTTGGCCACCAGCTCGGCGATCCACTGCGCGCGCTCGGCGGGCGACAGGTTCCCTTCGAATTCGACCGAGTTCGGGCCGCTCTCCACGATCTCTCCATGGAATCGCGGAGGCATGGTGACCGGACGGCTGACGGCCGTCACGCGCCAGCGTGTGGTCGAACGCATCTGCCGGCGGAAGCCGGCGATGTCGCCGGAAAAGATCACGCTCCCCTTCTTGATCACCACCAGCTCGTCGCAGATCTCCTCGAGATCGGCGAGCACGTGTGAGGAGAGAAACACCGTCTTGCCGCGCTCGCGCAGCAGACGCAGGAGTTCTTTCAGCTCCACGCGGGCGTGCGGGTCGAGGCCGGCCGCCGGCTCGTCGAGAATCAGCAGCTCGGGGTTGTGGATCAGCGCCCGCGCCAGACCGACCCGCTGCACTTCTCCGCGCGACAGCGCGTGGAGGCGGCGGTCGGCGAGCTCCTCGGTGCGCGTGAGCTGGAGCGCGGCGTCGACGCGCCGCGCGCGATCGTGACGCACGATGCCGTACAGCTCCGTGAAGATGCCGAGGTACTCGCGGAGCGTGAGCGTGGCGGGAAGCTCGAATGCGTCGGGAAGAAACCCGATCCGCCCCCGGATGGCATACGGCTTCTTGCGCGCGTCCTCGCCGAGGACGTGGCACGATCCGTCGTCGGCGTGCAGCAGCGTGGCCACGATCTTCAGGGTCGTCGTCTTCCCCGCACCATTGCGCCCGATGAATCCGGTGATGGTCCCTTTGGTAATGCCGAAGGAGGTATCGCGCAGCGCCGTGACTTTGCCGTACCGCTTCAGAAGACCTTCCGCAACAATCGCTCGCTCTGTCATGACTTTTTCTCCCTGATCGCGATCCACGCGCGCGGGTCGGTTGGCTGATTTCCTTTCAAGCCCACTTTCACAATCCCGCCGCCGGCGAGAATTTGCTGAAGAATCGCCGGGGGAACGCTGTACGATCGGGACCCGAACTGGATCTCCGGGCCGGCGGCCGGCTGAAGGACCGACGTCCCGCCCGCCCACTCGATGCTGACCGGATTCGAACGCGAGTCGTCGAAAACGGTGACCGTGGCCGACGCATCGGGGGACGTCTCCGGCGGGAGCGCAAATGTCCATGTGCACGAACCGTCGCCCTCGCGGGTTGCGCCGGCGGCGACCACGAAGGACTTTCCCATGGCCGGCCGCTCGTACCAGTTCAGCCACTGCACGCCCTGACGATCTTTCTGCGCCAGCGCAACGGCAACGTCGGAGTACTCCCGCTGGGTCAAACCGGGGATGCCCCACGGCCAGACTTCGCTCTCCTCGGGCACGTCGGACCCTTGTGCGATCGTCACCGTGCCGCTCCTCCGCTCCCGGATCGGCGTTCCGCCCGCGTGGAACGATGAGCCGGCCAGCCAGGTCGCGTAGATATAGTTGATCGGCACCGGGCTCTCATACTCGAAGACGATTTCCTTCGCGTCGCGTTTGCGGATACGAATGACCGGCGGACGGCCCGTCTCACGACGGACCGACCAGCGCGAGATCGCGTCCCAATCGCGTCTGCCCACGATGGTCCCCATCCCCACCGGCGTGTCGGAGGTCCTGATCTCGGCCTCCCTGTACCAGTCGTCCGCGCCGGTCATGCTGGTTCGCCACTGCTGTGCGTCGAGCGATTGCGCCGGAATCGGGGCAGGCCCGTACGTGCGGCGGAAATGGAGATGGCGAATGATCCCGGCAGACAACGGTGTCCGAATGTCGATGTCGTAGCCGGCAGCGGGCGGCCGGATCCGATCGCGCGCCGCTAGAATGAAACCGGTCAGAAGCAGCATGGCGATCATCACCGCCGCGCGAATCCGTTTGCGCGTGAACATCCACGCGCTCAGCGAGACGATCAGCGCCGCGATACTCAACGCCGGAGCGGGAAACATCCGCAGCAGTTGCACCGGGCCGGGCCAGATCGTTTGGGCCTTTGCCTTCGGATCGTAGACAGACGAGCGCCGAACCGCCTCACGAAGGCGGGTCGGAGTTGGGACTGTCGCGGGCAGCGGCTGGCTGATCCCGATCTCATCGGCACTCCACGCGGCGACGGAATTCTGCACCAGGTACGGCAAGGGACCGCGGCCCACCGCCCACGTGCCCTCATTCACGGTCCATGAAAGGGAGGTGGCGACCGGCATTGTTCTCGACCGGCGATACGGCCACGGCGCGTCGTACGAACCCGCTTTCGCGGTGAAGGTCACCGGCAGGAGCGCGCGGCCGATCTCGTCGAGCCGCTGGTCGGGCCGCGCAAATCCAAAGAGCACCATGTGCACGCCCGAGCCGAAGATCGCTTCGCGCACCCGTCGCGGAAGATCGAGCCACGTCGCGAGCGGCAGCACGACGTCGGAGAACCCGGCGTACCACCGCGCCTGATCCGACAGCGCCGCTGCCCGTTCAACGAATGCGTTGCGGCCGAGGACCGGTTTTCCTTCCGATCCGGCGACCAGCAGCGGCCGAAGCGGTTCCATCCACAACGTCCATGGCGGCACGCCGGCGCTGACGACAGCGGCCCGGCGCATCGCGCGGTCGCGCCACTCCACCGCAACTTCGCGTGGCAGCGGTCGATCGCCCACTCCCCCGAATCGGCGCAATCGCGCGAACGTAGTGAACGTCCACTGCTCGTGCGGCCGCAGAACGGCGCGCGAGATCACCGGCGTGTCGTAAGTCAAATGATCGTTCACGCGGAAGTGAAATCCGATGTAGCCGTCGAACGGATAGTCGCGCGCCGTTGCGCGAAGCGTGATCGGCGCGTTCTGCCAGGGAACGTACGGGCCGGGATACCCGAGGTCGATGGTCACCGTCGGGAACGATTGGCGCGGAGCGGTGACCACGGCGTGCCACGGCACGCCGCCGCCCTGCGCTCCCGCGGGCCACGCGAGCATCGCCACCGCCAGGGTGACCAGAGCGCGAGCGACCATGTGAGTGGATGCCTGGCGCCCATCGTAACACTTCGACCCGCTCTTCATGGGACCCAGTATCGGCCCGCGCCGCACGCGAATCTTTTCGGATTTCTGGAGATTTTCTGGGAAGGATGAGGGATGAAGGATGAACCTGCAGTGGGCACCCAGTCCGGGGTAGGGAAATCCGGCTGCACGTCACTCCTTCCATGGGGAGGCGTCCATGCCGGTGCAAACCATTCGCGCGTTTTCGAACTGCGACGAGGTGACCATCGTCTGGCAGACCGCGGCGCAGATCCCCGGCTGCCGCGGGTTTGCCCTCGAGCGGGCGAAGAAAGGGAATACCTCGACGACCTTTCTGCCAACGTGGGTGGGATTCAAGGGAGAAAAACATCAGCCGGGAGAAAAACGCCCCAGCACCGCCTGGCCGATCCAGCGCTACATCTGGTCCGACTACGAGGTCCGCTCCGGCGACGTGGTCCGTTACCGCGCGGTCCCGATGATCCGAAACGATCACGGCAAACTCGATAAGGCCGCGGCTGCCGAATGGAGCCCGTGGAGCGGCTGGGTCACGGCCGGCACGGGGCAAACCCCGAAGTTTCAGGCGTACTTCAATCGAGGCATCGTCGCCTCACAATGGCTCGCGCGGCAGCATCCGACGAAGAAATCGCTGCAGAAGGACATCGACGATCCCGCATCGGGAAACCGGAAGTTCCTCAGCGGCGCGCTTCGCATCGCGCTCCTCGATCGCCTCGACCGGGCGCGCAAGGACAAGGTCGACATCTATGCCGCGCTCTACGAGCTGAACGATCCCGAGCTGATCGTTGCACTCAAGCGGATCGGCGCGAAGGCCCACCTCATCCTCGGCTCAGGGGCGTACAAATCGGGCGAGCCGGACGAGAACGCGGACGTGCGCCAGGAACTCCACCAGCACAGCACCATCGATCTCCACGACCGCCTGGTGAAATCGCCCCATTTCGCCCACAACAAGTTCGTCGTTTTCTGCGACAACAGCGGCGACGCCAGCGAGGTCTGGACCGGCAGCACGAACTGGACCGAGACCGGCCTCTGCACGCAGGTCAACAACGGCATCCTGATCTCCAGCCCCGGCATCGCCGATGCCTACCATCGCCGCTGGACCGATCTGCTCAACGCCGGGAGCGGATACCCGGACGGACTGGCAAACGCGTCGTCCACACGAAAGAAAAGCGGCGTCGGCAAAGCCACCGTCACCGCATGGAACGTTCCGGTGGCCAGGCTCGCCGATCTCGCGGACGCGAAGAAACGGATCGCCGCTGCGAACGACGGCGTCCTCTTCCTGATGTTCAATCCAGGACCGAAGAACACGCTGCTCAACACGATTCTCGATCTCGATCCGGAGAAACTCTTCATCCACGGAATCGTCAATCAGGACCCGGGCGGGAAAAAAGCGCCGGTGATCCGCTTCACGCACAAGGGAAAGGAACTGCCCGCGCGGAAACTGGCGGCCATACTCCCCGCCGCGCTAAAAAAGAGCGGTTCGTGGTTCGACAAGACCTTCACGTTCAACCGCGTGATGATCCACAGCAAGGTGGTGGTCATCGATCCGTTCGGCAAGAAGCCGGTGGTCATCACCGGCTCGCATAACCTCGGGCCGAAAGCGAGCGGGAAGAACGACGACAACTTCGTGATCATCGAGAACGCCCCCGGCCTTGCCGCCGAATACGCCGTCAACGTCCTCGGCGTCTACGGCCGCTTCAAATGGCTCTACAACCTCTCGCTGCAGAAGAGCGGAACCTCGGCCAGCGCAAAAAAGAAAACGCCGCAGTACGACGGCAACTGGGACGACGACAAGTGGCAGCAGGGCTACACGAAAGGCGTCAACTTGCGGGAGATCGAGTTCTGGCTCGGCTAAACCTCGATCTTCGTCCCCTTCGTCTCCGGAAGCGTCCAGACCCACAGGCCGGTGAAGAGCGCGAAGAACGCGCCGAGGGAGATGCCCGCGCCGAGTCCGTGCGAGCGTGCCAACGGAAACGTGGTGATCCAGGTGATGATCAGCGGCGTGAAGAACTGCGCGCCGCGGGAGAGGTTGAACGCGGTTCCCATGGCGCTCGATCGAATCCGCGTGGGGAAAATCTCCGAGAAGATCGGACCGTATCCGGAAAAGTTCCCCGTGCCCAGTCCGACGAGAATCATGAAGGCCAGAGGCAGCCACGGGACCGCGCCGATCGCGCCCCAGAACCAGGTGATCCCCAGAAGGCCGAGGGCCCAGATGCAGGAGAAGACGCAGTAGGCCCAGCGGCGCCCTTTCCAGTCGGCAAAGACGCCGTACGACAGGTATCCGGCGACCGCCGCGACCTGCGTGACGATCATCCAGATGCCGGAGCGCGCTAGCGAGAACCCGAGCTGGTCGTACAGATACTTCGGCATCCAGGTGTAGGTGAACCAGTACGCCGACATGTCGGCCAGCGCCAGCACCAGACCGAGCATGAAAAGGCGGCGGACTTTGCGATCGTTCCTGATCTCGCTCCACAGCGCGGTCGCTGACGGAGCCGCGCGCCGCCGCTCGGATTCCCACACGTCCGACTCCGGCATCCACCTGCGGATCACCACCACCAGCAACGCCGGAAGAAAGGAGACGAGGAAGCATGCGCGCCATCCCCACCCCGGTCCGAACGCCGATGCGAACGCGGGCTCCAGGAACGATCCGACCAGCGCCGCGAGCAGAATTCCGAGCGGCGCGCCGGTCTGCATGATCGCCGCGAA
>Ga0070741_10014062_pt1 | contig 13948 bp, 7 predicted proteins | sample Coa_R1_4_FD_66440 | JGI IMG/M metagenome (GOLD analysis project Ga0070741, IMG submission 66440) | Surface soil microbial communities from Centralia Pennsylvania, which are recovering from an underground coalmine fire - Coalmine... | ecosystem: Environmental > Terrestrial > Soil > Unclassified ... | reverse complement strand
GGCAAGCCCGCTCAAGCGGGCTACGAGGGGTGGGTTAGTCCCCTATAGGAGCTATAAGAAGGAAGGTTAGCCCCCTTCAGGGGGCTTGCCGCCCACAGCCCGGTCCTTTAGGGCCGGGCGGGGACGGGGGTTAGGTAAGAAGGGGCGATCTTGTCGAAGCGCCCGACAAGGCCGTCGCGAGGCCGGGCGGGGACGGGGGTTAGGTAAGAAGGGCTGGGTTCCTTAATAAAGGGCTTGCTCGGTGTCCTTGTCGAAAAGGTGGGACTTCTCCAGGTCGAAAACGACCTCTATCCGGTCGCCGATCTTGGCCTGTGAGGCGCTGTCAATCATGGCGATCAGGGAGACATCGCCCGCCTTCAAGTACATCTCGACATCGTTGCCGAGCGGCTCGACTACATCCACATCCACCGTCACCGTATTGCCCGGAGTCGGCTGCACCAGGCCGGCAAGCTGCTTGTCGTAAATGTCTTCCGGACGGATGCCGAAGACGCAGGACTTGCCGACGTAGTCGCGGACGCGCTGGGCCTGCTTGGGCGGCAGGGTCACCTGGAAGCTGCCTGCATCGGCAATCACCGCGTCCCCTTGCTGCACGATGTTGACCGGAACGAAGTTCATGGCCGGGGAGCCGATAAAGCCTGCCACGAACAGGTTAGCGGGATGGCTATAGAGAGTGAGCGGACGGTCTACCTGCTGGATGATGCCGTTGTTCATGACGGCAATGCGGTCACCCATCGTCATCGCCTCCACCTGGTCGTGGGTGACGTAGACGGTGGTGATCCCCAGGCGGCGATGCAGCTTGATCAGATCGGCGCGGGTCTGCACGCGCAGCTTGGCGTCGAGGTTGGAGAGCGGCTCGTCCATCAAGAAGACCTTGGGCTCGCGCACGATGGCTCGTCCGAGCGCCACGCGCTGCCGCTGTCCGCCGGAGAGCTCCTTGGGCTTGCGGTGCAGCAGGGGCTTGAGGCCCAGCATCTCCGCCGCCTCGGTCACACGCCGATCGATCTCTTCCCGGGAGTAGGTGCGTCGCGAGTTGAACGGCCAGACGCCGTTGGTGGGCGTGCGCTTGAGGCGCAGGCCAAAGCTCATGTTCTCGTAGACGTTCATGTGTGGGTAGAGCGCGTAGTTCTGGAAGACCATCGCGATGTCGCGATCCTTGGGCGAGACATCGTTGACCAGCCGGTCGCCGATGTAGATCTCGCCGCTGCTGGACTCCTCCAGTCCGGCGATCATGCGCAGGGCCGTCGTCTTGCCGCACCCGGACGGCCCGACGAGCACCATGAACTCCCCATCGTCAATTTCCAGATTGATATTGTTGACTGCGGTTACCCTATTGAACGCCTTGGTTAGATTCTTTAACGTGACACCGGCCATAGACTTTCTTTCACCCTCTTCTGCTAGATGCCGCCTGCGTGCGCGGCGGCCCTTCCTCCCCTCCTGGCGTCCATAAGGCGCGGCCAGCCGAGGCGGAAAACGTTGCTGCTATCTCTGTGCCATTATAGGAGAACGAAGGCCCCCCTGTCAAGGGCAGAGGAAGTTGGGCAAGAACTGTTGTAATTTATTGCGCTCTCCCTAAACCTAAATACATTGCCTGCCGATAGCTTAGTATGCTATAATCTCGGACGCCTTTGCGGCAGGAGGCCCGGTCGTCCCCTCGCCGCAGCCTGGCAAGCGGACAGGGCAAGCCGAGAGAACGCTTTTTTATCCGAAACGCTTGGGACAGGATCCGCCATGAGCAGCGCCGCCACACCTAATACCCTTCCACTGGCACCGACCCAAAACACCTCACCGCAAGAGACGTCGGACACACGCTTCCAGCAGGCGCTGTCGTGCGTGGTGCGCGAAGTCGGAGCAGCGCACACCAGCGAGGAGGCCCTGCAGGCCCTCTATGGGGTGCTGCATACCTATCTGGGCGTGGAAGCCCTGGCGCTTGAGCTGGTGCGCGGCGCCACCTATTACCAGTCCTGCGGCGAAGCCGAGGCGCTGGCGGCAGCGGCGGCTCACTCCGGGGTGCCGCATCGGCTGCTGGAGAACCGGTGGCAGGTGCATATCTGCCCGCTGGAGTGCAAATTCGGCCCGCGCGGCCAGATCACCTTCGTGCTTCGGCCCGATTCCCCCGCCACGCAGGAGCAGCTCGCCACCGCTATCACGCCGCTAGCGATGCTGCTGGATCAGGAGAGGCTGATCCAGCGTGTGGAAGAGTCGGAGAAGCGCGCCCAGCGGCGTATTAGCGAGGTGGCTGCCATCTACGAGATCGGTCAGGCCATAGATCAGATCGATCTCAAGCAACTATTGCAGTTGATCACAGACCGGGCCGCGCTGCTGATGGACGCCCAGGCTTGCTCCCTGATGCTGGTGCATGAGGAGACGGGCACGCTGCGGGTTGCGGCCAGCCACGGGCTGCCGGAGAACGCTCTGGAGCACGAGCAGCGGATCGGGGAGGGGATCGCGGGCCGGGTCGCGCAAGCTGATCAGCCAATGCTGATCCTGGATGCGACGCGCGATCCGCGCCTGGAGGGCGTGAGGCTGCGCCCGGAGATCGGCTCCTCGATGCTGGTGCCGATGAAGAACCAGGAGGGCCGCGTTCTGGGCGTCCTCTCCATTCGCCGCCGCCGTCCCGCTCCGGATTTTACCGACGACGACCTGAAGCTGTTCTCGGTGTTTGCCACGCAGGCGGCGCTGGCCCTGACCAACGTGCGCCTCTATGCCGACCTGAAGCGCAGCGCCTCCGAACTGCAAACTATCTCGGAGCTGTCGAGCGTGCTGATCTCCACGCTCGACCTGGACGAGCTGCTCTCGCATGTGGCCGATGATATTTGCAACGGGGTCGGCTTCGGGCGTTGCTGCCTGTATATGGTAGAGGGGCGTGATCTGCACCGAGCCGCCTATGTGCCGCGCGTCTGGCGGGGTTATCCGGATACCATTCCCCAGCCCGTGCGCGATGGCGAGGGCGCCGTGGGGACTGCCGCACGGAACAAGGAGATAATCGTCTTCGATGCGCGTCAGCCGGTGTCGCCGGAACGGGCGCGGGAGCGCGATTATCTTCAGCATAAAGGGTTTGCTCGCTCACTGGGCACGCAAGCCTTCATCATCGTGCCCATCCTGACGAGCCAGAAACGCTGTCTCGGCGTGGTGGTCGCCGATAACAAGGGCCGGCGCGATCCCATCTCTAGAGAACAACAGAGCCTGCTCTGCGCTTTTGTCAACCAGGCGGGCATCGCCATCGAGAACGCGCGCCTGCATACGGAAGTTCAGGAGCGGAAGAGCTACACCGATAGCGTGCTCCACTCCATCGGCGCCGGGATCGTCTCTACGGATGCGCAGGGCCGCATCACCCGGCACAATCCGGCGGCGGAGGAGACGCTGCGGCAGCCGGCGGCGGCGTTCCGGGATGCCTCCATCGCCGACCTCATCACGCAAATGGGCCTGCCGGATACGGAGCGCGAGCACCTGCTGCGCATGATCTGGCGGGTCATCGAGACGGGCGAGCGCATCCACCTGCACAAGCTGATGCTGCACCCGCAGGGCCGGGAGCCGATGGCGCTGAACCTGACCATGTCGCGCCTAATGGACCATAATGCGGGTGCGGTGTTGAGCTTTGAGGACATGACCCAGGAGGTGCGGCTGGAGGCGGAGGTGGAGAAGATGCGCCGCTTGGCCGACATCGGCCAACTGGCAGCCAAAATGGCCCACGAGGTTCGCAACGCCCTTACCCCCATGAAAGGCTCCGCGCAGCTTATCCGCGCGGAAATGGAGGCGCAGAGCAGTTCCACTGAAATGGCAGATATTATCATCAAAGAAGTGGACGACCTCGAACGCCTGACCAGCGAGATGCTGGATTTTGCGCGTCCTACGCTACTGGACCCGCGCCCGCTGGCCGTGTTGGAGTTTCTGACCGGGGCCGTGCAATCCCTGGCCGCCTTTCTGGATGAAAATCGAGTCGAAGTGCATTGGAACGTGACGGAGGGCTTGCCGGAGCTCCTGGGCGACCCGATTCTGCTTGGCCAGGTGGTGCGTAACATTGTTATGAACGCCGTGCAGGCCATGCCTGAAGGCGGCTCTCTAACCCTCTCCGCCGAGTATGATCCCGACACGAACTTACTGGCGATACGCTTCCGGGATACGGGCGTCGGCATTCCGAGAGCGGATCTGAAGCGGATTTTCCAGCCGTTTTTTACCACCAAGACGAAGGGCACGGGATTGGGCCTATCCATCGTGCAAAAGATCGTGGATTATCATGGTGGACGTGTGGACGTAGATAGCCGTGTCGGGTTCGGAACGTGTTTCAGCATCCTGCTGCCGCTCCGTCCCCCGCACGATGGAGCCGACCTGACTATAGAAGAGCTGCCGATTATCAGCGCCAAGCCTGCCGGGCCTTTCCCGGATAAGTGATTATTCCCCAGCCTTTGTTAACCTAACCCCCCGTCCCCCTTCCCTACTGCGCTCGCTTTGCTCACAGGGAAGGGGGGACCCGGCTTCTGCTCTCTCTTCTCCCTAGCAGGGAGAAGGGCCGGGGAGGAGGGGAGAACCTGGCTGCTGCTCTCCCCTCCCCTAGAATTGGGGGTCGCCAGGCGGAGGCCCGAACCATTGCAGGGCCGACCCTGGCAGTGGGTTGGGGGTGGGGGCCTCTCCCCTCTCCTTGTGAAGGAGAGGGGCCGGGGGTGAGGTCTGCTGGGACGAGGGTAGATAGAGGAATACGGAAGGAACCTAGCGTGGGGCAAGTAGAGAAGGAGTGTTCGAAAGGTTATGGGCCAGACCACACAAGCCAATACCATTCTAGTCGCCGACGACGAGCCTAATATCCGGCGCGTCCTGGAAGCGATGTTTTCTAAAGAGGGCTACACGGTTTTGACCGCAGAAAACGGCAAGCGCGCCCTCGATCTGGCCTCTGCCAACCAGATAGACGTGCTCATCTCCGACCTGATCATGCCGGACATGACGGGCGTGGAGGTGCTTCAGAAGATCAAGCAACTCCATCCCCAATGCTCGGCCATCATCATCACGGCCTACGGCACGATCAAATCGGCGGTGGAGGCGATGCGCTACGGCGCGTTCACCTACTTGCAGAAGCCCTTCGATATGGACGAGGTGCGCCTGGTGCTCAAAAAGGCGCTGGAGCATCGCACGCTGCTGGCCGAAAACCAGGAACTCAAGCAGCAGCTTAAGACCAATTTCAAGCTGGAGAACATGGTGGGCACCAGCGGTAAAATGCAGGAGGTCTACAAGATCGTCGAGCGGGTCGCCGACAGCCGCGCCACCGTGCTGATCCGGGGCGAGAGCGGCACCGGCAAGGAGCTGGTAGCGCGCGCCCTCCACTATAACAGTCCGCGCGCCAGCAAGCCGTTCATCGCCGTCTCCTGCGCGGCGCTGCCCGAAACCCTGTTGGAGAGCGAGCTCTTCGGCTATGAGAAGAACGCCTTCACCGGCGCCACCGCCGCCAAGCCGGGCCGGTTTGAGATGGCCAACCAGGGGACGCTCTTCCTGGACGAAATCGGCGATATTCCCCCCGCCATCCAGATCAAGCTGCTGCGCGTGCTCCAGGAGTGGGAGTTCGAGCGCATCGGCGGCACCAAGACCATCAAAGTGGACGTTCGCCTTATCGCCGCCACCAATAAAAACCTGGAGCAGGCCGTCCGCGAGGAGAAATTTCGCGCTGACCTCTACTATCGACTCAACATCGTCTCTATCTTCCTGCCGCCGCTACGCGAGCGCCCGGAAGATATTCCCCTGCTGGTAGAGCACTACCTGGAGAGATTCAACAAGCAAAACGGACGTAAGATCAAGCATGTTCATCCAGAGACCTGGACGCTGCTGAAAGCCTATACCTGGCCGGGCAACGTGCGCGAGCTGATCAATGCCATCGAGCGCAGCGTGGTGCTCTGCGAGCGCGATGCCGACACTCTCACCCCCGACCTGCTGCCATTAACGGTCCAGTCCGCGCTGACGGTACCGCCCCCGGAGCAGACGGAGTCGGCGGCAGGGCCGGAGAAGGCGCCAGCCGACGGACAGGGTGGGTAAATGGATAGGCCCATAGAAAGGGAGGGAACGCCTACCGCTTTTTTTGAAAATCACAGGAACAACCTGTAAATAGGGACAGGATTGGCATAAAAGTTGCAACAAAGTGGGCTGAATTGGTAATTTTTCGCTGTAAGGATGCGCACCCGCGATGTTGGTGGTCCGGATGTCCCTTTGTCGCTCGGCGGGTACGCTGTGCTGCCGGAAATGAGGTAAGAGGCGGCAGATGGCGCGAACCGTGCGGCACTTGAAGCCTTTGCTCTTTGTTACGCTGTCATGTGAGGAAGGTCAAAGTCATGGTCGCACGTTCGCCGGCACCGTCCGTACTGGTCGCCGATGCGGAATACTACATCTGTCGCGTCCTGGAAGCTAAACTCTCCAAAGACAATCGGTTTCAGGTCGTCACCGCTACAACCGCTCAGGCGGCGCTGCAGGCTGCCTACGAGCAGCCGTTTGATGTGGTGCTCTGGGAAATTCTGCGCCTGCACGGGACAAGTGAGATGCTGCCCCGCGTGCGCGCCTTATGCCCCAGGGCCGCTCTCTTCCTGATGACTACCGACGACCGCCCGCAGCCAGACCCCGATTTCAAACGCCTGGACTATGCGGGCGTGCTGGTCAAACCCTTCGGACTGGATACCCTGGTAGACCAGTTGTATCGCGCCCTCGCGGATCCGGTGACGACACCCAATCCCGCGCCCATTAACCTATCGCGCACCGGCCAGCTGCTGACCCTCATCAGCCCCGGCGGCCGCTGCATGACCCGGGTGCTGGATCGCTCTCTGGATACCTTCGAGGTCGTCGGCGCCCCTCGGGTCGAGACGCCACCGGACTTCACGACGGGCCTGCGCGTGCGCGTGCAGGTCAAGGGCGAGGATGCTCTCTACAGCTTCGACTCGCGCCTGCTGCGCTCGCTGCCGCACCCGGTTTTCCGCTGGGAGCTGCGCCTGCCCCGCCTGATACGGCGTGAGCAGCGGCGCAAGCATCCGCGCGTTCCCATCGAGATCGCCGCCGTGTTGACAGGCCCGCCGCAAACGGAAACGCCGGTTTCCGAGCCGGTCTCCCCCGAACAGCCGCCTCAACCTGCCATCGCTACCGGCATAACTGACGATCTGAGCCTGGGCGGGTTCGCTATCGTCAGCGACCTGGCTTTGCCCGTGGGCACGGAGGTCCACTTCGACATCGGGCACGGCGAAGCGCGCGCTATGGAGGGACAGGGGCGCATTGTGCGCATCCAACCGGTTTCGGCCAGCCCCACAACGCCGGCAACGACCCTGCCCCGCTACCGTATTGCCGTGCAGTTTACAGAACTGGACCCGGTCACGCGCCGTCATCTGCGCTCCCTGCTCGGCTCATCCTCCTGATGGCTCTTCTCTCACAGGGTCCCTCCTAAATCAAGCAGGAATCCGGGCGACGCGCGTAGAAAGAAGATTTATCCGAGCCGTGCGCGTCGGCAATTTTCCCCCGGTTTGACGTCACGCCCCCCTCGGGAAGACGTTCCTTGCATCACAACCGATGCCTGTTTGCGCCCCCGCACTATCCAGGGAGGAGGGATTCCCATTAACACACGCAACTTGCTTCTGCGCCCGGTTGCGCAGAACCTCACCGACCCATCACAACGCCCGCGCCGGGGCCGCTGGCTGCTGGCAGTCGCCCTGCTCGTCTTGCTGGCCGGTGCCATCGGCCTGAACGGGTGCGGCGGAGGCAGCGGCTCTTCCGGCGGATCGAACAATCCTCCGCCGCCCGCGACACGCAGCGTCGTCTCCGGCGCCGTCACCGATCCGACCGGCCTGGCTATCGTCGGCGCTGCCGTGAACCTCAACGGGCAAACGGCTACCTCCACGCAGGCCGGCACCTACGTCATCCCCAACGTGCCCGCCGGGATCGGCACCATCTCCGCCACTGCGACCGTCAACGGCCAGAGATGGAGCGGACAGAACACCGTGGAGGTTATCTCCGGCGAAAGCAACACGTCCAACATCAACCTCGTCCTCTCGCCCGACAATCAGCAAGGGGCGATCACCGGCACCGTGCGCGACGCCCAGGGCCGCGGGCTGGCGGGCGCCAAAGTCTTTGCCGCTACGGCGGTCAGTTCCGTCTATACGATTGCCGGCAACAATGGCAGCTATACCCTGTCACATCTGCCTGCCGGGCAGTATACCCTGACCGCTTCCCTGGCCGGCTTCCTCAACCAGACGGTGACTAACGTCGCTGTAGCGGCCTCGGCCACCCCCACCACGGCCTCGTTCACCCTCAATACCTCGAACGGCAACTCGACGGTGCCTGCCGTCACAGACCTGGCCGTGCTCTCGCTGACGCTGCCGGACACGCCCACGCGGGCTGCCAGCCACAACCAAAACGATCTGGCCTTGAACGCCATCCGATGGTTCATCCTGAAGCGGCGCGGGCTGCTGGGGCGCCGGGCCGCCGATCCGCGCAAGATCACCCTGCTCCATCAGGTCAAAACGCGCGCTACGCCCACTGGCAGCATCATTGAGAACGACCTGTTCTGGCAATACACCGAACTCAATAACCTGTTCGGCTACACCGTTCTGCGCTCCATCAACACCGACACCCAGTTCGTCCCAATCGCCCTGCTGCGCGACCCGCTCGCCTTCCGCTTCGCCGATCTGGATGCGGTGCTGACTCCGGACGTGACCTACTTCTACAGCGTCGCGCGGCTGGACACGATCAACTTCCCCAACAACGGCGCGGAAGGCCCGCCCGCCGAGCCGCCGGTCGCCGCCAGGCCGCTCGGCCCTCTTGCGCTGACCAGTCCAAATGAAGGTGCGACGAGCGCCGGTCCGCCGACGTTCGCCTGGAGCGCCGTGCCGCGCGCCCAGAGATACCAGATTCTCGTCTATGATCGGTTCCCGACGCTGGCCGCCGACATTAGCCAGCCGGGCAACGATCCGAACGCCGTCCTGCCTATCTGGCCTGCGGACGCCAACAATCCGGGCACCAGCCTTGTGGATGCGCCGGCGACGTCGCAGCTCTATCAGGGACCGGCCTTGCAGCCCGGCACCCGCTACTTCTGGACGGTGCTCGCCTTCGACCAGGCGAACTCTGCCGTGTCCATCAGTCCTATCCGGTCGTTTGTCGCCCAGTAGGAAGATACCTGGCCCTCGGTCCCTCTGCTTGAGGATCGCCCGGCCCTGAAGGACCGGGCTGTGGGCGGCAAGCCCCGTGAACGGGGCTGCGTAAGGTGGATCGGTTCCTCTAAAGGGTAAAGGCCCCCAAACGATCCGCCTGGAGAGTCTGCCGCAGAGGCTAACCCACCTCTGGCAGCCCGCTTGAGCGGGCTTGCTATCCGCAGCCCATCCCTTTAGGGGTGGGCTGCGGCAAGGGCCATCTCCTGAAACGATCCAATCCCGCAACCTACTCGTTTACGGGCCGGGCTGCCAGGAGTACTTGCCCAGTAACCTGGAGGAATTTCGCTTGAAACTCCGATTTCTGCTCCCTGCGGCTAGGATGGCCGCAGTTCTGATGATAGCGCTGCTCTGCGGGCCGGGCTTGCCCCGCGCGGGCGCGCAGCAGACCTATCGCAATATCGTCAATATGCGATTTCGCGCGGTCGGTAACGGGCCGCAGTCGGCGCTCATCGTGGATGTCAACAACCTCGCCGATGATGCCGCCGTCCGCCAGGCCGTGCAGCGGCAGGTTAGCGCCTACATCCAGGCCCGCGACTCGAGCCTGCGCCGCGAGCTTGACTTCCTGCGCCGGCAGCGCGCGCTCCGGCCCGGACAGCCCATAGACATCAACGATACCGTGATCCTGCGGCAGAATGGGCGGCTGGCCCTGCCGCGAGGCGGCGGACAGACGCGCGCCGCCAATTCCCTCACGTTCCGTATCCCGACCCAGGGCGACGGCGCGTGGAGCGCGCAGGATGCGGTCGCCCTCAAGACCCAACTGGTGGACCCGCTCTATACCGAGCTGCTCAACATCCTCGGCCCGCCCGCCTGGAACGGCGAAGTCACCATCCTCAACAAGGACCCGCGCCTGGGCAAAGTGGACTCGGTGATCGGGGCGCTGCTCGTCGTTAACGGCAGCGACGTCCAGATCTGGTTTCCTACCTTCAGCGCCTTTCAGACCAAGTTTCTGGCGATGGCGCAGGTGATGGCGCAGGCGTTCCACGGCCCGGCGATTATGGGCTACGACGCCTGGGAGAAGGGCATGGCCCGTGCCGCCGCGCTGGTGGCCGCCCGCGACCTGTTCTCCGTCTTCACCGAGAACGGGCAGTCCGTCTCCGCTGCCGCCAACAGCCTCGGCTTCTACTATACGCCCTTCTATGACCTGCTCAACCAGCCGCCGCTCGGCAACAACACCTTCACGCCGCCCACCAAGAGCAACCAGGACCTCAACCAGAACCTGACGACGCTGGCCGGAATGCTCGTGCCGCGCCTGCAAATGTCCTCGACGGCCTGGCTTAAGTGCTATATCGAGAATCCAAACTTCTTCCAGGCGTTTAACGCTGCTTACTACGCCGCCTTCGCCGCCGACCCCAGCGTCGCCAACGATACCAATCGCCTGCGCCAGTTTGCTGCCGCCGCCGCGCCGACCGTGGAGGGGCTGCCCTTCGACGATTGGCTTGAGCGGCAGTACGTTCTGGATACCAGCGTCACGCCCGGGCGCAAGCTCTACGCCTACGTCCAACCCACGTTTCCCTCCGGCGCGCAGGGCGAGGACAGCGGCGCCGCGATCTTCCTGGTCTACTACCAGACGACCCCCGACGGCGACGAGCTGGATCGCAACGGCACGGCAAACCTGGTCTATTGGGACTATAGCTTCAGCAATCGCCTGTTCCTGCCCTCGTTTGAGACGGCCACGATCACCAACGGCTTCGGCAGCGTCGCTCCCTTCTTCACCAACATCGGCGGCGACCCGGCGGATAGGATGCGCGTCGCCATAGACGTACCGGTCAACCAAGAGTACGTGCGCGTCTATTTCCCGGCCGGACAGACGGGCACGGAGGACCAGCCCAACGACTTTTCGGGCGTGGTCGTCGGCGCCGACGCCGGATCGCTCACCGTGACTTACCAGGGAGGCAGCGGCCCCATCGCGACGCAGGTGGTGCAGGGCGCGTTTGGGGCGATAGGCCCGCAGGGCAGCGTGCCGCAGTTCTTCAGCCGCACTGCCTTGACGTTTACGCCGACAGGCGGGCAGCCCCTCACCTACCAGCGCAACACCGCCTTCAGTAACACGCTGGGCGTGGCCCCCATCTTTGTCCTGTACGCTCCCGGCCAATCCACCACGCTCTCCCATCGCTTCGATGCCGGCCCGCAGATGATCTCGCTGCCTCTGCGTCCCTTTACCAACAATCTGGCCCACGTCCTCGGCAGCGATCCGGGGCTGACGCTGCTGGCTCAGTGGCGGCAGGAGCTATCCGGCAACGACAAATACATGCGTTATCCCTCCCTGCCGCTCTATGAGCCCGGTTACGGCCTGTGGAGCAACTTCGCTTCCCAGCTTAATGCCACCAACATTCAGGGCGAGCGCACCGACAATCAAAAAGATATCAGCGTTGCCTTGCAGTACGGCTGGAACCAGATCGGCCCGCCCTACGACGCCGCGCTCAGCGTGGATACCGACCTGCAGGTGCAGTATCTCGACAACGAAGCGGTCTCCTTTGCGGAGGCGGTCAATAACGGCTGGATCGCGGCGGGCATTATGGGCTATGCGTCCGATACCGGCTATGTTGACATCACCAACTCCAGCGATGCGCGCTTCCCGCGCGGCGTGCTTCAGAGCTGGAAGGGCTACTGGGTGCGCGTGCTCGTTCCCGAGGGCGTGACGCTGACCTACATCAACCCGAACAACCGCTCCGCCCGCCGTAACGCCGGCACCAGCCGGTCGCGCGCCGTTCTCCCCACTCCCGCCCATGAGCCGGGAAGCTGGCGCGTGCCCCTCTTTGTGCGCGACGCGGACGGGAATATGTCTATGGCGGTGTTTGGTCAGTCGCCGCACGGCTCCAATGGTTTCGTGCCGTCGCTGGATGTCGCCAGCCCGCCGCCGTTCACCCGCGCCTCCACGCTCGGCGTCCGCTTCCCCCATGCGGATTGGGACACAGGCCTGGGCGTTGGCGGAGACTTCCTGAGCGATTTCCGTCGCAGCGCCGCCCGCGCCGAATGGAACGTCGTCGTCACCGTGCCCAGGCCCGAACAGAACTACACGCTCGCCTGGAGCGACACGGCGGCGCTACCGCGCGGTATGCGCCTGACCGTGGTGGATACGGAGACGGGCACACGCCAGTTGATGAACAGCACCTCCGGCATGGCGTTCCGCGTCGGCCCGAACACGACCACGCGCCGCTTCCAGATCATCGCGGAGCCGCACGCGCCCGGACGCCTGTTCATCCGCAACGTCACCGCCATCGCGCCGCTGGTCGGCGGGCGCGCGGCGACCACCCTGACCATCTCCTATGAGCTTTCGGCCCCTGCTGAAACCCGACTGGAGATTCGCCAGGCAGGCCGTATCGTGCGCCATCTCGCGCCGGGACGCGCCGCGGCGTCCGGGGTCAACCAGGCGGTCTGGGATATGCGGGACGACCAGGGGCGCATTCTGCCTGCCGGCCCCTACGCGCTGGAGATCACGGCGCGCACGCCGGAGGGGGAGCAAACCCGCTCCGTTATGCCGCTCTTGATAACACGCTAAGAACATTCAAACCGCCCGCTGTGCCAGCGCAGCGGGCGGCTCCATTCGGTTCTTTGGGAGAATTCGATGCAGCAATGGTTTCGCTATCGGGCCTGGCTGTTGATGGGCCTGGCGCTTCTGATTAGCCTGATAGGGTGCGGGGGCGGAGGCGGTGGCGGCGGAGGCGGCGCAGCGGGCGCCACCGTGAAGGGGCGCGTTCTACTGGTGGAGACGAACTCGCCGCCCGATCCAGCAGCCACCGTCACCATCGCGGGGCAGAGCGCCCAGACCGATCTGCAAACCGGCAATTTTACCCTGTCTGGCGTCCCCTCGAACGCCACGACAGCGGTCATCTCCGCGCCGGGCGGATCGCAAACGCGCACGCTCACCATCCGTCTGACGGCCAACCAGACCAACGACCTGGGCGACATCTACCTATCGAATAAGGGCTATACCGCGACGGTGACCGGGCACGTTGTCACACAGGATACCAATCAGTCGGTCGGCAACGCAACGGTGACTATTGAAGCTGAGCAGACAAAAACCGACACCAATGGCCGGTTCAGCCTGACCGGTTTGCCGGTTGACCTGGTCAGCGACGCCAATAACCCCGTCGGCAAGGTAACGGCGAGCGGCTTTGCGGATGTCCTGCTGCGGTTTACCCTGACTACCGGTACGAACGATCTGGGCGACATCGCGCTCCCGCTGCTCGTAAGCCCGACAACGCCGTTGCCGCCCTACACCATCACCGGAAAGGTTACAGTGCAGAACACACCTGCGGCCAATATCACTGTGACCATCGCTTCCGGCGGCACGACGCTCGGCACCACGACAACCGACTCAGGCGGCAACTACTTCTTCTGGGTCGTTCCCGGCACCTACACCATCACGGCGGCACGTTCCGGTTCCCAGAATCAGCAGGTTAACGTGACGCTCACGCGATTGGATACGCCGGTCACCGCGCCGACGATCAACTTCTAACCTCACGCCCTCACCCCCTTCCCCTCTCCCGGCGCTGCGGGAGAGGGGAGACCTCACCTCCTGTCCCACTGCCAGGATCGGCCCTGACGCGGCAGGCTGAACCCTGCCGCTAGGGGGCGCAAAGCGCCCGTCGCCCACCTACGTGGGCGAGACTCTCTGTCTGCGTAGGCAGCAGTACAGAGCGCCCGGAGGCGGAGGAATAGATGTCCGAAACTCTCTGCCTGCGTAGGCAGCAGGGCTGCCCCTAGAGAACGATGGTGACGCCCCTGGCGTTGTCAACGGGTATTCTGCCCGCGTCGGTGTCGCAGGGCGGAGGGCCGAATTATTG
>Ga0070741_10014061_pt1 | contig 13948 bp, 10 predicted proteins | sample Coa_R1_4_FD_66440 | JGI IMG/M metagenome (GOLD analysis project Ga0070741, IMG submission 66440) | Surface soil microbial communities from Centralia Pennsylvania, which are recovering from an underground coalmine fire - Coalmine... | ecosystem: Environmental > Terrestrial > Soil > Unclassified ... | reverse complement strand
TGCTGCCGCAGTCCGCTTTCCGCTCGCTCGGCGTTTCGATTACTACCACCGTATTTTCCAGGCGTACCTGACCCGCCAAAAAAGCCATCTCAGTTTTTGGCACGACACGCCGGAGGTGAATCCAAATTTCCTGCCCGCAGAACTGGGCGAGTACTACATGACATTTGCGGAGAAGGCCGATTACGCCGGACACTACGACCAGCGCGGTGTTCCCATGCTCGACTACCGCGGCAAGCTCGGTCTGCAATACAACCCCATCGCCGTCGCACAATACGGCTTGGGAAATTACAACTTGGATCACCGCACCCAGCAGCACGATCGCAAGAACAAATTCATCACCGCCGCCGACTGGCTCGTCTCGCAGCTTGAACAAAATACCTTCGGCGTCTGGGTGTGGAACCACAATTTCGACTGGGAATACCGCAGCACATTGCGGGCGCCGTGGTTCTCAGGACTGGCCCAGGGGCAGGGAATTTCTCTCCTCGTCCGCGCTCATGCCGCAACCGGAAATTCAGATTATTTGGACGCCGCCTCGCGCGCCTTCCACGCCTTCCTCAATCCCATCGAGCAGGGCGGCGTAAGCTACCTCGATACGCTCGGCAATCTATGGTTTGAGGAATACGTCGTTTCACCGCCCACCCACATCCTTAACGGATTCATCTGGGCAACCTGGGGTGTTTACGACTACTTTCTCGCCACCCGGGCCGAGATCGCGCGCCGGCTCTTCCTGCAAGCCGTGGATACTCTGAAGGTAAACCTGCAGCGCTATGACCTCGGCTTCTGGTCGCTCTACGAGCATTCCGGCACACACCTGAAGATGATCGCCAGCCCTTTTTACCACCGCCTGCACATTGTCCAGCTGCGCGTGCTGCAGCATCTGACTGGCGAAGCGCTCTTCGGCGATTATGCCGAGCGGTGGGAACGCTATTGCGTCAGTCGAGCCCGCCGCACCGCCGCCATCCTTTATAAGACAGCTTTCAAGCTCTGTTATTACTGACTGAATGGCTCATCCCGATTGGGTATCGCGATCGGTCATGCTTTGTACGTGCCGTCGCAATCGCCTGGTTCTAGGCGTTTTACTCGTTAATATCGCCAGCGCGATCAACGTAATAATTGTCATCTTCAAACGCGCGGGAACATCTCTTAATTTGACGAACATGCCCGCAAATTTCGGATAGTTTTAACTGCGATCATTGTTGAGAATGGGAGAAACCGGAGGACGCAATGGCAACTCACGACCACAGCATGATGCGCGATCAACTCATCGAACGGCGACGTCGCCTGGAGGGTTCTATCGGCGAGTCCCAGGAAGCCGTCCAGCTCATGCGTCTTCTCGACGAGGTTGACCAGGCGCTGGATCGCCTGAATCACGATGCGTTCGGTGTCTGTGAAGTCTGTCAGGGCGAAATCGAGCCGGACCGTTTATCCGCCGATCCTTTGACCCGTTTTTGCCTCGAATGTCTCACTCCAGCGCAGCAGCGCGCCCTGCAACGCGATCTGGAACTCGCCGCAAGCATACAGGCCGGTCTTCTGCCCAACCAGGCGATCGCAGCGGCTGCTCCGTGGCAGTTTTCATTCCACTATGAGGCCGCAGGCCCCGTCAGCGGCGACTACTGCGATGTTGTCAACGACGGAAAGGGAAACTTCTACTTCATCATTGGCGACGTTTCCGGCAAGGGCATCGCGGCAGCTATGTTGATGTCCAATTTGCACGCGCTCTTCCGCAGCTTGATCCCCCTCGGTCTGCCTTTAAATCAACTGGTCGAGCAGGCAAGCCGTGTGTTCTGTCAAAGCACGCTCGCCACTCATTTCGCCACCCTGGTATGTGTGAAAGCGAGTACCAGTGGCGAGATCGAAATCTGCAATGCCGGCCATTGCCCGCCTATCTTATTGAGCGCCGGAGAAATCTCCACCGTCCGCACTCATGGCCTTCCTCTGGGGATGTTCTGCGACGAACAGTTCGCTATCGAGAAAAAGCAATTGCGCGCCGGTGATGTCCTTCTTCTTTATACCGACGGCTTGGCTGAAGCTGAGGATGGCGACGGCAATCCATACGGCACCGATCGCCTCTGTGAACTGGCCCGCCGCAATCGTTCCCTGGCTCCGGAGTTGCTCGTCGGTGCTTGCCTGAATGACTTGAAGGGATTCAGTGCGTCCCGCGCCGACGATCTGACCGTCCTGGCCGTGCAGTGGATTCCACAGGAATACGCGCTGGCCGCTGACACCGATGCAACTGCCGTGAAACGTGAGACCGTGAATTAGTCCGCGGACCAAGTCCGACTGAGCCGCCGGTGGGTTCACAAAATACTTCCTGCTGTCTTGCCTGCTTGGGGTACTAGCGGATAGGGAACAGCACCAGGGCGACAGCCACGGCTGCAAGGATCCAGCTCGTCAACGCGAGCCATTTCCAAAAATTCTTGGAATCTTGCGCGACGTCCCTGGCCTCAAGAATTTCCTGCAAATCTCGATTTGCGACGCTTGCCAACGCTCTCACCTCATCGGGTGTTGCAAATCACTGCATTCGATCCGTGCACTGGAGGATCATCGTGCAGGACAGCATCTCGTCATTTTGCGGAAACGTAAATCGGGGAAGAACTGGACGTTGCGAGGGAAGCACCGGGCATAGACTCGACAACCCCGTGGGGGTTTCACTGACAGACGCGCCCGGTGAACCTGCCTAGAATCGCGACCATTAGTTCAATCCTTTGTTCGGTTTCTAGAACAAGATGACAGTCGCCACTTCCCAAGTCGATGATTCGTGCTTAACTAAATCGTCGCTCGTCATGATGAAGAAAATTCGGGTCCTACTGGCCTCAGATTATGCTCTTCCTCGAATTGCGCTGCGTAAGCTGCTGCAAGCAGAGGCTGATGTAGATGTTGTCGCGGAATCGCCAGAAATTGATAACGCGACTGAGGAAATCACAAAGAGTCATCCTGACGTGATCTTCATGGAGATCGCGGTCCCGGGCCCTCATGGCCTGCGCTCCACCTCCAGGATCATCCAAAAATTTCCTGACGCGCGGGTAGTTGTCCTGACAAATAACACCAACGCCGGCTACGTGCGCTCGATGCTCACCGCGGGTGCCTACGGCTACGTGCTGAAGCAATCGACTGACGCTGAGATGTTGCTCGCCATTCGCACCGTATGTCGCGGACGTCGTTATCTGGACCCCAATCTCAGCGACGCCATCACTCAGGTCGTGCTTGGCGTCACCGACCGTGAACCCAATTCGGGAAGCAAGCTGAGCGATCGTGAAGTCCAGGTATTGAAGCGCATCGCCCGCGGTTTTACCAATCAGCAGGTTGCCCAGGAACTGCACCTGAGCACCAAAACCGTGGAGACTTATCGCGCCCGCATTTACTACAAGCTCAAACTGCGCACCCGCGCGGAACTGGTGGAGTACGCGTTTGCTGTGGGGCTGCTGTCCTCCGACCAGATGTGAAAACGTCAGCCGGATCTTTTTGAGGACCTTTCGTGAATGCTCTCTATGTGAGCGACGATAGTCAGGCGGCAAAGACCTTGACTGAGGTGTTGCAGCGGCAAAGCATCGATCTCATGGTTTGCACCGGATTCGCGGCCGCCTGCAAGGAACTATCACGCGCCAAGTACCACGCTCTCTTTCTCGATTGTGACGCTGCCCGCGCGCGCGATTTGCTTACCCTTCTGAAGAAGTCTCCTTCAAATAAGGCGGCGGTCGTACTGGCCATTTCCAGCGACAAGACCCCGCCGCGCACGCCCGACGATGTCCGCACGCAGGCGCAATTCGTCATGCAGAAACCCCTGGCCCGCGCCCAGGTGGAAGCCACTTTGCGCGCCGCGCGTGGACTCCTCTTGCGTGAACTGCGGCAATACTACCGTCACCCGCTCGATGCAGCTATTACCCTTACCTCCGACGGCAAGACTCTGCAGGCCAAGGCCAACAACATCAGTATCGGCGGGGTTGGAATTCGTTCTACCGAGCCCGTAAAATTGGCCGGCTCCGTCCACGTACGCCTGGCCCTCTCCCAGGGCGAAATCTTCGAGAGCTCCGGGGATTTCGTGTGGACCGATGAGCAGGGTTGCGCAGGCATTCGCTTCCGCGATGTGGCTCCGGTGTTCCAGGGCCGGCTCGAGCAGTGGCTCACTTCGAAACTGGAGCAGCAGCATACCTTCGATAGCTCCGAAGGCCTGTAGTCTCCTCATGCTGATTTTGAATTTTGTAATCGCGAACTAGCGCGGGACTGCTACGGAGTAGTCGTGCTGATCGGAGGGGGGCTGCTATTGCCTCCAGCGTTGAGAATCAGGAAAAGAATGCCCCCGGCTGCTCCCGCGCCGATTCCGTAGAGCAGCGCATTACTCACGTGCAGCGGGCTGGGCGCACCCGCACCGCCAGCAGGAACGGCAGCTGCCCTTCGGCTGCAGTCTCCCGCATTTCCGAAATTCAGGGACTTGCCCGTCTCCACCTGGATTTTTTGCGTCCCGTCGTCTACCGCGAGTGTTCCCTGACGCGCGCCGATCTCCAGCTTCTCATTCGCTTTGGTAATTTCAATCTTCGACGACTCCGAAGTCGGGGTGATCACCAGGTTTTGCACCCGGGCGCTCAGGGGGCTGCCGTTCAAGGTGAGGGCAACGGAACCGCATCCTACCTCGACGTAATTACCGCCGTACGTCAGCGTTGTGTGGGAAAAGATCAGTACGCTGGCGTCTTTGGCCGTTAAGGTTGCCACCGAACTGTCGCCCGTCTGCACATGATCGCCAACGAACAGCGCGATCGAGCTGGGAACTTTCTTTCCGTTGACTGAAATTTCTCCTTGGGACGCAAGCATGGCGCGGGGCGTTGTTGCACCCGCGTTCGCCGGCCCCTGCGCCAGCACGCTCGTCGTGGGCAGCAGCACTGCCATTACCAGCGCGATGATTCTCGTCACCGCCTCCCGAGACATACTCCTCCCATGGTATTCAATAGCGATGCTAGGAGGGGCAACAACCTGAGTCAATCAGAAACGCTGCAGAATGTTAACTTTAGCGAGACCTCGGGAATGCTGAAGTGCCATTGTGGAACGTGCCCGAACGTCTTGAACGTGCACTCCGTCGACGCCTACTGCGGCGCGGAATACTCGGCCCGCAGGTCACAGTGCCCTGTGCCCCAGGCCACAGCCTCACCCCCTTCGGGGTATATAATGTCGAACTTTGATATGACTCGAGCCACAGAAGAACTCATCCACGCCGAATCAGCGAAACAAACCCCACGGACCCCACCTCCCCTTCGGCTCGCAGACAGAATGTCCCGTCTGGGAACCGAGACCGCATTCGAAGTTTTAGTGCGGGCGCGTGCGCTGGAGAAGCAGGGCAAGGATATCGTTCATCTGGAAATCGGCGAACCCGATTTCGACACGCCCGCTAACGTGATAGAAGCCGCGTCGTCTGCCCTGCACAAGGGCTGGACCCATTACGGGCCGTCGGCCGGTCTGCCCGATCTGCGCCAGGCCATTGCCGATGATGTCAGCCGCAGCCGCGGCGTTCCCGTCAGTCCAGAAGAGGTGGTCGTTGTTCCCGGCGGCAAGCCCATCATCTTCTTCACCATTCTGTCGTTGGTTGAGCCCGGCGACGAGGTCATCTATCCCAATCCAGGATTCCCGATCTACGAATCCATGATCAACTTTGTCGGCGCCAAGGCTGTTCCCATCCAGTTGCGCGAAGAAATGGATTTTCGCCTGGATGTGAATGAACTCGCCGACCTCATCAACGATCGCACCAAGCTCATCATCATTAACTCGCCCCAGAATCCCACTGGCGGTGTGCTGGGCGAGAGCGATATTCGTGACATCGCCGCCGCCATCGGCGACCGCGAAATCATGATCCTGTCCGACGAAATTTATAGCCGCCTGCTTTTTGAAGGCAAGCACCATTCCATCATGGCGCTCGACGGCTTCAAAGGTCGCACCATCCTGCTCGATGGATTTTCCAAAACCTATGCCATGACCGGCTGGCGCATGGGATATGGAGTCATGCGGCCGGACTTGGCCGCCCATGTTGCGCGCCTGATGACCAACTCGAATTCCTGCACTGCCAGTTTCACTCAGGTCGCCGGCGTAGAAGCGATTCGTGGAGATCAAAGCTCGGTGGAACAAATGCGCCAGGAGTTCATGAAGCGCCGCGACCTGTTCGTCGGTGGCCTCAACCGCATTAAGGGCTTCTCCTGTCGCTTACCGAAAGGTGCCTTCTATACTTTTCCCAACATCAAGCAGACGGGCTGGCCTTCCAAGAAACTGGCCGATGCATTGCTCGAGCACGCCGGCGTGGCCGCGCTCTCGGGTACCTCCTTCGGTGCTTTCGGAGAGGGTTACCTGCGTTTCAGCGTGGCCAATTCACAGGAAAATCTGAAGAAGGCGCTGGACCGCATCGAGCAGTGGACCCGGAAGAATTTGTAGGCTGAGCAAACTCGGAGAATCGCTGGCTGCGATCTTCGCATGATTGTAAGTTCCAGAAGGCCCGCCGTGCGCGGGCCTTTTCATGCCGGGAGCCGGACGGCTTCCACCTGTGGGGACTCATTGGCAATGGCTGACAAAAAGAAATTCCGTGTGTTTGCCACCTGCGACATCGGAAGTGAAGCGATTGATCTGCTCCGTAAACGCGGCTACGAAGTCGAGGTGTATCCCAGCCCCGATCCGCCGCCCAAGCCGGTGATCGTGGAAAAAGTGCGCAGCGGCATCGATGGCCTCATCACCACTCTCCGCGATCCCATCGATCAGGAAATTTTCGAAGCAGGCAAGAACACGCTTAAGGTGGTCGCCCAGCTTGCCGTAGGCTTCGACAACATCAACCGCGCCGATGCCAACCGCTATCACATACCTTTTACTCACACCGCTGATGTCCTCACCGAATGCACCGCCGAGTTCGCTTTCTTCATGATGGGCGCTCTCGCCCGCAAAACCTGGAGCGCCGAGAAGCTACTTCGCGAGAACCGATGGGGCGCGTGGCACCCCTATCTGCCATTTCTAGGCGATGAAATTACGGGAAAAACCATCGCCATCATCGGCACCGGTCGTATCGGACTTGCCCTCATCAAGAAATGCACCGGTTTCGACATGAACATCCTGTGCTACGACCCGGCGTACCAGAATCACGAGTTCGTCAAGAGCATCCAGGAAATGAAAGACCTGCGTCACGCCCGCGGCATGACCAAAGACCGCACCTGGATTAAGTACACCGGCTTGGAAGATGCACTCCGTCAGGCCGACTTCATCAGCATCCATGTGCCCTTGATTCGTCCGGGCGAAAACGACATGCCCACCTGGCACCTCATCAACGACGACACTTTGCGCTTGATGAAGCCCACTGCTTACCTGATCAACAACTCTCGTGGGCCCGTCGTCGACGAGCTTGCAGTCGCGCGCGCCATTAAAGACAATCGCCTCGCGGGCGCTGCTCTGGATGTCTTCGAAAAAGAGCCCCTGCCCGCCGACTCGCCGCTGCGCGATTCTGCTATCGAAGATCGCCTGCGCCTGTTCCCACATTTTGCCAGCGCCGGCAAGATCACCCGCCTTTCCACCGATCCCAACAAAGGCATGGCTGGCCGGTGTGTGCAGGGTTTGATTGACGTGCTTGAGGCGAATTATGGCGGGGATGTAGCCAAAATGCCCTACGTCGTCAATAAAGAGGCCTTCGCCAAGTCCGCCTAAGGCACGAATTTACATTTCAAAGACATTCCGGAAGCTCCCATTCGGGCTATAATCCCGCCCAATAGTCTTGGGGGCAGCCATGCTGCGTCTCGTCCGTCCCGGTCTTCCGTTTCTCTTGCTTCTGTTCACCCTTCTCAACGGACAATGTTTCGCACAGGGCAGAAATAAGATCATTGTGCCCAGCAACCCTCCCGTCGCGCCTCCTCCGTCCATGACCATGACCTCGAAATTCATCTCCGGCAAAGTGGCCATTGACGACGGGACCATGCTCACCGATCGCGCCATCATTCAGAGCGTTTGTAAGGGCCAGCGCCATTCCGAGGCTTTCACCGATGCACGCGGCAATTTCAGTTTCGAATTCGGAAGGCAGCGCCAGGAATATGCCGACGCCGAGGCCACCTCGATGGGATCGGTACAAGTCATCACTCCGCAGGGAGTGCGCTCCAATAGCGACCGCTTCTCCTCCGACTGCCAACTGCAAGCGGTTCTGCCGGGATTCACCTCGCAGGTAGTGGAACTGAGCCGTTATCCCGACCAGCAGATTATTGATATCGGCACGATCGGCATTCATCGCATGCAAGGCATCGAAGGCTACACCATCAGTGCCAGTACCGCGGCCGCTCCTCCTGAAGCGCGCAAGCAATATCAAAAGGCACAAGAGGACGAGACCAAAGGCAAACTGGAAAACGCCGAGAAGAAATTGGAAAAAGCCGTTTCCCTGTATCCCGGATTCGCCGTCGCCTGGGTTGAGCTCGGCCGTCTGCAGGCGCAGTTCAAGAAATTCGATGCTGCCCGCCAATCCTTCGCTCACGCCATGTCCATCGATCCCAAGCTGGCCACTCCTTATCAGTACCAGGCCCGCATTGCCTTTCAAGAGAGAAACTGGGAGGAACTGGTAAATGTCACTAACCAGTTGCTTAAGATGAATGCGGTGGGCTTTCCGGAGGGCTGGTTCTTCAACGCGGTCGGGAACTTTTATCTGAACCGGATCGACGTTGCCGAAAAAAGCGCGCGCCAGGGTTTGAAAGCCGATGTGCAACACCGTGTTCCGAAACTCGATTACCTGTTGGCCACGCTGCTCATGAAGAAGAAGGATTTTTCAGGCGCGGCGGAGCACTTCCGTGCTTATCTCGCCCATCCCACCAACCCCGCTGAGGTGCAGCAGGTGCAAGCACAACTTGCTGATGCCGAGCGGCTCTCCAAGTCCACTCTCGGCGAACAGGCCCAGCCGCAGTAGGGAGCTTTCCGCCTGCTTCCAATTTGTTCGGTTGCGTCGCCGCCAGTTACACTGATGTAGTGAAAATTGCGCTCGGCCAGATCAATCCAACCGTCGGTGATTTCTCCGGCAACGCGGAAAAGATCATTTCCTTCGCCCAGCGCGCCCAGACCGCAGGCGCCGGCCTGATTCTCTTTCCCGAGCTTGCCATTTGTGGTTATCCCCCGCGCGATCTCGTCGAGCGTCCCTCCTTCGTTGCCAGAAATCGGGAGACTCTGGATCTCGTAGCCGAAAGGACCCGCGGCATCTCCGTCATCTGCGGTCTCGTTACCCCGGCCCAGGCCGACACGGGAAAGTCGGTCATGAATTCCGCGGCCTTGCTGGGCGACGGCAAAGTGCTTTTTGTCCAGTCCAAGATGTTGCTCCCCACCTATGACGTCTTCGACGAAATGCGCAATTTCGCTCCCAGCCGCACCCAGGAACTGTTCCCCTTCTGCGGTAAGAAAATGGCGCTCACCATCTGTGAAGATGCCTGGAACGACAAGCATTTCTGGAATAAGCGCCTCTACGGTTTTGATCCGGTCGAAGCCCTCGTGCGCCAGGGCGGTAATTTTCTGCTCAATATCTCTGCCTCGCCCTTCTACATCGAAAAGCGCGAACTGCGGCGCGATATGCTCGCCTCCATCGCCAAGGCCTACAAGGTTCCGGTCGTAATGGTCAACCAGGTCGGAGGAAACGACAGCCTCGTTTTCGATGGTTCCAGCCTGGTGGTTGCGCCCGACGGGCGCGTGGTAGCTCGAGGCAAATCGTTCGAAGAAGACATTGTTTTATTTGACCCCGATAGTCTTACGGGCGATGTCCACTCTCAAGTCGAAGGCATCGAGGCCAGCGCTTATGCCGCCCTCGTGCTAGGCACACGGGATTACGTGCACAAATGCGGCTTTCAGCGAGTGATCATCGGCCTGAGCGGCGGGATTGATTCCGCGCTTACGGCCGCGATCGCGGTAGACGCGGTGGGAGCCGAGAATGTTATCGGTGTCGGCATGCCCGGGCCCTACTCTTCCCGCGGAAGCATCGATGATGCCCGTGCCCTCGCCGCCAATCTGGGCATTCGTTTTGAACTGATCCGCATTACCGATGCCTTCGACAGCTATTTGAAGGTCTTGAAGCCCGCGTTTGCCGGCAGGGAAGAGGATGTCACCGAAGAAAACATTCAGTCCCGTATTCGCGGCACCCTGCTGATGGCCTTGGCAAATAAATTCGCCGGCATTGTTCTCAGCACCGGTAACAAATCGGAGCTGGGCGTGGGCTACTGCACCTTGTACGGCGATATGGTGGGCGGCCTGGCGGTGATTTCCGATGTACCCAAAACCATGGTCTACCGCCTCAGCCACTTCGTGAACAGCCGCCGGCCCGTGATCCCCAGAGCGATTCTGGAAAAACCACCCTCGGCGGAGCTGCGTCCCAACCAGCAGGACAGCGATACTCTCCCTCCCTACGAGGTGCTGGATACGATTCTTGAGAACTACGTGGAAGATTCCAAGACCGCCGAGCAGATTGCCCGCGACCACAACTATGACATCTCGCTGGTTCGTAAGGTCATCTGCATGGTCGATCGTAGTGAGTACAAGCGCCAACAGGCTGCGCCCGGCCTGAAGATCTCGGAGAAAGCTTTCGGTGTGGGACGCCGTTTTCCGATCGCTGCCAAATTCGAAACCTGCTCGTGAAAGGAATTCATGCATTCCAAACTGTCATCCCTATTTTCTTGCCTGGTTCTGGCCGGAAGCCTCCTGGCGCAGACTGCTCCGCCCGCGGCACATAAAGCGGCCACTACCCCGGCGAAGACACAAGCGGCGTCGGAGAACGGAAATCTTCCTTCCGAGAGCACGGTAAATTCTTTTCTGCAGGATTATTTCGGAAACCAGCAAGGCGTTACCTGGAAAATCATGGGGATCAAGCCGGCGAAAGCTCCGGCCCTCGCCGATGTGGCGGTCATGATGAGCGGCCCACAGGGCCAGCAGGTAATTGAGTTCTATGTGACCCCCGACGAAAAGCATGCCCTCGTAGGAGAGTTGATTCCTTTCGGCTCGCATCCCTTCGCGGAAACCCGTCAACAGCTGAAACAGAAAGCCGACGGTCCCTCCAAGGGTCCCGCCAATTCTCCGGTCACCATCGTGGAGTTCAGCGATCTGCAGTGCCCACATTGTAAGAACGCCGAGCCCATCGTCGAAAAGCTGCTCGCAGACGAACCCAACGTCCACTTTATCTGGGAGAATTTTCCTTTGCCGTCGCACAATTGGGCCTTTAAGGCGGCCTCTTATGCCGATTGCATCGGGCGCGAGAACAAGGATGCCTTCTGGAAATTTACTAAGGGCGTGTTTGATGCTCAGGAGCAGATCACGGAACAGAACGCCGACGAGAAGCTGACCGCCATTTCCACTGCTTCCGGTGTGAATGGCGCCCAGACAACTGCCTGCGCCGCCAAACCTGAAACCGCGGAACGCGTCGCAAATTCAATCGCCTTGGGTAAGGATGTGGATGTCACGGGGACTCCAACGCTTTTCATCAATGGCAGAAAAATCGGCAACGTCACCGCCGCGCCTTATGAGTACTTGAAGAGCATCGTCGACTACGATGTCAAGCAGGCCGGCAGCGCAAAACCATCAGGGGGGCAATAGCTCAGTGACTACTGGACTCGCTCCCACACCAGAGTCCGTTTCGCCGGCTGTCCGTCCGCCGTGGTCGTCGGGAAGCTGATGATCAGTTGATTTCCTTTTAACAGGAACGATCGGTGTACGTCTCGTCCCACGTCGTCGGGTGAAACCGCCATTTCGATGTGGTGGACCACACGATTCACGCCCTCGAAGCTGTAGGTGCCGAAATACGCATCGTACCCGCATAAGATGACGGGGTTGTTGTCTCCCTTCGTCTGACGGGAGCCGCAGTTTTCCATGTCCGCGGATGATCGCCCGGTGCGCATCAATTGCGCGGATACATGGCCGCTCGCGTCGTAAATGAGATAACCCACCGGACGCGAGCCCAGCCCCGGATCCACGACCTTTTGCCCGTTTGCAGTAGTCGTATCACGCGATACCAGCCGCCAGGTTCCGATCAATTGCCGCGCCACCACCGTCTGTAACGATACTGAATGCCTGGGCTGGTTGGCCGGGCTTTGCTCTTCCTGGCCCCATGCCGCACCTGCGAGCGCAACCAGGGCCGCGACCACTACCGCGAGAGGGCGCGGAAAGCTCATGATCATTTCACTCCGAGAAAGATTTCGCTGCCGTTACCCTGATTTTCCAACACCACGTGCGGCGTGATCACCACCAGCAACTCATTTTCTTCATTGTTATTCGTGTTAAACCCGCTGACGTTCGAAATTCCGCTGATCTGCGCGAATCCCGGAATCCCCGACATGCTTCTTTGCTCGGATGTTGAAATAATTCCCGCCACCACTCCCGGCTCCCCATTTTTCAGCGTGATCATTCCCTTGTATTCCCGGTTATTGATGATCGGAACCCCGTTGAGTGACTGAGCACCCAGTGAACGGATCTGAATTTCCAGATCAAGCGTCACGTTTTCGTTGCCGTGCACCTGCGGCTTCGCTTTGATCGTGAGCCCAAGGTCCTCATAGTTGAACGACGGAAATGCCGCTGTGAAACTCTGGTTCTGAATGACCTTGCTGATCGAGGATGAATTGAAAATGGGCGCGAAGCTCGCGTTGAGAATGGGAAACCGCGTGCCCACTCGAAATGTCGCAGCTGCATCCTGCCCCGCGCGCAACGTCGCATGCTCCAGCGATTTCACAAACGATTCGTTCAGCCCCGCGTTGGCCGAAATCGTCGGGAATGCCAGTCCCATCAGCGTCAGGCCGTTCCCGAAGGTGGCGAACGGCTGGGCGAAGATCGAGTTCTGCTGGTTCTGCAACTGCGCCAGCAGCGCCGATATCGATGTGTTACCCGCCTGGTTGATCCCGCCGTTCGCGATTAACTGGTTCACCAGGTCCTGGATGCTCGACCCGCCCAGCGCCGCCAGCGCGCCCGCCGGGATATTGAACATGGTGAACTGCGCGGGAAGATTCAGCCCGAAGTTTCTCAGATACGTATGGTCGATCTGGTACACGTTCACGTCGAGCATCACTTGCGGCCGTGCCTGGTCCAGATTCTCCAGAAACGTCGTCGCCGCATCCACCATGGCTTGGGGCGCCCGCACGATGAGGGTAGATGTGGGCGGCGCCAAGTTGATAAAACGTATCTCGAATAATATGCGCAACGCGTTTGCCAGCTCCGCCAGCGCCGGTTGCGAGCCGGCATCGGGCACGTAGAACGTGCGCATCACCATGCGATCGTACTGGCGGTGATTTTCCGCCGTGTCGAGGGCCACCACCACCTGGTCGCTCGACACCGGGGCCCAGAATGTCTTGCTCACATTGCCGGCCAGTTTCATGGCCTGGAAGAAGTCAACGTTCTGAACATCGAAACGGACGTTCCGCGGCATCACCGTGGGATCGATTGAGATCTGCACGCCAAACGTATTGCCGATCTGTTGCAACAGCGGAACGATGTCCCCGCGATAATGGAAGTCCACGCGCAGCGGCCGCGGATTGACGGTGATTTCCTCCGACGAGGCCGCGATCAGTGGCTTTAGCGGTCTTTCCGGCTTCCACTCGCCCAGCGAGTCCCGCAAGCGTTGCGCCGCGAATTCGTTGCTCGGATCGATCTGCAGCGCGTCACGGAAGTTGGCCATTGCTTCCACGTTTCTGCCCTTGGCCAGGTCTTGATTGCCCTGTTCAATATGGTTGAACGCGACTTGCTCGCGTGTGTACTCGCGCGCGGTCAGATAATTGATATTCGCCGGGTTCAGGTGCGCAGCCTTTTCGAATTGGTCGAACGCTTCGGGCAGGTGCTGCGCGTTCTTCAATTTCACGCCGCGCTCGAAGGCGACCTCTGCTTCCTTGAGATCTTTCTGGTTCAGGCCGCAAGGGTTCGTCGGTGTGGGCGTAACCGATCCCATTGCACCGGGCGGGCAGGGCGAGGTCACCGGCGTCTCGGCGAAGGCGCCCAAAACCGATAA
>Ga0070741_10014060_pt1 | contig 13949 bp, 14 predicted proteins | sample Coa_R1_4_FD_66440 | JGI IMG/M metagenome (GOLD analysis project Ga0070741, IMG submission 66440) | Surface soil microbial communities from Centralia Pennsylvania, which are recovering from an underground coalmine fire - Coalmine... | ecosystem: Environmental > Terrestrial > Soil > Unclassified ... | reverse complement strand
AGCCGGCGACCTTCCAGCTCGCGGACAACCCGAGCGCGGCGAGCGCGAAGCCGAGCACCTGCGACCCGGAGTCGCCCATGAAGACGAGCGCCTTGCCGCTCGGCCGGAGGTTGAACGGCAGGAACCCGGCACACGACAGCGCGCCGGCGAGCGACAGCGCGAGGATCGTGTCGTTCGGGTGGATCGTCACCGCGTCGATGGCGAAGAACGTGAACGCGATCGCCGCGAGGGTCGCTGCGAGACCGTCCATGTTGTCGAGCAGGTTGAACGCGTTCGTCATCCCGACGAGCCAGAAGATCGCGAGCGCCCACGCGATCACGTGCTCGTGGATCAACTGCACGTCGGTGCCGGTCGCCAGAACGACGACGGCCGCGCCGATCTGGATCACGAGCTTGACGAGCGGCGACAACGCGCGGATGTCGTCGACGAACCCCGCCGCGAACAGCAGCGCGATGCCGGCGTAGATGCCGCCGAGCTCCCTCGTCAACGGGATCGCGCCGACGGCGACCGTCAGCCAGAGCCCGACCGTGAACCCGGCGAAGATCCCGACGCCGCCGAGCAGCGGCGTGGGCTTCTCGTGCCAGCGGTCGGCGGACGGGTTGGCGACCACGCGCGCAGCGAGCGGGGAGCGCAGGAGCAGCCAGACGGCCAGGAGGGCGGCGGGGAGAGCGGCGACGGCCGCAGCTGTGCTCACGGATTTCGAGGGTAGAAGAGCGGTGTAAGGGCCGTGTTTGCCCTGATCTGCCCCCCGTAGACTAAACCGCGCCGATGACGGTCTACGCCGACGCTTTCCGCTACCGCGAGCTCTTCCGGAACCTGTTCCGGCGCGACTTCCAGGCCAAGTACAAGGGCTCCTTCCTCGGGATCTTCTGGTCGCTCCTGAACCCGCTGATCCTGCTCGGCGTCTACTTCGTCGTGGTCGGGCTGCTCCTGAAGGCCGGGACGACCCGCAACTTCCCCATCTACCTGCTGGGCGGGCTCGCTTGCTGGATCTTCTTCTCCGTCTCGCTGCAGTCGGCGTCGCGGTCGATGATCGACAGCGCCGAGCTGATCAAGAAGGTGCGGTTCCCGCGTCAGCTGGTCGCGCTCTCGATGGTCGGGACGCAGGCGGTGACGTTCGCGGTGATGACGGCGATCATCATGGTGCTCTCGCTGATCTTCGTCCCGGCGGCGCGGCCGACGGTCGTGCTCGCGATCCCGTTCGGCATCTTGTTCGCCGGGTTCGTCGTCGGCGTCTCGCTGCTCGCCGCGTCCGTGAACGTGCTGTTCCGCGACGTCGAGCACATCCTCACCGCGGCACTGCTCCCGTGGTTCTTCCTGACGCCGATCATCTACGACCTCGGCTCGCTGCAGGCGGCGAAAGACCATCCGAAGCTGCTCGAGGTGCTGCGATGGGGGAACCCTGTGACCCCGCCGATCTACGCCTTCCGAGATGCGCTGTGGAACGGCCACATCCGCGTCGCGGACGTCCTTTATCTCGTCGTCGCGTCGGTTGTCGCGCTCGCCCTGGGGGCGCTCGTGTTCAGGTCGGTCGACGACCAGATCGCGGTCGCACTGTGAGCACCGCGCGGCCGTCGTAGATCCAGGGGTCGTCCCGCGGGGCGGCGTATGTGGGGAGACCCGCGACGTCGTCGAGGCGGTCGAGCTCGACGCCGTCGACGACCGAAGGGCAGATGAGCGGCGCCGAGAAGCCGGGAATGCGGCCGCTGCCGGGCGCGTACGGCGCGAGCGCGCGCGGCCGGCGCGAGAGCAGTCCGCCTTCCCAGGCGATCGAGCCGGCGACGACGGCGTACCCGTCGGCGTGCGCCGCGCGGACGCGCTCGGCCCACTCGGGGCCCGCCTCGACGCCGGGAGGGAGCGCGGCGTTCGGCGAGCGATCGCGCGGGCGCACGACCACGTCGTGCTCGAGCATCGGGCTGCCGAGCTCGGAGAGCCAGGCGCGGTGCTCCGCGACCAGGTCGAACGCGAACCGGTAGCGGCCGGGCGGGATCGGCGCGCGCACGTCCACCGGCACGCTCGCGCTCTCGCCGGGCGCGAGCGGCGGCAGCGCCGTGCGGATGCCGTCCCACACGATCGGGTTCCCGCGGTCGTCCAGCCAGTGGTACGAGGCGAAGATCGCTCCGCTCCACGCGACGGTGCCGGTGTTCGTCACGCCGACGGTCGCCGTGCCGAGGGTGCCCGCCTCGGGCTCGTCGATCGTGGAGGCGCCCCATTCGACCGCGAGGGGTCCGTTCGACATGGCGCACTAGTCTAGGTTCCGTGGAACCTCTCCTCGTGCGCGCCGCGCGGCGCGAGCCGCTCGAGCGTCCGCCGGTCTGGTTCATGCGGCAGGCAGGCCGGTCGCTGCCCGAGTACCGCGCGCTGCGGGAGCAGCATTCGTTCTGGGAGGTCGCGGAGACGCCGGAGCTGTGCGCGGAGGTGACGCTGCAGCCGGTGCGCCGCCACGGCGTCGACGCCGCGGTGATGTTCGCGGACATCATGACCCCGGTGCTCGCGATGGGCGTCGACGTGCAGCTCGTCGAAGGCGTCGGCCCGGTCATCGATCCGCCGCTGCGGACGCTCGCCGACGTCGAGCGGTTGCGCGTGCCGGAGCCGGATGCGTTCACGCCCCTGCTCGACGCGATCCGCATCGTCCGCGGCGAGCTGTCGGCGGAGCAGGCGGTGGTCGGTTTCTGTGGCGGGCCGTTCACGGTCGCCGGCTACCTCGTCGAAGGCAAGCCGTCGCGCGAGTTCGCGACCGTAAAGACGCTGATGTACCGCGAGCCGGAGATCTGGCGCGCGCTGATGGAGAAGCTCGCCGACTGCTTTGCGTCGTACGTCGCGGAGCAGGCGCGCGCAGGCGCGCACGTCGTGCAGCTCTTCGACTCGTGGGTCGGCACGCTCTCGCCGGCCGACTACGACGAGTTCGTCGCGCCGTGGTCGGCGCGCATCCTCGCTGCGCCGGACGTGCCGACGATCCACTTCGGCACGGGCACGGCGACGCTGCTGCCTGCGATGGCGCGCGCGGGCGGCGACGTGATCGGGCTCGACTGGCGCATCCCGCTCGACGAAGGGTGGGCGCGCGTCGGCGACGACCGCGGCGTGCAGGGGAACCTCGACCCGGCGGTGCTGCTCGGCCCGTGGGAGCGCGTCGAGGCGGCGGCACGCGACGTGCTCGCCCGTGCCGCAGGGCGTCCGGGGCACATCTTCAACCTCGGCCACGGCGTCATGCCGCGAACCGACCCGGCGGTGCTGACGCGGCTAGTCGCGACCCTGCGCGAGATCGATTAGCCGCCCGAGGACGCGATTCGCGTCCTTGCGGAGGCCGTCGTGCTCGAACTCGTTCGTGATCCACGGGCGCAGCCCGCGAATGCGCCCGGCCGTCTCCTCGGAGAAGACCCGCGCGACGTACATGTCGTACACCCAGATCGCGGCCGCAGCCGGCACGTCGTTGTGCGCGAGGACGCCGGCGTCGTACAGTGCCGGCCACTCGTGCTGCGCGAGCAACTCGGCCGCCTCGCGCAGCGGCTGCAGCGGCCCGTACTGCTCGAACACCCACGGGTAGAGCATCTCGCCCCAGAGCATCGTCGGGTCGTCGCGGAAGTCGTCCGGCATGACGCGGTCGGCGGCCCACGCCGTCACGCAGCCGTCGGCGTAACACGCCTCGTGCACGATCGCGTACAGCGGGTTCCGCATGAAGCCCATCGGGTCGTCGACCTCGTGCAGGAAGCCCGGCGACGCGACGGGCCGCTCGAGCACGTAGTGCAGCCGGTCGGAGCCGGTGCTCATGCCGAGCATGTTCCCGAGGTGGCGGATGCGGTCGACGGTGAGCCGGTCGCCCGAGGGCAGGCGCACGTCGTTCGTCTCCACGTGCTCGTAGATCCGCCGTAGCCGGTCGCGATCCTCGGGGAAGCGCGCGTAGTGCTGCTCGAGCCGGCCGCGCAGGACCTCGTACGTCACGCGGTACACGTCGTCGGTCGGCCGGCCCACCGGCGGCAGGCCGGCGGTGATGAACGCCTCGCGCAGCCCTTCCGGCGCGATCGACAGGTAGCAGGTCACGCAGAAGCCGCCGAAGCTCTGGCCGAGGATGCTCCACTTGTCGACGCCGAGGTGCTGCCTGAGCGCCTCGGCGTCGCGCACGATCGAGTCGGCGCGGTGGTGCGACAGGTACTCCGCCTGCTCCTGCGGCGACATGCCGGGCAGTGCGCCGATCGGGGTCGACAGGCCGGTGCCCCGCTGGTCGAGGAGCAGCAGGCGGTAGTCCTTGAGCGCCCGCTCCCCGAACACGGGGCTGCCGCCCAGCGGCCTCGGCGCTTCGCTGCCGGGCCCGCCCTGGAAGAAGACGAGGTACGGCCGGTCGCCGCCGTCCTCCGCCGCGAACTCGCGCGCGAAGACGGTGATCTTCGGGCCCTCGGGCCGCGCGTGGTCGAGCGGCACCTCGAGCATGTGCTCGGTGATCGCGAGCCCCGAGGAGCGATACGTGCGCGCCATGCCGGTACCGTCTCACATATGAGCGAGGTCGCAGTCGTGCTGATGGCGTACGGGTCGCCGGAGCGCATCGCGGACGTGCCGGCGTACTACGCGGACATCCGCGGGGGCCGGCCGATCGCGCCCGAGCATCTCGACGATCTCGTCGACCGCTACCGCCGGCTCGGCATCGAGGAGTCGAATCCGCTGAACGCGATCACCGAGGCGACGCGCGCCGCGCTCGAGCGCGAGCTCGAGCTGCCGGTGTTCACGGGGATGAAGCATTGGACGCCGCACATCGCGGACGCCGCCGATGCAGCCGTCGCGTCCGGCGCCGCGCGCATCGTCGGGCTGGTTCTCGCACCGCACTACAGCCGTCTTTCGATCGCGGGCTACCGCGAGCAGCTCGAAGCGGCGCTCGGCGACCGCGCCGAGCTCGCGTTCGTCGAGAGCTGGCACGACGCTCCCGGGTTCCTTGCGCTGCTCGCCGATCGCATTCGCGGAACGGAGGCGCACGTCGTCTTCACCGCGCACTCGCTGCCTGCGCGAATCCTCGCCGAGGGCGACCCGTACAAGGATCAGCTGCTCGAGACGTCGTCGCTCGTTGCGTCGGCAGCCGGCGTCGCGGACTGGTCCTTCTCGTTCCAGAGCGAGTCGCCGACCGGCGAGCCGTGGCTCGGCCCGGACATCCTCGACCACCTCGGCGACCTGCACGCGCAGGGCGTCGCGCACGTGTTGGTCTGTCCCGTCGGGTTCGTGTCGGATCATCTGGAGATCCGGTGGGACATCGACAACGAGGCGCAGGACAAGGCTGCTGAGCTCGGCATGCGGCTCGAGCGGATCGAGATGCCGAACGACGATCCGCGCTTCGTCGCCACGCTCGCGGAGATCATCCGCGACCGGCTGGCCGCGGTCACGGCGTGAGCGCGACGCTCCGCCCGATGCGGCAGGACGAGTACGACGCGTGGCTGCCCGCGGCGATGGACGGGTACGCCGACGACATCGAGCGCGCCGGCGCGTCGGCGGAGGCGGCGCGGCAGAAGTCCGAGCGCGACTTCCCGGCGCTGCTGCCGAAGGGGATCGAGACGGAGGGACAGTGGCTGTACACCGTCGAGGCCGACGGTGAGGCGGTCGGCTCGCTGTGGCTCGCGGAGCGCGAGGACGACTTCGGCCGGACGCTGTTCATCTACCAGGTGGCGATCGACGCGGCGCAGCGCGGGCGGGGTCTCGGTCGCGCGGCGATGCTGCTCGCGGAGGACGAGGCGCGGCGTCGCGGCATCTCGTCGGTCACGCTCAACGTCTTCGGCGGCAACGACGTCGCGCGGAACCTTTACCGCTCCTTGGACTATTCCGAAGCAGCGGTGTACATGGTGAAGCGCGTATGACGTCGGGCCGCATCGTCGTCGACCGGGTCTCGCGCCGCTTCCGCGTCTACCCGAAGGCGCAGCGCACGCTGAAGGACGCGTTCGTGTCGTTCGGCCGCTCGCAGGCGAGCGACATCTGGGCGCTGCGGGACGTCTCGCTCGAGATCGAGCCGGGCGCCGCAGTCGGTCTCGTCGGCCGCAACGGCTCCGGCAAGTCGACGCTGCTGCGGTTGATCTCGTCGATCATCAAGCCGACGTCGGGACGCGTCGACGTGGGCGGTCGCGTCGCGTCGCTGCTCGAGCTCGGCGCGGGTTTCCATCCCGACTTCACCGGGCGCGAGAACGTGTACTTGAACGGCTCGATCCACGGCCTGTCGCGTGCTCGCGTGCGTGAGGTGATGGACGAGATCGTCGCGTTCGCAGAGCTCGAGCGGTTCATCGACCTGCCGGTGCGCACGTACTCGTCTGGGATGTACATGCGGCTCGGGTTCGCGGTGGCTGCGCACATCGAGGCCGACGTGCTGCTGCTCGACGAGGTGTTCGCGGTCGGCGACGAGCAGTTCCAGCGCAAGTGCTTCGGCAAGGTCGCGGAGTTCAAGGGCCGCGGCGGGACGATCGTGTTCGTGTCGCACGACGCGCAGGCGGTCGAGCGGCTGTGCGATCGCGCGGTCCTGCTGCGGCAGGGTGAGGTCGCGTTCGACGGCGAGACGCGCGAGGCGATCGCCGAGTATCGCCGCCTGCTCGGCGCCGAGCAGCATCCCGACGAGCTGGAGGCCGGGCTCAGCGAGTGGGGCAGCGGCGAGGCGCGGATCGTGTCGGCGGAGCTGCTCGACGCGGACGGCGAGCCTCGCACGCAGTTCGCAGCTGGCGAGCCCGCGGCGGTGAGGATCGTCGTCGACTCGCAGGCCGGCGTCGCGCCGCCGAGCGTCTCGCTCGAGGTGCGCGACGACGGCGGCGTCGTCCTCGGCGCCGCCGCCCAGGACACGGCCGGGCTCGGCTGGCGGCAGGACGCCGGGCTTCGCGAGCTGCGCTTCGAGCTCGACCGGCTGCCGCTTGCCGACGGCCGCTTCCACCTTCGGCTCGCGCTCGTCGACGCCGTTCATGGGCGGCTCCTGCACAGCCTCGAGGACGCCGTGCGGTTCTTCGTCTTCCCCAGCGGAGCCGAATCCGGCCCGCTGCTCGTCACCGGGCGCTGGTCGTTGCAGGAGATCGGCGCGGGCGAGCCAATCCCTCGCCCGTGAGCTCACGCACCTGCCCGGACTGGCCCGCGCTGATGGAAGTCGCGCCGGAGCTGCAGTTCCGGCACCACACGCTGCGGGAGATGCAGCTGCCGCACGACGTCTTCGTCCGCGTCGAGGGAGTCGGCATGGACGAGGTTGCCGTCTGCTGCGACGTCGACGCGCACGTCTACAACCCGGAGCACACCGACCCGCGCATCGTCGAAGCGCTGCACGGCACGTTCTGGATCGACGTGCGCGAGCTCGGCGCGCCGCCGCCGTCTGCGGCCTAGCGCTTCTTCGCAGCGAGCAGCTCGTCGAGCGAGCGCGTGTTCAGCACGTCGGCCGCCGTGCACCAGCCACGTCGTGCAGTCGCAACCGACAGCCGCATGTTCGCCAGCCCGCGCACCGAGTGTGCATCTGTCGCGCAGGTGATGCGTACGCCGGCGGCGATCGCCTCGCGCACGAGCTCTGCGCTCAGGTCGATGCGGTCGGGTAGGCCGTTCGTCTCGACCGCGGTCCCGTTCGACGCGCACACCGCGAACACGGCGTCGAGGTCGACCGCGTTCGGCGGCCGGTGGTTCAAGATGCGCCCCTGCGGATGGCTGATCGACCGGACTGCGGGATGCTCCACGGCGGCGAGCGTGCGCCGCGTCAGCTGGTCGCGCGACTGCCTCTGACCCGCGTGCACGGATGCTTGAACCCAGTCGAGCTCGCCCAGGACGTCGTCGGGCAGGTCGAGCGAGCCGTCGGCGAGGATGTCGCACTCGATCCCGCGCAGGACGCGGAACGGCGCCAGCGCCTCGTTGGCGGCGGCGATCTCCTCGCCCTGCCGGCGGACGTCGTCCGCGTCGAGGCCCGGCACGACGCGCACGTTGCGCGTGTGGTCGCAGATCGCGACGTACTCGTAGCCGAGGTCGCGCGCCGCCTCCGCCATCTCGAGCACGCTCGCCTTCCCGTCCGACCACGTCGTGTGCACGTGGATGTCGCCGCGGATCTGCGCTTGCTCCACCAGCGCCGGCGGCTCGCCGCGGAACGGATGCTCGCGCAGCTCCGGCGGCAGGTACGCCAGCGCGAGCGCCGCGTACACGCCCTGCTCGTCCGGCGCCGTCGGGAGCTCGCCGAGCGCGGCGACGTACTCCTCGCTGCCGGTCGCGCGCAGCAGCTCAGTGCCGAAGCGGTCCGGCGCGGCGACGACGAGCTCGACCGGAACGCCTTCGACGGTCACTCCGAGCGCCCGCTCGGTTTCGCGCTCGACGACCGAGACGATCTCCGGCAGCGTCGCGAAGCGATCGAGGACGGCCGCAGGCTCTGCGGACGCGACGACGACCGCCAGACGCTCCGACGAGTCGCACCACCGTCGCGGGTCGCCCGCAACCTCGCCGCCGAGCGGCCGCGCGACCGCCTCGGCGAGCGCCCAGGCGCGGTTCAGCATCAGAGCGCGCCGCGGCATCGGCCGCGGGCGCGTGAGCGCGGCGCGGATCTTCGCCTCCGTCGACGGGCCGATCCCCGGCGCCTCGCGCAGGCGGCCGGCTTCGGCGGCGGAGCGCAGCTCGTCCGCCGTGCGAATCCCGAGCGCCTTCCCGAGCTGGACCATGCGCTGTGGCGCCAGCCCCACGAGCCGGCCGAGGCCCACGAGCTCCGGCTGCACCTCGCCCTCGAGCTCGTCGATCTCCGCGATCCGCCCGGTCTCGACCAGCTCCCGCAGCCGCGCTTCGATCGCCGGGCCGATCCCGCGCAGCTCACGGACGCTTCCGGAACGGACAAGGTCGGCGACAGGAGCGGGCGTCGCGCGGACGAGCTCTGCCGCACGACGGTACGCGCGCACGCTGTAGTGCCCCGCGCCTGCGAGGTCGAGCAGCGCCGCGAGCGTCTCGAGCCGTTCGGCGATGGCCGCGTTGTCGGGCGCACTCACGAGGGTAGTGTCCCGGCAGATGGCGACCGTCGTCATCCCCTTCCGCGGCACCGACCCGAAACGCCGTCTCGACCGCGTCTCCGAGCACGACCGGCGTCGCATCGCGGAGGCCATGCTCGGCGACGTGCTGGCGGCCGCGACCGCCGTCGGCCCGGTGTTCGTCGTCGCGCCCGAGGAGCCGTCGCTGCCGGACGGCGCGACGCACGTGACCGACCCGCAACGCGGGCAGGGCGCCGCCGTCCGCGCCGGTCTCGACGCAGCCCTGGCCGCCGGCGCCCACGCGCCGTTCCTCGTCGTCAACGCCGACCTGCCGTGTGCGACCGCCCGCGACCTGCTCGCCCTGGCAGGCGCGGTTCCCGACGGCGGGCTCGCGCTCGCCGCTGCCGCCGACGGAACCACGAACGCGCTTGCGTTCGCCGACGGCCGGCTGTTCGAGCCGTGCTACGGGCCGGGCAGCGCGGAGCGCTTCGCCGCGCTCGCGTCGTCGCGGCGCGTCGACGCGCCGAATCTCATCGATGACGTGGACACGCTGGCCGACCTGTCGCGTCTCGCGCCGCGCCTCGGCACGCGGAGCAGGCACGTGCTCGAGTCACTGCGCAGCAGTTCAACCGGCAAAGAAGCGGCATGAAGGTCGCTGTCCTTTCGGGCGGAGTCGGCGGCGCGCGGTTCCTCCGAGGAGTCACCGCTGTCGTCGATCCAGCCACTGTTTCCATCATAGGCAACGTCGCGGACGACATCGAGCTGCTCGGCCTGCATGTCTCGCCCGATCTGGACAGCGTCCTCTACACACTTGCGGGCCTGGCCGACGAGCAGCGCGGCTGGGGTCGCGCCGGAGAGACGTGGAACGCGCTCGAGACGGTCGAGCAGCTCGGCGGCGACGCGTGGTTCAAGCTCGGCGACCGCGACCTCGGGCTGCACCTCGTGCGCACCGAGCTGCTCCGCGCTGGTCGGACGCTCAGCGAGGCGACTGCGCACATCGCAACGGCGGCGGGCCTCGAGGCGGCGCTGCTGCCCGCGACCGACGACCCCCTGCGCACGTTCGTCGAGACGCCGGCGGGCACGTTCCCGTTCCAGACGTGGTTCGTCGCGCGGCGGCACGAGGACGCGGTCGATGCGGTGCACTACGCCGGCGCGCCCGACGCGAAGGCGGCGCCGGGTGTCGTCGAGGCGATCGCGGGCGCGGACGTCATCCTGCTCGCGCCGAGCAACCCCTACGTCTCGATCGGTCCGATCCTGGCCGTCGACGGGATCCGCGCCGCGCTCGAGCAGCGCACGGTCCCGTGCGTCGCGGTGAGCCCGCTCGTCGGCGGCAAGGCGGTGAAGGGCCCCGCCGACCGCATGCTCGCGCGGCTCGCCGGCGGGACGACGCCGGCGCACGTCGCGTCGTGCTACCCGCGGCTGATCGACGCCCTCGTGATCGACGAGTCCGATGCGCCGGCGACGCTCCCGGACGGGGTGCGCGCCGTCGTCACGCGCACGCTGATGACGGACCTCGACGCGGCGAAGAGCCTCGCCGCTGCAGCGCTCGACGCGGCGGGGACGCCCGCGTGAAGGTCGCTGTCCTCGGCGGCACGGGCAGCTTCGGTCACGCGCTCGCGCAGCGACTTGTCGCGCGCGGCGAGGACGAGGTCGTGATCGGCTCGCGCGACGCGCAGCGCGCGCGAGAGGCGTCGGCGCAGCTTGGCGGCGGAGCGACCGGCGCGACGAACGAAGACGCGGTACGCGGCGCCGACCTCGTCGTGCTCGCGGTGAACGCCGCCGGCGCGCTCGACACCGCGCGTGCGGTGAGCGCTGCGCTCGGCGACACGCCGCTGCTCTCCGTCGCGAGCGCGATCAGCGTGGAGAAAGGAATCGGCGCACTCCCCGACCCGGATGCGCTCAGCATCGCCGAGCGCATCCAGCGGCTCGTCGACGCGCCGGTCGCCGCCGGCCTGCACTCGATCGCGGCCGCGAACCTGGCGGCGGAGCCGCCCGACGAGGATGCGTTCGTCTGCGGTGACGACGCGACGGCGAAGGAGCTGAGCCTGCAGCTCGCCGCGAAGCTCGTCGCCGGACACGCGCTCGACGCGGGGCCGCTCGCGAGCGCGCGTGCGCTCGAGGGTCTCACCGCCGTCATCGTCAACCTGAACCGCCGCTACAAGGCGCACGCGGGCATCCGCGTCACCGGCGTCGACGCGTGATCTCGCTCATCCCTGTTCGCGGGCTGCCGGAGATCCGCGCCGACGACGACCTTGCCGCGCTGATCGCCGAGCGCACCGACCTCGAAGACGGCGACGTCGTGGTCGTCGCGCAGAAGGCGGTGTCGAAGGTCGAAGGACGCGTCGTGCGCATCGACGACCTCGAGCCGTCGGCGAAGGCGATCGAGCTCGCGGGGGACGAACGCGACCCGCGCGAAGTCGAGGCCGTTCTGCGCGAGGCGAAAGAGATCGTGCGCGAGCGGGGCCCGCTCGTGATCGCGCTGACGCATCATGGGTTCATCTGCGCGTCCGCCGGCGTCGACCACTCGAACGCGCCCGAGCCGGGAACGCTCGTGCTGCTCCCGGTCGACCCCGACGCGAGCGCGCGTCGCATTCGCGACGGCCTGCTGACGCAGACGGGAAAGACGGTCGGCGTCGTCGTCACCGACTCCTTCGGGCGGCCGTTCCGGCAGGGGACGACCGACGTCGCGCTCGGCGTCGCCGGGATCCCGGCCATGCTCGACCTGCGCGGCACGAAAGATCGGATCGGCTACGAGCTTCGCTCGAGCCGGGTCGCAATCGCGGACGAGATCGCCGCGGCCGCCGACCTGGCGCGCGGAAAGGCGGAAGGCGTGCCCGTCGTCGTGGTGCGCGGGCTCGAGCTCGAAGGCGACGGAAACGGCCAGGAAATCGTGATCGAGCCTGAGCTCGACCTGTTCCGTTAACGGTTTCCTGACACAACTGACGCACGAGTCGGCACGAGTCGCTACCGTGCCGCGGTTCTGCGGTGGGCGTTGCCCAGACGCCCGCGCGAGTTCCTAGATCGCCCAACCAAGACCCAGCCCGGGCCAAGGAGGACACGTGCGTCTTTCTCTGCTCAGTGCATGTCTCATTGCGGGATTCCTGGCCGCCGCGGTCGTCGGCGCCGCCCACGCAATGCACAAGACCGCCCCCAGACCGGTGCGCGTCCGCGCATTCCGGACGGCGGCCGACCATTACCGCTCCGTCGCGTGGCTCTACCAGCGCGCCGCCCGCGTCCACCCGACGCCGACGTCGTACTCGTACCGGAAGAGCACCGATCCCGGCTACCTGCAGTGGACGGTGAAGGAGTGGCAGCACCGGGAGTTCAACGCCCGCCTGCACGCGATCGCGGCGCTGCGGCGGCGGCTCGACCTGAGCCTGCCGACCGGCCCGGGGATCCACGCCTCGCTCGGCCGGCGGATCGCCTATGCGCGCACGCTGGTCTCCCGCCTGCAGAAGATCAGCCCCACCCGCATCCAGACGCGAAGCCTCGCGACCGCCCGCACGCTGCCGGCGACCCAGCGCCTGTACCGCTGGCAGGTGAAGGCCGCGACCGCGACCCTGACCGTCAGCCGCCATGCGACCCACCTGAGCATGATCGGCCCGCGCTGGCTGACCAGCGCCTTCGTCTGCATCCACGGCTTCGAGGGCGCCTGGAACGCGAACACCGGCAACGGCTACTACGGCGGGCTCCAGATGGACGTCGGGTTCATGCACCATTACGGCGCGCAGTTCGTGCGCCGCTGGGGCACGGCCGACCATTGGCCCGCCTGGGCCCAGATCGCCGCAGCCGTGCGGGCCTACCGCGCCGGCCGCGGGTTCTATCCGTGGCCGAACACGGCCAGGGCTTGCGGCGTGCTCTAGCGTCGCCCAGACTCCATACCGATCTCATCCTCAAGGCGGGGAGATCGGCGGCCGATGACGGAACCGATGGTCCAGGCGACTTCTGCGGCGCGGGAAGGCCCACCCGAGGCTCCCGCCACGACCGAAACCGACCGCCCCGAGGCTCTCGTCGAGTCGTACCGGCGGCTGGCCGAGGTCTTCCACCACGTGCTCTCGGAGCAGAGCCTCGACGCGCTGCTCGAGCGCGTGGCCGACACGCTGTCGGCGCTCGTCCCCTACGAGGCGCTGCACATCTACCAGGCCGACGAGGGCCGTCGGATGCTCGTGCCGATGCTCGCGCGCACCCAGGACTACGAGGCCGAGGTGATGAGCAGCCGCCCGCGCTTCGGCGAGGGGCTCACCGGCTGGGCGGTGCAGCATCGCCGCCCGGTGTGGACGAACCGCGCGCACCTCGACCCGCGCGCCACGACCGTCGCGGGCACGCCCGTCGAGCCCGAGGCGATGATCGTCGTCCCGCTGATCGCGCGCGGAACGCTGAAGGGCGCGATGAATCTCTATCGCGTCGGCGAGGACGCGGCGTTCTACGAGCACGAGTTCGAGCTCGCGAAGTACCTCGGCGACGCCGCCGCGCTCGCGATGGACAACGCGCAGATCCGCGCGCGCCTCGAGTACCTCGCGCAGACCGACTCGCTCACGGGCCTCTACAACCACCGCTTCTTCCACGAGCGGCTGCGCGCCGAGCTCACGCGCGCGTCGCGCCAGCACGACGCCGTCGCGGTGCTGATGTTCGATCTCGACGACTTCAAGCGCGTCAACGACGTGTACGGCCACGGCGCCGGCGACCAGCTGCTGATCCAGATCGCGCGGCTCGCCAAGGAGACGGTGCGCGCGTCCGACGTCGTGTGCCGCATCGGCGGCGAGGAGTTCGGTGTGATCATGCCGTCGTGCGACGCCGGCGCTGCGCTCGGACTTGCGTCGCGGCTGATCGAGCGCCTGCGCGCGATGGAGCTCGAGCCGATGGGCCGCATGACGCTCTCCGTCGGCGTCTCGCAGGGGCCCGAGCACGCGATGAACCCGCGCGAGCTGATCGCGTGCGCCGAGGCGGCGATGATGACCGCGAAGGCGCGCGGCAAGAACCAGGTCGTGCTCTACGACGACGGTGTCACCGAGCGCCCGGCGGTCGCGG
>Ga0070741_10014059_pt1 | contig 13951 bp, 11 predicted proteins | sample Coa_R1_4_FD_66440 | JGI IMG/M metagenome (GOLD analysis project Ga0070741, IMG submission 66440) | Surface soil microbial communities from Centralia Pennsylvania, which are recovering from an underground coalmine fire - Coalmine... | ecosystem: Environmental > Terrestrial > Soil > Unclassified ... | reverse complement strand
GTTCGGCCACGCCCGCGGCGCGTTCACCGATGCGCGCGAGGCCCGCTCGGGCCTGTTCGTGCAGGCCTCGGGCGGCACGCTGTTCCTCGACGAGATCGGCGACATGCCGCTCGGCATGCAGGCCAAGCTCCTGCGCGCGCTGCAGGAGCGCAAGGTGCGTCCCGTCGGCGGCGACCGCGAGATCCCGTTCGACGCGCGCATCGTCGCCGCCACCAACCGCGATCTCGACACCGCGGTCGCCGAGCAGCGCTTCCGCGAAGACCTCTACTTCCGCGTGAACGTCATCCAGATCGCCGTGCCGCCGCTGCGCGCCCGCGGCAACGACGTCCTGCTGCTGGCGCAGTCGTTCGTCGAGCACTTCGCCGCGCGCGCCGGAAAAAAAGTGACCGGCCTCGGCGCCGCGGCCGCCGAGCGGCTGCTCTCCTACAACTGGCCGGGCAACGTGCGCGAGCTGCAGAACGCCGTCGAGCGCGCGGTGGCGGTGACGCGCTTCGCCGAGATCACCGCCGACGATCTGCCCGAGCGCATCCGCGACCATCACGTCTCCCACGTCCTGGTCGCCGGCGAAGACCCGTCGGAGCTGGTGCCGATGGAGGAGGTCGAGCGCCGCTACATCGCGCGTGTGATGCAGGCCGTCGGCGGCAACAAGACGCTCGCCGCCAAGGTGCTGGGCTTCGATCGCAAGACACTCTACAACAAGCTCGACAAGCGCTCGTGAGGCGCGAGGTGCGAGATGGCCGATGACTTCGCCGCGATGATCAATGCGCTTCCGGGAAACGGCTGGGTCAAGACGATGGGCATCGTCGTCACGCGCGCGACCACCGACGAGGTGGCGTGCGAGTGGGAGGTCGGCGAGCAGCACCACCAGGGCTACGGCATCGTCCACGGCGGCGTGCACTCGGGCGTGATCGAGACGCTGGCGTCGATCGGCGCGCACCTCACCGCCATGTCGCGCGGCCAGCGCACCGTCGGTCTCGAGAACCACACCTCGTTCATCCGCGCCGTCCGCTCGGGCAAGCTCACCGGCACCGCGCGCCCGCTCACCCGCGGCCGCTCCTCGCAAGTCTGGGAGGGCGAGATCCGCGACGCCGACGGCAAGTTGGTCGCCCGCGGCACCGTCCGCCTCCTCTGCATCCCCGATACCCAGCCGCTCGCCTGACGCGGCTGCGACAATTTGCCGCATCCTCAGTTACCGAACAGTATGTAAGATATCTGATCGAGGTTGTCGGTCGAGTTGTAGAAGGGGGGAGCAAGGCATGACTCCGGGCACCGCTGGCGTGATTCTTCCCAAATTGACAGGGTTCCGTATCTCGGGGTTCGAACCAATCTTCCGCGGTTCGATTGCTGCCGCGCTGAAACCCGGTCCCTTGGTGATCCTGGGAGGCAACGGCCTCGGTAAGACAACTTTGATGCAAGCGGTCATCTATGCTTTGACGGGAGGTGCCTCCTGGGAGATCGAAGAGGACAAGCAGTATCGCTGGGACCATACGTACTTTAAGAAGCGCCTCGATTCGGCAAATCTCGCATCCATTGAGGTTGACTTCGAGCTAAGCGCAGAGCGTCTAACGGTTCGACGTGGATGCATGAGTTCGACGCTGCGTGCGCTTCGCATCGGGGAAGAATGGATCCAAGATCCGATGATCGCGGCGACTGCCTTTGCCGATAATCTGCGGCGGTTGGGGGGCTATCCGAATCCATCCGATTTTTCTTTCCTGGTTCATCGTCTTCTTTACCTGCCGGAGAGTCGTCGTCTTCTCGCTTGGGACTTGGATGCGCAGGTACGTCTCCTGATGCTCCTTAGCAACGACATTGGCGCCGAGGAACAGTTTCGCACAAGACGCGCTGAACTGAAGAACCTCGACAGCAGAAAACGACACGTCCACGTCGCACTCGAGAAGGCTAAAGGCCAACTCTCGCGGCTGATGGAATTTGACGAGACGGCCAGTGGTGAGCCGGTAGAGGACGAGCCTATTGATGGCAAGGAAGCATCGGAGAGCCTCGGTGTACGCTTGGAAAAACTCGTGGACGTACTTACTCGAAGCCGTCAAGACAGGCGGGACTTGGAGTCTCAAGAGTTGGCGCTCAGTAGAAAGATTTCGCTACTGTCCTCCGATATCGAGCAATTGAGACAAGATGTTGAACGAGAAGAGGCTGGCTTTATCGCTTCTAGTCTTAAGCAACGTGAATCAACCGACAACCTGGCTCTTAGTAAACTACTTGAACTTGCAATATGTCCCGCTTGCGGATCACGCTCCCTAGAGCTTCAAGCGCGAGCACAGGCATTCGCCAATACTCACCACTGTACGCTTTGCGGTTCCGATGAGCCCACTACCGAACCTCCAAAGCTTGCAACCCTTCGATCACGTCTTGCCGAGAAGCTACGAGCGCAGCGGGAGACGGAAGCCCAACTCAGTCCTATTCGCCAACGCGCAGTGGCGTTTCGCGCGGCAGATATGGATCAAGTCGCTTCGATCAATCAGTTGCGCTTCGCGCAGCCTGTTGTCGCTCTGAAGACGCAGGACCTTCCGCAGCCTACTAAAGAGGCACTCGTCGTCTTGGAGGAGAGTCTTAGGAGAGAAGAAGCTGAACTTGCTGCGCAACAGTTGGCGCTCCGCGATGAGCTTGAGCGAGAGTATGCTGAGTTTCGCGAGTCTGCCAGCGAGCGCTCAGAGAAGCTCCGAGTTCTCTATATGGAATACGCGAGTGCCTTCCTCGGACTCACTTGTGACCTCGTTGAGGTTAAGGATGGGGACCGGCTTCTGTTGCTGTCTCGCTTCGTGCCACAGTTCAATGAACGGCTTCGGGATTCGCCCGATACTTGTTCTGAAGCACAGCGGTTTTTCTTGGATATCGCGTTCCGAATGGCGTTGATCGATTTAGCTTCGACGTTGACTGATTCGAATTCTTCGTTCGTCTGCGAAACACCCGAGAATGCGCTCGACATGAGCTACGTCGACAACGTTGTTGAAATGTTTTCGGTCTTTGCAAAGAAGAAGCACTCTCTGCTCCTTACTGCGAATATCCAACCCGATGGTTTTGCATCAAAGTTGTTGAAGACACATGTTCCAAAGAGAGAGCGTCCTCGTCGCATCGTTAATCTGCTCGATCTTGGCCAGTTGAGCGATGTACATCAAGACGCACTCGACGATATGAAAGCAGCCGTCGCCGATATTCTGGAAGCGTGATGATGGACCCATCCGTCAGATCCTTCCTGCGCATGCGCGACGTGGTGCTGGCGTCAAGCGCTGCATCGAGATACCAGCACGCCTTAAATAGAATTCAGCTTCAAAAATTCCTGTACCTTGTCGATGCGATCACGTTTCTTTTCGACATAGCCCCGCCCAGAGAGGCTCATCGAACTTATAAGCATGGACCCTTTGATGCTGCTATCCAGAATGCCGTCGACTGTCTCACGTTCCGAGGCCTCGCGAGTGTCAAGGGGGTGAGCCGTCAGGCCGACGGGACAACTACCGCATTTTATGAGCTTACTAATGCAGGGAAGGCTTGGGCTAAGGACCTGCGGATAGACGTTGCGACGGCCACACGATGGCAAGCCACGCAGCTCGTGGCAGAACGTGCGGCGCACGGACTCGGCTGGCCTCGGCTGCGTGACCTTGTCTACGCTGAGCCCACGTACGTGGCCGCGCGACCCAACGGGTGGGGGCAGTATCTTCATCCTGAAGACACAAGGAGCACCTCTACCGCGCTCCTGCTTCGTACTGTTGAAAGCCTTTTACCTTCACGGGCGGGCCAGCCTATCCATCGCGATCTTTTGATCGATCTCTATTTTGACTTCCTGGAATCCGCTGCCGAGAGTCTTCGGCTTCAGGCACCCGAAGTGGAGATCCGCTAGCCAACATGCCATTTACGCAAGGACAGATTGCGCTATTAGCAAAGCTAATATCGGACGTTGGTGTTCAGGCTGCAGCGTCACTTGGCGTACCTCGCAAGGACATTTCCAACGGCATTGCTACGCTTCAAAACCTCGTGAATGCCAATATCTCGAGAATCGGCGCTCAGTCATTCGCGATGGTTGTTGATGTAACTGCGACGGGAAATGGTGTACTTTCGTTCGCCCAAATTAAGCGGCATATTCACGCGGGCCGGCCAGTCATTTCAATAGATCTGAATGGACGGTTTGTGGCGGCGAACGCTGGCAAGCTTCGCGTCAAGGATGCCGGTGACCGCACGGCTTCGTCACATGGCTTTGAAATTCTCATTATGGAAGGTTACTCGTATTATGTACTCGACGGGAAGGTTATCGACGAAATCGACCTCAATGAGCCGGGCGCCGTCCTGGCTCTTGGCCCACGCTGGCGCTATCCGATCTCCGAGTTCCCGCAAGTCCTTCGTGTCCACATGAGGGAACGGCTCGCACAGGAAAGGGGTGTCACGTATTGGAAGGACCGAGCAAACCGTATTCTTCGCGCGAATCCGGAAAAGACAGAGGCCATATTTCACAGGGACCTCCTTTGGTGGATCAGGAACTATACAACCGGCGTTATCAGAACGTACTCCGAGCCAGAAGGATTCGGCCAGGACAAGACCGACATTGTCGCAGTGACGCTCGCAGGTGGGCATGTCGTCGAGGTCAAGTGGCTCGGCGTTAACGAACATAAGACTACCTACAATCGCAAACGTATCGACGAAGGTTTGATCCAAGTGAAGCAGTACTTGGAACGGGACGATGACCTCGTAGAGGGGTACTTGGTCGTCTACGACGGTCGGTCGTCAGATGAACACAAGAAGAATTCTCATTATGACCAAGCGTACCAGCATCCTCTTTGCAGAGAGCCTCAAATCCTTTATCTCGAGAGCGAGGTTCCTACGGAAATCAGTGCGAGAGTAGTTCGTTCTAACAAGACTACGAAGACACGGAAGACCCGGAAGAAAACAAGATGATACAGCTCAGCGAAAATCGCGAGTACAGCGATAAAGGTTTATCTATCTTCGATTCGAACATGGTCTTGCCAAGGCATCGCTGGTTTCAATTCAAAGAGGGATTTTCTGCATCGCTAGTCGACAAGGCAATAAGTGAGTTCGAGTTGTCTAGTGGTCGGAAGCCAACAATCCTGGATCCGTTCTCGGGAAGCGGTACAACTCTTGTTGCCGCCGCAACGCAGGGTCTCAAAGCCACGGGAATCGAAGTCAACCCGTTTCTCGCGTTTGCCACTAACGCAAAGATTGTCCATGGCCGATGGAGGCAGAGTGTTTTCGAGCGCAGCATTAATACAATAGTTCGAGAGTCGCGTAACGAGAGTGCTTCACGCCTTGAGGGGGTCTCGACGTTTACCGAAAGTCCGGGGGCCTCCAAGTGGCTTTTCAATCGGAGCGTTCTGCGGGGGTTTTCCGCCATTGACGCAGCTCTAGGGCATCACCAAGCATACAAGGCGCCGCTTCGTTTGGCGTTGATCTCCAGTTTGGTGGACTGTTGCAATGCAAAGCGCGACGGAAAATGCCTTAGATACAGATCTGACTGGAAAACTCTCGGCTTCAGTTCGGCGAATTTGCGGGAGCGTTTTGTTTTTCGCGCATACCAAATGCTTGAAGACTCACAGATTGAGCCATTCGTACCCGATCGTATCATACTTGCGCGAGGGGATACCCGTGTGGTCCTGCCAAGGATGAAGAAAGTTTATGATCTCCTGGTCACGTCGCCACCCTATCTGAATTCGTTCGATTACTCAGATGTGTATAGGCCTGAGTTGTTCGTAGGAGGATTTGTTCGTGACAACAAGCAGCTTCGACGAATCCGTCTTTCAACAGTCCGTTCACACGTTCAGGCGTCGTGGGCAAAAGCCACCTCTATTGTATCGCCGATGCTGGAACCAATTTTGGATCAACTCACGCAACGTGAGGACCTGTGGGATCATCGGCTGCCCGAAATGATCAAAGCCTATTTTGAGGATATGAAGGCAGTGCTTAGCGCCGCCGCGAGATCGATGAGGGCGGGCGGCCAAGCGTGGATCGTGGTCAGCACCTCCGCCTACGGTGGTGTCGAAATTCCGGTCGACCTCGTCATTGCCGATGTTGCAAGCAGGTGTGGGTGGAACCTCTTGGGAGTTCACGTCCTGCGGTCACTTCGATCGGCGGGTCAGCAGTGGAGGGAGTTTCGAAGTGGTCGAAAACCTCCACTTCGGGAATCACTCATCCGGCTTGAGAGGAGAAAAGAGCGAAAGGCCGATTGAGACGCTCCTTGCCTGAGAGTGCCCTAAGTCGATGTGCGCGTCGAATGCCCTGAGTGCGGGACGGAGTCAGCGCTTCGTCGTGCGCGGGGCTGTGCGTCGTCACTGTGTGATGAGCGCGTTTCCTGATGCAACGACGCAACGAGCTCCAACAACTGCGGGGCGGACGGCCGTCAGCCGGTGATCACGTCGTCGGCGACGAACGCCCAGGGGCGGATCGCGCCGGCGGGGAACCAGGGGAAGCCGCGCGGGGCTTCGGAGCGGCGGCGCGCGGTGATCTTGACCAGCGTCTTGACCGGGATTCGGTGCGTGCAGCAGTGCGAGAGGAGCGCGCCGTGCTCGGCTGACGTGGCGTAGACGGTGAGCTCGAGCAGGATGGGCACGCCCTTTGGGACGAGGCCGTCGATCTCGCGGCGGATGAGCGCGTAGACGGCGTTGTGGCCGGGCTCGGCGTGGAGCAGGGCGGCGGCGTCGTCGGGCATGGGCAAGACGTCGCGCACCCAACCGACGATCGCGAACGGAGTCCTGATGGTCGCGTAGCCCAGCTCGCACTGCATCAGGCGGTGGAAGCCGACGAGAGGGTAGGAGCTGCCGCGGAATTCGGTGGTCGATTCGTGGACCCCGATCGCGACTTCGCGCTGCGCGAACTTCGGGTCGGGCGCGGTGTACGGGATGTTCGGCGCCTGCATCTTGAGTGGAGTGGGCGGATTGAGGCCGCGCGCGACGGCGGCCGCGTAGGCGGGATCGCCGGCGCGGCCCCGCTCGGCGGGATAGGCGAAGTCGCGCGGTTCGCAGCCGAGCTTCGCGGCGAGGTCGGCGACCGTCCGATAGTAGGCCGTAGGAGTCTCGCCACTTTCGAGGCGACGCAGCTGGCGCTCGCTCATGGTAGCGAGCTTCGCGAGCGCCTCGATGGTCAGGTTCTTCGCCTCGCGCAGACGGGTCAGCGCCAGTCGATTGATGGCCCAGCTCCGGACATGTTCGTCCACGATCCGGACATCTTAACAAAAGATTCTCTGGAGTCGGAGCCTTGAGGCTCGCGCGAACTGTCCATGAACTGTCCGCTGACAAGCGATCGGCGCGTGAGCATTACTGACTCACGAAGCGATGCGCGAAACCGAGCAAACGACGGTTCGAACCGACGCGGAGATGGGACGACGCGGAGCGGAGTCGGTTCGAACCGAAAAAAAGTCGGTTCGACGCGGAGCGGAGTCGGTTCGAACCGGCAAGAAGTCGGTTCGACGCGGAGACGAGTCGGTTCGAACCGAGAAGAAGTCGGTTCGACGCGGAGACGAGCGGAGTTGGTTCGACTGATCAACGACACACACAGGAGGGAGCCATGCCACGCGCGATGAAGTACACGATGCCTTCGGAGAAGCAGATCAAGAAGCTGGTGCTCGAGCTTACGCAGATGCGCGGCGCCGTCGACGGAGCGGTCGTCGACCTGACGCCGGCGGAGAAGAGGCGCGCGCTCAAATCGCGGCGCGGCGGCGAGCCGATCTCGGACCTGGTGGCGCGCCTCGGCACCCAGTGGAAGTTCGCGGTCGGCGGCGCGTCGCCGGGGGAGATCGTCTTGCAGCGCGCGCGGGCGGCGCGCCTCAAGCCGCTGAAGCAGGCGAGCGAGGCGCTCGCGCGGTCGCTGCGCGACGCGGTCTTCGACGCGGAGTCGAAGGCGTGGGCGGCGACCACCTCCGTCTACTCGCTGCTCCGAGACGCGTCGCACCGCGATGGCGCGCTCAAAGCGGAGCTGGCGCCGGCGACGGAGTTCTTCGCCACCGGCAAGCGCAAGCCGAAGGCCGCGCCGACGCCGGCACCGACGCCGTCGACGCCGTCGACGCCGCCGCTTACGGCGAAGTAGCTGATGGTCGGCTTGCGACAATTTGCCGCAGCCCGGGCGCCGCCGGCGCGTCGATTAGCAGGTCGCGTTCAAGCAGCAGTTCGGGATGCAGCCGCATTGACTGCCCTGACATTGGCACTGCGCGCCGGTGCCGCACGTGGTGGTGTCTGTCGCGCCCGAGCAGGGGAGCGTGCAGAACGTCTCTGCCACGCCGAAGTCGGCGGGGCAGAGTGAGCCCATCGTGCACTGGCCGCCGCCCGCGGTGCAGTAGGTGCCGATGCCCTTCTCGTTGCCGGTCATGCCGGGCTTGCCGCAGACGAACGCCATATCGCCACCCGACGACGACATCGACAGATCATTGCTGCTCGACATCGCCAGGTCGCCGCCGTTCTGTTGCATGGCGAGGTCGCTGCTCTGGTGTCCCGCTAGGTCGCCCAACGACGCACCGTCGTTTTGCGCGGGGACCGAGTTTCCTCCGCATCCACACAAGAACAGCGCGACCACCAAGTGACGCATGGGTCCCTCCTTTGCTGAGTGGTGAAGGGGGCAATTCAGGCGGCGTGCCAGCGGCCGTTCGCCTTTAGCAATGCACCCAATCCGGCCCGAACTGTTGCGTGCACGCAACGCTTCGATCGCGCGTTTCCCCGGACGAGCGGCCTGCGACAATTTGCCGCAGCGCGGGCGCCGCGCGTCCCGTCTAGAATCGCGGCACGATGGCCGACGCCGAACCGGACTTTCGCGCGCTGTTCGAGTCGGCGCCCGGGCTCTACCTGGTGCTCACGCCCGAGCTGACGATCGTCGGCGCCAGCGACGCGTACCTGCGCGCGACCATGACCGAGCGCGCGGCCATCCTCGGGCGGCACCTGTTCGACGTCTTCCCCGACAACCCCGACGACCCGGGCGCCGACGGCGTCGGCAACCTGCGCGCCTCGCTCGAGCGCGTGCTCGCCAGCCGCGCGGCCGACGTGATGGCGGTGCAGAAATACGACATCCGGCGGCCGGAGTCGGAGGGCGGCGGCTTCGAGACGCGCTACTGGTCGCCGGCCAACTCGCCGGTCGTCGACGAGCGCGGCGCGGTCCGCTACATCATCCACCGCGTCGAGGACGTGACCGCGATCGAGGGCGCCAAGCTGGAACTCGATCGCTTCTTCACGCTCTCGCTCGATCTGCTGTGCATCGCGGGGCTCGACGGCTATTTCAAGCGGCTCAATCCGGCGTTCGAGGCGCTCGGGTGGACCAACGAGGAGCTGACGTCGCAGCCGTTCCTCGACCTCGTGCACCCGGACGATCGCGCGGCCACGCTCGCGGAGGTGGCGCGCCTCGCCGAGGGCGTGCCGACGCTGCACTTCGAGAACCGCTACCGCTGCCGCGACGGCACGTATCGCACGCTCCAGTGGAGCTGCACGCCCGATCCGTCGGGCAAGCTGTACGCGACCGCGCGCGACGTCACCGCGCAGCGCCGCGAGGAGGCCGAGCGCGCGCAGCTCACCGACCTCGTGGCGCAGCGCAACCTCGAGCTGTTGCACGCCAACCGCGCCAAGTCCGATTTCCTCGCCAACATGTCCCACGAGCTGCGCACGCCGCTCAACTCGATCATCGGCTTCACCGAGGTGCTCGCCGACGAGAAGTTCGGGCCGGTCAACGCGCGGCAGGCGCGCTTTCTCTCGAACGTGCTCGGCAGCGGGCGGCACCTGCTCGGGCTGATCAACGACCTGCTCGACTTCTCCAAGATCGAAGCCGGGCGGCTCGACGTCGCGCTCGAGCCGTGCGCGCTCGGCGCGCTGGTGGTCGAGGCGATGGCCACGCTCCAGCCGCTCGCCGACGCGCGGCGCATCGCGCTCGACCTCGACGCCGGCGGCGCGCCGGCGATCCCGGCGGTGCGCGCCGATCCCCGGCGCTGCAAGCAGGTGCTCTACAACCTGCTGTCGAACGCCATCAAGTTCACGCCCGAGGGCGGGCGGGTGGCGTGCCGGCTGAGCGTGTCCGGCTCGCGCGTGCGCGCGGCGGTGACCGACACCGGGCCGGGCATCAAGCCCGACGACGTGGCGAAGCTGTTCGAGCCGTTCACGCAGCTCGACCGCGGGCCGGGGTCGGCGCTCGGCGGCACCGGGCTCGGCCTCGCGCTCACGCGCCGTCTGGTCGCGCTGATGGGCGGCACCGTCGGCGTCGAGAGCGAGCCCGGCCGCGGCTCGACGTTCTGGATCGAGCTGCCGGTGTGACGCTTCAGCCGGAGGCGGGCGCGTCGAGCGCGTCGGCGAGCGCGGCGAGCAGCGCGGCGCCGTCGCCTTGCCAGGCGCTGCCGTGCATGCAGGCGAGCGTGGTCGGTTTGGCGGCGATCAGCCGGGCCATGAGCGCGCGCGCGTTCTTCGTGTGCGAGTAGTAGTCGAGCGGTCCGCGGAACGCTTCGCTCGCGCCGAGGATGTCGGAGGAGACGAGCGGCGCGTGCTCGGCGCCGCCCTGCGTGAACAGGTCGCCGCACAGGAGCGTGCGCGTCCGCTCCTCCATTAGATGGCCGCACTCCCACGCGTGCGGCAGGTGCGGCGTGTCGAACCAGCGCAGCTCGTGCTTGCCGAGCGGCAGCCGCTCGCCGTCGGCGAGCGCGTGCGGCGCGCGGTCGAAGAAGTCGCCGTTGATCATGGCGTTGATCTTTCCGCACAGCGGCTGCGCGCGCGGCGCGATCGCGAGCAGCTCGTTGATCGAGCCGCACTCGTCCGACTCGAAGTGCGAGAAGCCGATGAAGCGCAGCGTCTCGACCGGCAGCACGCTGGCGATCGCCTCGCGCACGAGCGGAAACATCTTGCGCGGGCCGGTGTGGTAGAGCAGCGGCTGATCGCCGGCGACGAGGTATTGGTTGAACGAAAATCCGCCGGGCACCTGGCTCACCGGCGTGTGCAGCCGGTAGATGCCCTCGGCGATCTCGTCGACCCGGGTGCCCGACTGCTGGTTGGTCACGCCCATTCGCGTCGCCTCCATAGAGACTGTATCCTGGACGCGCGCTGGTCGTAATCATGATCATCGAACGGGGAGGGGCTCATGGCTCGCTCGGCAGGCGTCGCGATCGGGATCGCTTTCGTGCTGGCCGCGGGCGCCGTGCCCGGCTGTGACTGCTCCAACAACGGCGTGTCGATGATGGACCTCGGCGTGCCGGACCTCTCCCCCTTCGACGAGGCGGTGCCGCCCGACCTCGCCGGCTCGGGCGACGGCATCGTCGGCATCACCGACGCCGGCCCGATCTGCAGCGGCGCGGGCGCGGCCTGCGCGAGCGGCGCCGAGTGCTGCTCGAACGTCTGTGACGCCGCCTCGCACGTGTGCGTGCTCCCGCAGTGCGGCACCGTGGGCGCGTCGTGCGCCTCGGCCGCCGACTGCTGCGGCCTCGCGTGCGTCGGCAGCAAGTGCGGCGGGCAGTGCCTCTCCGATGGGCAGTCGTGCACGTCGGCGGGCCAGTGCTGCAGCACGATCTGCAACGGCACCTGCACGCCGATCAACACCATGTGCAAGACCGCCGGCAACGCGTGCACCGCGTCGAACGAGTGCTGCAACGGGAGCTGCATCGGGCTGGTCGCCAACGACGCCGCGATCGTCGGCCAGTGCGCGGCGCCGTCGCAGGTCTCGTTCTGCACCCAGATCGGCGACATCTGCGCGCACGACAACGAGTGCTGCACCGGCATCTGCAAGCTGGTCTCGGGCCAGGCCGTCGGCACCTGCGCGCCGCTCACCAACGCCGCCTGCTCCGTCGACGGCGAGACCTGCAACGGCTGCGGCACGTGCTGCAGCCACTTCTGCGGGCCGTTCGGAAACTTCGGCTCGTCGATCTGCCAGCCGGCGTCGGGCTGCCACGTGCAGGGCGACACCTGCCGCGTCAACAGCGACTGCTGCGGCGGCGATCCCAACTCGGGGCTGCCGGGCGCAGGACAGGTGGTGTGCGTGCCCGATCCGACCTACCCGACGAAGATCGGCACGTGCAGCGGGCCCAACAAATCGAACTGCCCGACGCCGGGCTCGCCGACGTGCACCAACACCTGCGATCCCGCCGGCGACATCTGCCATCAGAATCCGACGCCGGTATGCGCGGGCTCGACCACCAACGTGCGCAACGACTGCTGCGCGTGCATCTCCACCAAGGACTGCTGCAAGCCCGACAAGGTCGGCATCCCGCGCTGCAACCTCGTCGGCAGCTGCGTGCAGGCGGGCGGCAACTGCTCGTTCTCGACCGACTGCTGCAACGGGCTGCCGTGCGTGCCCGACGCGAACGGCGCGCTGCACTGCGGGGCCATGTGCGTGATGCAGGGCGGCCTGTGCACCACCAACGCCGACTGCTGCAACGGGCTCACCTGCGTCGTGCCGCCGGGCTCGGTCAAGGGCACCTGCACCAACCCGGCTCCGCCGCCGCCCACGGACATGGCCGGCGTCGATCTCGCGCCCACCGACCTCGGGACCACGCCGTCGAACGACATGGCGCTGTGCGCGCAGTACGGCCAGGCGTGCTCGACGACGCACCCGTGCTGCAACAACGTGCAGTGCACCAACGCCTCGTTCGGCGCGTGCGCGGCCGGCGACCCCAATTGCATCTGCTTCTCGCCGATCCCCTGATCGCCGGGCGATAATTCGGTATCATCGGCGCGATGCGCCGCCAGCCCCTCGTGTTCGTCCTCGCCGCCCTCTCGTTCGCCGCCTGCTCCGACGGAAACGCGCGCTTCACCGTGCGCGAGAGCGTCGAGCAGCTCCAGGTCACGCACGCCGAGCCGGGCGCGATGCTCGGCGTGTTCGACGCGACCGGCGCGATGACCCAGTCGGGGACCACCGACGTGATGGGCAGCTTGATGTTCCGCCACGTCGCGCCCGCCTCGGGCTACACCGTGCGCACGCTCTCGGGCGCGCGCGAGACCAGCCGCCACCTGACGGTGAAGTCGGTCAGCGGCAGTTTGCCGCAGCAGAGCTTCTACAGCGGGCAGAAGCTGGTGCCGGGCTTTCAGTACATCCGCACGCGCGACGGCACCACGCTCTCGGCGTACGTGACCTTGCCCGGCCCGATCGACATGGGCCCGTATCCGACGGTGGTCGACTACTCGGGCTACGATCCGTCCAAGCCCGGCCAGCCGATCGCGGGCACCTCGTACCTGTGCGATCAATTCCCGTCGCTGTGCGACGCGCCGAACGATCCGGGCGGGCTGCTCGCGTCGCTGTTCGGCTACGCCACGGTGAGCGTCAACATCCGCGGCACCGGCTGCTCGGGCGGCGCGTACGACTTCTTCGAGACGCTCCAGCTCCTCGACGGCTACGACGTGATCGAGACCGTCGCGGCGCAGCCGTGGGTGCTGCACCACAAGGTCGGCATGGTCGGGCTCTCCTATCCCGGCATCACGCAGCTATTCGTCGCGTCGACGCGCCCGCCGTCGCTGGCGTCGATCGCGCCGCTGTCGGTGATCGGCAACGCGCAGACCACGGTGCTGCCGGGCGGCATGCTCAACGACGGCTTCGCGCTCACGTGGGTGACCGAGGTGCTGTCCAAGGCCGATCCGTACGGGCAGGGTTGGGAGATGGCGCGCGTGCAGGGCGGCGACACGGTGTGCGCCGAGAACCAGCTCCTGCACGCGCAGAAGATCGACAACGTGGCGATGGCGCGCAACACCATGTACTACGATCCGGCGATCGACGATCAGTACAACCCGACCACGTTCGTCGATCAGATCAATGTGCCGGTGTTCTTCGCCGGCGCGTGGCAGGACGAGCAGACCGGGCCGTTCTTCACCACGCTGCTCGATCGCTTCACCGGCGCGCCGGCGCTGCGCATCAACGTCTACAACGGCGTGCACCCCGACGGGTTCGCGCCGCAGATCCTCGGCGAGTGGTACGCGTTCCTCGAGCTGTTCGTCGCCGAGCGGGTGCCGATCGATCCGTCGGCGTTTCGCGACGTGTCGCCGGTCCTGTTTCG
>Ga0070741_10014058_pt1 | contig 13951 bp, 13 predicted proteins | sample Coa_R1_4_FD_66440 | JGI IMG/M metagenome (GOLD analysis project Ga0070741, IMG submission 66440) | Surface soil microbial communities from Centralia Pennsylvania, which are recovering from an underground coalmine fire - Coalmine... | ecosystem: Environmental > Terrestrial > Soil > Unclassified ... | reverse complement strand
CGGGGATTGCTGACAGCAGATCGGCTTCGATCTCGAAGCGAGGGGGAGGAGGTGCGGCCGGCTTCGGCGGCGCGGCTTTAGGCGCGGGGGCCGGCTTGGCAGCGCGCTGGGCCGAAGCGATGGCCTCCGCGGCGGCGATTGCGGTGTCGAGGCGCTTCTTCCGCTTGGCGAGATCGGCATTGTCCGGGAACTGTGCCTGAAGCATCTCGAGCTTCTCGCGTGCCTCGTCGAACATCTCCTGCTGGATGAATCCATCGAGTTCGCCAAGGTCGTCTGCGCTCAGCGCGGGAACCTCGACTTCCGGCTCCGGCCCGGCCAGTGCTTCGACCCCGAAGAACGGCTCCTCGGTTGGCGCCGGCTCCTCCGGCTCGAGCGAAATCGCCGGTTCCTCGGTCAGATCGAGGCTGAGGCCCGGCTCCTCTGCGACCGGAATCTCTTCCGCAACCGGAACCTCTTCGGCAACCGAAGTCTCCTCGGCAACCGGCAGCTCCTCTTCGATCGAAATCGCTTCTTCCAGGGCGGGGGTTTCGATTTCGACCCCCGGTTCCGGTTCGGCCTCCAGATCGAGGCTGAACTCTTCCTCGGCCGCCGCTTCCGGTTCGGGAGGGGGCGGCGCCGGACGCTCCACGGTCGGCTGGCGTCGCGCCGCGGCCGGTGCACCGGCCGCGAGCGACTGTCCGCGCGACAGAAACTCGTTCTTGATCTGATCGATCGTTTCGCTGTCACCCTTCTCCTGAAGCAGCGCGAGATACTGCGTGGCCGCGGCGCGAGCTGCGTCGACGTCTCCTTCATCGAGGAGGATGCGGACGAGCTTGTCGTGCGCGGCGAGATGTTTTGGTGAGCGCTCGATGATTGCCCGAAGGTGCTCGGTCGCTTTTTCGGCCAGGCCGTATTTGGCGAAGACTTCTGCTTCGGTCAGATGTTCGGTGATGAAGTCGAGATCGTCGCCTCCTTCCTCGACTTCGGCGGGCGCCTCGCTGATCTCCTCGATCTGCGGAGGTGGCGCTGCCGCGGCGCCGAACTCCCCGAGATCGAGGTCGGAAGCAGGAGTGGAGTCGAGGTCGAGCGACATCGCCGGCTCTTCTTCGAGGCTGGCGGCGTCCGGCATCGGCTCTTCGACTTCCATGATCGGGGGCGGGGCTTCCGCTTTCCCGCGCGGCGGAAGTGTGTCCACGCCACCCATCTGCGAGCGGACGAACTGCAACTTGTTCCGATGCTGCGCGTTCTGCGGTTCACGCTGGATGAGCTTCTCCAGCACGGTCGCGGCCTGTTCGTAGCTGCCCTTGGCGATGTGCGCCTCGGCGAGGCTGTTCATCGACGCGAGGATGTTGGTTTCCTCGTTGAGCCGCATGTAGATGCTGACCATCCGCTCGAGCGAGGCGATGTGCCCCGAATCGACACGGAGGACGCGGTTCATCATTTCGACCGCGTTCGCGCGATCCCCGCGTGCCGCCGCGGCCTCGGCAAGCTGGCCGAGCAACTGGCCGGCCTTGTCGATGTTGCTTTGCTTGAGATACAGCTCGGCGAGCGCTTCCTTGACCGCCGGCGCGCTCGGATCGGCGGCCATCGCCTGCTCCAGCGCCGAGCGGGCCGAATTGACGTCGCCCTTGCCCATGATCACGCGCGCCCACATCGCCACCAGGCGCGGATTGTTTTTGTTGCCTTCCAGGGCGGTCTCGATGATCTGCTGCGCGTTGTTGTAGTCCTTCGCCTCGACCAGCGCCGCGACGAGCGACTCGACGAGATCGACGTTCTTGGCATCGATCTTCAAGGCCTTCTTGAAAACCTGCACCGCCTCGTCGAGCATGCCGCGCTTCAGCAGCATGCGCCCGACCCGGTCGTACTCCTTGAGCGCTTCCGCCGTCTGCCCCGCCTGCGAGTGCAGGTCGGCGAGTTTGACGTGGACATTGATGGCGTTCGGATCGAGCTCGGAAATCTTCTTGTAGATCAGCAGCGCGTTGCCCGGCTCGCCGTGCTTGATGTAGTAGTCGGCCAGCACCTGGTACTGGCTCTTCGCTTCCATCGCCAGTCCCTGCTTGGCGTACAGGTCGGCGAGCTTGGAGTAGACCTCGAGCTTCGACGGATCGAGCTTGTTGATCTTTTTGTAGATGGCGATGGCCTTGAGGAAGAAGCCGTCCTTCGCGTAGTGGTCGGCGATCCGGCCGAAGGTCTTCACCGCCTCGTCGGTGCGGTTGATGCGCACCCACAGGTCGCCGATGCGATTCAGCGTGTTGACGTCGTTCGGATTGTCATCGAGAAGGTGCTCGTATTCCTTGATGGCGGGCTCGATTTTGCCCTTGGCTACGAGTTTCTCGGCGTTGGCGATGACTTTATCGCGCTGAATGGCCATCGTCTTCCCGACCGAACAGTAACATCGATTCCTCGACCCCTTCGAAAGACTTCCGGTGTATCGGACTCGGTCCGTACAACTTCAGGGCGGCCTGGTGCCCCTCGGTCGCGTACCCCCGATTGTGACGGAAATCGTATACGGGGTAGCGGTCATGATACGACTCCATCAGCAGATCGCGGTAGACCTTTGCCACCACCGAGGCCGCGGCGATGGAGACGCTCCGCCGGTCGCCCTCGATGATCGGGATCTGCGGCATGTCCAGCGATTCGATCATCACCGCGTCCAGCAGCAGCACGTCCGGCCGGACGGTCAGGTGCTCCACCGCCTCGGCCATCGCCAGCTTGCTCGCGCGCAGGATGTTGATCGCGTCGATGGCGTGAGGCTCGACGATGCCCACCGACACCGCCCGCGCGCGCCCGACGATGTGCCGGCAGATCGTGACTCGATCGATCCCGTCGAGCAGTTTGGAGTCGTTGACGCCGAGCAGCGTCGGCTCGGAATCGAGGATCACGCAGGCCGCGACCACCGGCCCCGCCAGGCAACCCCGTCCCACCTCGTCGGTGCCGGCGATGGCCCGGAATCCGAACTCGCGCAGCCGGCGCTCGATCGCCGACATCTCGGCGACGCGAGCAAGCTCCGCGAACAGTTTGTCGAAGAGTCCCCGCTTCTTAGCCTTCGCGCTTTTCTTCGATGCGTGCGGCTTTTCCGCGGAGATCCCGGAGGTAGTAGAGCTTTGCGCGACGGACACGGCCATGCCGTTCAACCTCGATGCGATCGATCGACGGTGAATAGAGGGGAAACATTCTCTCCACTCCCACCCCACCGGAGACTTTGCGCACGGTGAACATCTGCCGTGTCCCGCCTCCCTTGCGCGAAATGACGATGCCCTGGAAGACCTGGATGCGCTCTTTGTCGCCCTCTTTGACCTTCACGTGGACCCGGACGGTATCTCCCGGCTCGAAGTTCGGGATATCCGTGCGGGCCTCCCGCGACTCGACTAATTTCATGATGTCAGGCATGGCTGTACCTCGTTGATTCTAGGTCTTTTGGAGTGCGGCGGCCATGCCGCCGCCCTATTGTACACAAGAGCGGCGGCATGGCCGCCGCTCTCCAGAAACCGGCAACGTTCATTTTTCATTCTCGATCCGCCTGAGAATCTCGCGCGCCTCGTCGTCCAGCTCGGCCGTTTTCAGCAGATCGGGCCGTTTTCGCAGCGTCTGCCGCAGCGCCTGCTCCTTGCGCCACTTGCGGATGTTCTCGTGATGGCCGGAAAGCAGAATTTCCGGCACGCGACGGCCGCGAATCTCTTCTGGACGGGTGTAGTGCGGATAGTCGAGGAGCCCCTGGTAGAAGGAGTCGGCGACCACCGAATCGGAATTGCCGACCACTCCCTCGACGAGCCGGCCGATGGCATCGGCGATCAGCATCGCCGGCAGCTCGCCGCCGGAAACGACGAAGTCGCCGATGGAGATCTCATCCGGCTCGAGAATTTCGCGAATGCGCTCGTCGAATCCTTCATACCGCCCACACAAGAACACGAGCCACTCGCGCTCGCCCAGCTCCTCGGCCATCTTCTGATCGAACCGCCGCCCCTGTGGCGAAGTCATCACGATGTGTGGAGCGCCGCCGCCCTCGGCGGCGTCCTCTCGAATGCGATCCACCGCGCGTAACACCGGCTCCGCGAGCATAACCATCCCTGGTCCTCCGCCGTACGCCTCGTCGTCGGTCGAGCGATGCTTGTCGGTAGCGAAATCGCGCAGGTCCCACACGCGAATGTCGAGCAGCTTCTGTTTCACGCCGCGCGCGATCACGCCTTCCTCCAGGAAGGAATCGAACATCCGCGGGAAAATGGTGACGAAGTCAATCCTCATCGATGCCCTCGGGGAGATTGACCCTGATTTTCCCTCCGCGGAGGTCGATCTCCGTGCAGATCTCCGCCGCGAACGGCACTTCATACGTCTTTCCGTTCCGTTTCCGGACGTTGAGCAGCACGCCGCCGCCGCCCTCGTAGGCGTCGATCACCTCTCCACGCGCCTTGCCGTGCGCGTCGATCAGGCGAAGGCCGACAAGATCGTGGAGAAAATATTCGTTCGTCGCGAGGGGCCTGGCTTCGGATTCGGGAATCTCGATGGTCCAGTCGCGCAAGGCTCGGATCTCTTCCGGCGTGCCGATCTCCGCGAATTTCACCAGCGCACGGTCGCCGTGCACGCGTGCGCTTTCGATGGTCATGGCGCGCGTTTCATCGCTCGTCGGGGAGACGAGCGTGACGTTCTTCAACTCACGGAATCGATCGAGCGAATCGGTCCACGGTTCGACACTCGCTTCGCCGCGGACCCCGTGCGATTTTCGGATCACGCCGACGGCGATGCGACTTGAGGCGTTAGGCATTAGGCGTTGGGCGCTAGGGCGGCGGCCGTTACCTAACGCCCAGCGCCTGACGCCTAGTCCAGAATATCGAGGATGTAGCGCCGCCGCGTCTTCTGACCGGCAGCGTTGAGGAGAGTGCGGATGGCGCGGGCCGTGCGCCCCTGGCGCCCGATCACTTTGCCGAGATCGTCGGGGGCGACTTCCAGCTCGATGATCGTCGATTGATCGCGCTCGTGCGTCCGGATCCGCACCGCGTCAGCGTCGTCGACGAGCGACTTGGCCACGAATTCGACGAGCTCTTTCATTCGTTGGCCGTCCGGCTAACTCTTGTTCTTTTTCAACAGCGACTTCATCGTCGGCGAGAGCTGCGCGCCCTTGCTGACCCAGTAATCGACGCGCTCGCGGTCGACTTTGAAGTCCGCCGGGTTCTTCTTCGGGTCGTAGTGGCCGATCTGCTCCACGGTCGACGCGCGCGGCGTCCGCTGAGAATCGGACACCACGATGCGGTAGAACGGCGCGTGGCTCGCTCCGCCACGTCGCAAACGAATTTTCAGCATGCAGACAACTCCTTGCGAAAGTTACCGAAACCGAGGGTCGAACAGCAAGGGTAAGCCCGGAATTCCGTTTTTGTCGAACTCCCCTGGCCCCGCGCCAGCGGGGAGAGGGTGCCGCGAGGCGGCGGGTTCACTGCAGGAATTCCGGCGGCAGCCCCTTGACCATCTTCCCGAACCGCCGCGCGCCGAGCCCCTTGGAGAACGTGCGCATCATCTTCTTCATCGCCAGGTACTGCTTGAGCAGACGGTTGATCTCCTGCACCGTGGTCCCCGATCCCCTGGCGATCCGCTTCTTGCGTGCTCCGTTGATGATCTGCGGGAACTCCCGCTCCTTGCGGGTCATCGAATCGAGGATGGCCTGCATGCGCACGATGGCCTTCTCGTCGATCTGGTCTTCGCTGATTTTCCCCGCGCCGGGCAGCATGCTGGCGATCTGCGAGAGCGAGCCCATCTTCTTGACCTGCGCCAGTTGCGAGCGGAGGTCTTCGAGCGTGAACTTGTCCTTCGCGACGCGTTGGGCGAGGCGTTGCGCTTCCTTGCGATCGACCTCGGCCTCGACCTTTTCGATCAGCGTCAGCACGTCGCCCATGCCGAGGATGCGCTGGGCCATGCGGTCGGGATGGAAGACGTCGAGGTCGGTGTACTTCTCGCCGATCCCGACGAGCTTGATGGGACGGTTGACGACCGACTTGATCGACAGCGCCGCGCCGCCGCGCGCATCGCCATCCAGTTTCGTGAGCACGATTCCAGTCACGCCGAGGCGGTCGTCGAATTCCTTCGCCGACTTCACGGCGTCCTGTCCGGTCATAGCGTCGGCGACGAAGAGGATCTCGCTCGGGCGCGTCTCGCGCTTGAGCGCTTCCAGCTCCTGCATCAGTTCCTGATCGATGTGCAGGCGACCGGCGGTGTCGAGGATCACCACGTCATAGAGGAGCGTGTGCGCTTCCTGCACCGCGTTCTTCGCGATCTGCAGCGGATCGCGCAGCTCGCCCAGCTCGTAGAACGGCACCTTGACGTTGTTGGCCACGACGCGGAGCTGTTCGATGGCCGCGGGACGGTAGACGTCGCAGGGGACCAGAAACGGCCGGCGGCCGCGGTCTTTCAGGTGCAAAGCGAGCTTGCCCGATGTGGTCGTTTTGCCCGAGCCTTGCAGGCCGGTCATCATCACCACCGCCGGACTCCCGACGAGCGCCAGGCCCACCTCCGATCCGCCGAGGAGATGTTGGAGTTCGTCGCGGACGACCTTGGTGACCTGCTGCGCGGGCGAGAAGGCGGTGAGCACGTCCTCGCCGAGCGCCTTCTCGCGCACGCGGTTGGTGAACTCCTTGACCACTTTGAAGTGGACATCGGCCTCGAGCAGCGCAACGCGGATCTCCTTCAGCGCGTTCTCGATGTGCCATTCGTTGAGTTTGGCTTCGCCGCGCAGCGTCTTGAAGACGCGATCCATCTTGTCCTGCAGGTTGTCGAACATGTTCCGGAGTGCGGCGGCCACGCCGCCGCTCTGGTGGCTAAAGCAAGCCGCGCCCCAAAATAATCCGCGATGGTTCCTGGTTCCCGGTTGCCGGGATGGCGCGCGCCGCTCTGAGAATCGCCGAAAACGTTCCAGGCGACTTCTTCGTCGACTCCACCTGCATCGACTGCGATGCCTGCCGGCAGATCGCCCCGACCGTGTTTCGCGACGCGGGCGATCAATCCGCCGTGTACCACCAGCCGGAGACCGCGGACGAACTGCTCGCCGCGCAGCGGGCGCTGATCTCGTGCCCCACCGCGTCGATCGGCGATGTGACCAGGCGCGATATGAAGGCCGCCATTGCCACGCTTCCGGAACCGATCGCCGGCGATCTTTACCGCTGCGGCTACACCTCGGAGTCATCGTTCGGCGCGATCAGTTGGTATCTGCGCGATTCGAAGACCCTCGTCGACTCCCCGCGCTTCGCCGCTCCGCTGGTGAAGAACCTCGAGGCCCTCGGCGGCGTGCGCCGGATGCTGTTGACGCACCAGGACGACGTCGCTGATCACGAGAAATTTCACCAGCGCTTCGGATGCGAGCGCGTGCTGCACCGCGACGATGTCCGCAGCCGCACGGCGACGGTCGAGCGGCAGCCAACAGGTCCCGATCCGATCGATCTCCACGAAGGACTGCTCATGATTCCCACTCCCGGCCACACGAAAGGCCACGCCGTCTATCTCTACCGCGACGAGTTCCTCTTCACCGGCGATCATCTGGCGTGGGATCCCGACGAGGAGCGTCTCTACGCGTTTCGCGGCGCCTGCTGGTACTCGTGGAGCGAGCAGATCAAGTCGATGCAGCGCCTGCTCGACTATCGCTTCGAGTGGGTCCTTCCCGGCCACGGCCGGCCGGTCCATTTGCCGCCTAACGAGATGCACGCGCATTTGGAGCGCTGCATCGCGTGGATGAAGACCCGGTAGCGGGAATCCACCATCGGTCTTCGACGACTTTCACGCTCGTTCCGTCCGGTTTGACAAGCTCGATATTCCGCGGCTTCAGCACGAAGATCGGAACCGACAGCGCCTTTGCCGTCTGCCGATCGAGCCACGACGCGGCAGGAGTCTCCTGCGGATGTGTGTGGGCAATGGCAACCGTCCGCTCTGGAATGGTTCCGCTGAAATTCTGCTGATCAAGGTGGCCGTCGTAAGGCCAGGCGGCGCATCGATACGTGTAGTTCGGGTCGAGAATCAGGAACGCAGCACGCTCGGTCTGCCAATGGCCGTAACCCGCCTGCCGCGTGAGATCCCCGAGGAAACCGCGGATGTTCGTGTCGTTGAGAAAGTCGTCCGTAATCGGGATTGCCAGAATCGGATCGTGAATTTGTGCGAACGAGGGAGCCGAGAACAGAACCGCGCAGAGCAGGAGCGACCGCACAGCAGGCCTCCATCCGCCCGCGTGGCCGCGGGCTTAGAATGGCCTCGGTCTCGCGACCGAGGTGCTGTGCTGCGCAGCACGCTTCCAGATTCGGCCCGAGAAGCCGGCAAGTCGTCAGCGACCGGCAGGATTTCGGCAGGTGCGCGTTCAGTTCGGCGAGTTCGTTTTCGACAGCGATGCGCGCGAGCTGCGGCGGCTCGATATACCGCTACATCTGACTCCGAAAGCATTCGACCTTTTGCAGCTTCTGATCGGAGAGCGTCCGCGCGCGGTGCGCAAGGACGAGCTACGCGAGCGGCTTTGGCCCGATGTGGTGGTTGAAGAGGCGAATCTGAAGAACCTCGTTGCCGAGATCCGCGTTGTGCTTCCGCCGGGCTCGATCCGCACGGTGCAGCGATACGGCTACGCCTTCGAGGCAGCCGATGCGAGCGAGCCGGCGACCCCCGCGCGTCTCATCCAGGGCGATCGCATCTTTCATCTGAAATCGGGAGAGAACGTCATCGGCCGCGATGACGACTGTGCAGTGATCCTCGATTTCACCGGCGTTTCACGCCATCACGCGCGAATCCGCGTCAGCGCCGATCGGACCGTGCTCGAGGACCTCGGCAGCAAGAACGGAACGCGCAGGAACAACGAGCCGGTCACCGTCCCCGTCGATCTGCAGGATGGCGACCGTATCTTTCTCGGCGCCGTCTCACTCGTCTTTCGCTGCACGCCGCGCGCCGAGAGCACGGCGACGATCAACGAGTAGCCGCCAGCTCACGGCTCCAGTTCAGTACGACGATCATTTGTTGCGGCGCGGGAACGGACGACAAATTCTGCTCGATCAACAACCCGTCCTTGGTGACATGGTACAAACGAACGTTACGCAGGGAAGCAATGAACTGTGGTTTGCCAGATCTCACTTCATTCCCAACCCCCGAAAGGCCAACTTTTCGGCAGGTGGTTTCACGATCACGCGGAGGCGGAAGCAGCTCGCCGCTGCCGCCTGATGGTACGCTCAGACTCGACGCGTGAAGAAAGCGCTCCTGCAAATCGCCCTCTTCTGCATCGTGCTGGGTGCGATCATCGTCGCCTTCCGCTTTCTCCCAGTCGGAGCGTGGTTCCAGGAATTTCAGTCGTACGTTCGGGGACTCGGCGCCACCGGAACCATCGTCTACACGCTTGTCTATGCCGTGGCCGGGCTGTTCTTTCCGGCATCGGTCCTGACCATCGGTGCCGGAGCCCTGTTCGGCGTCGTGTGGGGCAGCGTTGTGGTGGCCATCGGCGCGACGATCGCGGCGACCCTCGCATTCGTGCTGGCGCGCACGGTTCTGCGCAGGCGTGTCGAGCGGATCGCCGCGGAGAACCCGAAATTTCGCGCCGTCGATCAGGCCATTGCGCGCGAGGGGGCGAAGATCGTGTTTCTCGTGCGTCTCTCGGCGGTCTTTCCGTTCCTTTTCATCAACTACGCGTTTGGATTGACCGGCGTCCGGCTCGTGCCCTACGTCGTGGCCACCTTCGTCGGCATCCTTCCGCTCACGGTCGCTTTCGTCTACCTGGGAGCGGCAGGCGTGGCCATCGGGACGCAGAGCACGGCGAAGACCGCGATCACCGTCATCGGTGCGGTCATCGCGTTCGCCGTGTCGATCTTCGTGGGACGCGTGGCCACGCGGGCCATCAAGCGCGCGGGGGTCGACGCCGCTAGCGAGTGATGTAGCGGAAGATCTCGATCATCAGCGCGACGTAGATCACCGAGCCGGTCACGATGGCGATCATCTTCGCGCGCTTCCTCAGCTTCACCGCGCTCCGGCTGTACAGTTTGTTGATCGGGTTGGTCCGCGACAGGAACGGCAGGCTGGGCGACTGGCGGTATCCGATCTCCTTGCGCACGCGCAGCAGCGCCGGGTCGTTGCGCATCCGGCGCAGACTGTCCTCGAGGGTCTCCACCGCTTTGCGCCGGTTCTTGGCTGTGATGTAAATGCGCACGAGGTTGGCCCAGTGACGTCCTTCATAGAACTGGAGCTTGGTGGCCTGCTGGCACAGCTCCGCCCCCATCTTGCGTTTCCCCTCGACCCGCGCGAGGCACAGCCCGTAGCTCGACAGCCCCTGCGGCATCTCCTCAGGCGGAACCGAGCGATAGACCGACTGCAGGATCTGCAGCGCGGCCGCGTATTCACCGCGCTCGGTCGCGGCGATGCCGAGCGTCATCATCTGCGCGTAGTCGGCTGGCATGGTTTCGGGCATAACTTCCCCTGATCGCTGAAACTGACCCGAGCGCATTGTAACCCGATTGGCACCCGGCTACCCCTTCCCGGTGGGCGAGGGTTATGCTTCTGCTCCTTGCGCGGAGGAGTCCATGAGCAACCCACTGGTTGAGTTGGCCAAGGCCGGTCAAAGCGTCTGGTACGACCAGATGGAACGCAGCCTGATCACCACCGGCCGGCTGAAACAGATGATCGAGCAGGATGATCTGCGCGGGATGACCTCGAATCCGACGATTTTCGACAAGGCGATCGGCGGCAGCGAGGACTACGACGCGCAGTTGCGCCAGCTCGCGTCCCAGAACAAGTCGGGCGACGAGATCTACGACGAGCTCGTGCTGAAAGACATCGGCGACGCCGCCGACATCTTCCGGCCGGTCTTCGAACGCTGTGAGGGAAACGACGGTTTCATCAGCATCGAGGTGAGCCCGACGCTGGCCGCCGACACGCGGGGAACGATCGCCGAGGCAAAGCGGCTCTTCGAGCGGCTGAAGAGACCGAACGTGATGGTGAAGATCCCCGCCACCCCCGAGGGGCTGCCGGCGATCGAGGAGTCGATCTTCAACGGCGTCAACATCAACATCACGCTCCTGTTTTCGAACGACGTGTACGCGCAGGTCATGGAGGCGTATGTGCGCGGACTCGAGCGACGCGTGGAGAAGAACCTGCCGATCGACAAGATCCGCTCGGTGGCCAGCTTCTTCGTCAGCCGCATCGACACGATGGCGGACAAGCAGATCGAGGCCAAGATGAAGGAGAGCGGCGACGCCGAGCTGGCATCGCTGCTGGGGAAGGTGGCCATCGCCAACGCAAAGCTGGCCTATCAGCAGTTCAAGAAGGTCTTCGCCGGCGATCGGTTCAAGAAGCTGCAGGCGAAGGGAGCACACGTGCAGCGGCCGCTGTGGGCGTCGACCGGAACGAAAAACCCGAAATACAGCGACGTGCTGTACGTCGATTCGCTGATCGCGCGCGACAGCGTCAACACGCTGCCGCCCGCGACGTACAACGCGTTCAAGGACCACGGCAAGGTGCGCCTGACCATCGAGGAGAACCTCGACGAGGCGCGCGAAATCCTGCGGAAGTTCGAGGCCAAAGGCTTCAGCCTGAAGAAAATCACCGATCAGCTCACGATCGACGGCATCAAGTCGTTCGACGCGTCGTTCGCGTCGCTGCTGTCAACGATCGAGGCGCGCCGCGACGCGGCCATGCGCGGACTGATCGATCGCCAGAGCCTTCACCTTGGGCCGCATCAGGCCGCGGTCGATGCGGCGATCCAGCGCGCGGAAAAGGAAAAGTTCGTCGAACGCATCTGGAACCACGACGCCACGCTGTGGAAAAACGACCCCGCGCACAAAAAGATCATCGACAACGCGCTCGGCTGGCTGGTCGTACCGGAGCAGATGACGAAGTCCGCGTCGCGGATCCGCGCGTTCGCTGATGCGGTCCGTTCCGATTTCGACGATGTGGTGGTCCTCGGCATGGGAGGCTCGAGCCTCTGCTCCGAGGTCACCTGCCGGCTGTTCGGGACGCGCAAGGGATATCCGGCGCTGTCGGTGCTCGACTCGACCATCCCCCAGGCGGTGCGCAATCTCGAATCGCGGCTGAAGATCGAGCGCACGCTGTTCATCGTCGCCTCGAAGTCGGGCACCACGACCGAGCCGATGATGTTCCACCGCTACTTCTACGATCGCGTGAAGTCGGTCAAGGGCGGCCGCGCGGGCGAGAACTTCGTGGCCATCACCGATCCCGACACGCACCTGCTACGCGATGCGGCGCGCGACAAGTTCCGCGAGACGTTCCTCAATCCGCCCGACATCGGCGGACGCTACTCCGCCTTGTCGTATTTCGGCCTGGTGCCGGCGGCGATCTCCGGCGTGGACATCGAGACGCTGCTCGATCGCGCTGTGCACGCGGCGCATGTCGCGCGAGTCACCGCGGTGAAGAAAAATCCGGCGGCCATGCTCGGCGTGATCATCGGCGCGATGGCCCAGAAAGGGCGGGACAAGCTGACCCTGATTACGCCGCCACCGCTGGACACGCTCGGCCTCTGGATCGAGCAACTGATCGCCGAGAGCACGGGGAAGGAAGGGAAAGGCGTGCTGCCGGTCGCCGGCGAGCCGCCACTCGAAGTGCGCGACTACGGCAACGACCGGCTGTTCGTCTCCGTGCGCCTGCGCGGATCCGACGACATCCGCCGGCTCAAGGAACTGTCCGATGCCGGGCATCCCGTGGTCGATCAGGTCCTCACCGATCCCCTCGACCTCGGCGAGATCTTTTTTACGTGGGAATTCGCCACCGCGGTGGCCGGCGCGCTGCTCGGCATCGACGCGTTCGATCAACCGAACGTGCAGGAGTCGAAGGACAACACCCGGCGGCTGCTCGAGGAATTCAAGTCGACCGGCTCGATGACCACCAGCGGGAAACAGATCGCGCCCGATGACCCGGCCATCGCGTCGCTGCTCGCGTCCGTGAAGCCGGGAGACTACGTCGCGCTCACGGAGTACTTTGCCCAGACGCCGAAATACGATCAGCGCATCGCCGAGATTCGCGAGACGATCGCCCGCTCGCTGCACGTGGCCACCACGACCGGCTACGGTCCGCGTTTTCTGCATTCGACGGGGCAACTCCACAAGGGCGGACCGGACAGCGGTGTGTTCCTGCAACTGACCGGGGGCGGGGGAGAGGACGTGCGCATTCCAAACGAGAAGTTCGGATTCGGCGTGCTCGCGCGCGCACAGGCGATCGGCGATCTGCAATCGCTCGCCAGCCGGAAGCGTCGCGCCGTGAGCATCGATCTCGGCGCGGATCTCGATCGCGGTCTGGAGCGTCTCGCGCAGACCGTGAAGAATGCGGTGGTGGCGAAAGTGTAGCTGTCAACTCCCTTCTCCCCGCGCACGGGGAGACGGTGGCTCCTGGAGCGGGGCTGGATGAGGGCTCTCACTCGCCGCTTCGCGGCACCCTCTCCCGCTGCGCGGGGCGAGGGGAGTGCGAACAGAAAGGAATGACATGGCGCAGTTCGGGATGATCGGCCTCGGCGTGATGGGGGAGAACCTCGCGCTGAACGTCGAGGAGCACGGGTTTCCGGTTGCGGTGTGGAACCTGGAAGGGGAGTGGGTCGACCGCTTCGTCAACAAGTACCCGGGGAAGAAGATCACCGGAACGAAGACCTTCGCCGATTTCACCAAAGCGCTCGAGCGGCCGCGCCGGATCATGATGATGATCAAAGCCGGCGCGCCGGTCGATCAGACGCTCGAGAACCTGACGCCGTATCTCGATCCCGGCGACATCGTCATCGACGGCGGCAACTCGTTTTTCAAGGACACCCAGGAGCGCACGCGGCGTCTGGAGATGAATCATCTGCACTTCGTCGGATCGGGAGTTTCCGGCGGCGAGGAGGGAGCGCGTCACGGCCCGTCGCTGATGCCCGGTGGATCGAACGATTCGTGGGAAGCGATCCGGCCGGTATTCGAGGCCATCGCCGCGAAAAGCGATTCCGGACCGTGCGTGACGCATGTCGGTCCCGACGGCGCGGGACATTTCGTGAAGATGGTGC
>Ga0070741_10014057_pt1 | contig 13951 bp, 14 predicted proteins | sample Coa_R1_4_FD_66440 | JGI IMG/M metagenome (GOLD analysis project Ga0070741, IMG submission 66440) | Surface soil microbial communities from Centralia Pennsylvania, which are recovering from an underground coalmine fire - Coalmine... | ecosystem: Environmental > Terrestrial > Soil > Unclassified ... | reverse complement strand
GCGGCCCCGGTCGGCAGGAGGAGACCGCCGAGGCCCAGCGTGCCGAGCGTTAGCGCGGTGCGGCGATTCAGCCGGCGGGAACGGATGTCCATAGCCTCTTCCATCCTGACCCCGAGGGGGTCGTCGGCCGCGCATGTTCAACGTGAAGCTGAACGGAGCCCGTGCGTGTGACCGAGAAAGCGGACCGGGTGTCGGTCTCCTGACAATCTCTCACACTCTACGACGTGCGTGCGCCGAGGTGGCGGAGAACTTGCGGAGAGACTGTGTAGATTACGCCGGTACGCGCGACCGTGTGGATACGCGGTGGGCACGCCGCTCAGCCCCGCGGCGCAGGTGCGCGACGTCGAAGTCGTGCTCGATCAGATAGCTGATGAGATGCTCGCCCAGGTCCGTGTCTACCGGCACGTCCAGCTCACGGTCGCCCCAGCCGCGGCGCATCGCCTCGTACACGGGGCCCCCCGCGGCCGGGCGGCGTCTCGCGCGGCAGCAGCTTGAACGTGGCGCCCCAGTAGATGGCGAACGCGGGCATGTTGTGGTCAGGGTGGGCTGCGGCGCAGTCGGCCGAGTAGCGGTTGTCGTGGCCGTGGGCGGTGGACGCCTGGACGAGCGCCGCCTGGGCCACCCCCGCCTCGTCCATGGCGGCGAGTAGCTGCTCGCACGTCACCGGCCGCCGGGCGGCCCACTCCGAGAGCTTGCCGCCTACCGGCGCGAGCGGATAGCGCGCGTGGTCCGTGGCGATGACGTGCGGATGGATATCGACGATATGCATCGCCCCTCCTGCCGGCGACCCAAGGCACCGGTTTGCGGGCCGCCAGGGCGCCGCGAGGACATCCGTGGCCCCGGCGGGCCCGGCAGTCATCATAACGTCCGCCTGGCGCGGCGGCGACGATAGTCGGCCGCGCCAGCCGCTACGATCCGGAGCCGATGCGGCGCGGCGGGCGCGAGCGCGTGGCTCAACGACCCCGCTAACAAGGCCGAGGCGATCCTGATCCTGGCCGACGCCACGCGGACCTCGCCGGAGTCCTCGACCTACGCCTACGACCAGACCATCGTCCAGACGAACGGCTTTCCTAGCGATGCCTGCGTGCGGCAGACTGGCTTCGAGGTGCTGCTCAAGATCATGAGCGCGCAGGGCCAGCTCACCACCCTGACCCCGGCAGACGCAGGCAAGGTCCTGGACCGGCAGTGGTGCGTCCACTAGAGGCACGACGACAGGAGCTCGAATGTCCCTGAACAGCCGCCCGCGCTCGACGCATTCTCGAAGTGGGCATGTTCACCGGCTTCAGCGCCCTGATGATGGCCGCGGTGCTGCCGGACGACGGCCAGCTCATCACCTGCGAGATCGATCCGAAGGCCATCGCCTTCGCGAAGTCGTTCTTCGCCCGCAGCCCCCACGGCCGCAAAATCGACGTGCGCCAGGGCCCGGCCCTGGACACGCTCCGCACGCTGAGCGCGCCGTTCGAGCTGGTGTTCATCGACGCGGACAAGGAGAACTATGTCAACTACTACGAGGCCGCTCTGCCGCTGCTCGCGCCTACCGGCGTGATCGTCGCCGACAACGTCCTGCGCGGGGGTGGGGTGCTGGACCCGCGGACCGACAATGAGCGGCACCAGCGGTACGCCCAAGGGCGTGCGGCTCGGCCAGCGGGGCCTGCTGCACATGGCCCTGGTGACCGCGCTGGAGAGCGAGGTCGTGCCCACCGACCGCGTGCTGCTCACCGTGCCGCTGTACCACATCGGCGCCAAGTGTACGCAGCTCGCCTATCACCTGCGCGGCTGCCAGGTGATGCTGCACCGCGCCTTCGACCCGCGTGCGGTCCTCCGGACTATCGAGCAGGAGCAGATCACTGCCACGCTGCTGGCGCCGACGATGCTCCACGCGGTGCTCGACCTGCCCGACTTCGGGCGCTTCGATCACTCCAGCTTGCGCACGATCTTCTACTCAGCGGCGCCCATGCCGGTGGACCTGCTGCGACGGGCCATCGAGACGTTTGGGCCGATCTTCATGCAGTTGTACGGCATGACCGAGTGCGGCGCGATCGGCACCGGCCTGCACAAGCACCCGCACGTGCTCGACGGCTCGCCGGCGCAGGTGCGGCGCCTGGCGTCGGCCGGGCAGGCGCACGCCACCTGCGAGATCCGCGTGGTACACGATGACGACACCGACTGCGCCGTGGGCGAGCCCGGCGAGGCACTGATCCGTAATCCCTCGCTCATGCAGGGCTACTGGAACAACCCCGCGGCCACCGAAGAGGCGCTACGCGGCGGCTGGATGCACACCGGCGACGTGGGCGTCCTCGACGCCGAGGAGTTCCTGTTCATCGTCGACCGCAAGAAGGACATGCTCGTCTCGGGCGGCGAGAACATCTACCCGCGCGAGGTCGAGGCGGCCCTGGAGCGGCACCCGGCTGTCGCCGAGGCGGCGGTGATCGGCGTGCCCGACAACTACTGGGGCGAGGCCGTGAAGGCATTCGTCGTGCTGCGGCCGGGCGCCAGCGCCACCGAGGCCGAGTTGATCGAGCATACGCGGGGGCTGATCGCCAGCTACAAGAAGCCGCGCAGCGTCGAGTTCGTGATGGAGCTGCCGCGGCTGCCCAACGGCAAGGTGCGTAAGCCAGAGCTGCGCGCCCGCTTCTGGCAGGACCGCGAGCGCGCGGTGACGTAGAGAGGAAGGACCGCAGGTGATCCGAGTAGCGTTCGTAATCGGGGGCTACCCGCCGGAGGAGCATAAGCGGCGGGCCGACGTCGCCCTGTCGTACCCTAGCGCCGAGGTCGAGGTTGGCATCGTGGACATGGCCGCCTCGCCGTACTTCTACGGCATGACCCCCACCGAGATTCAGCTCGTGGCGCCGGCCTTCATCGAGAGCTTCCGCCGTGCCGAGCGCGAGGGCTACGACGCCGTGGTGCCGCTCGGCATGCTGGACCTGGGAGTAGACGGCGGCAAGTCGGCGGTGGACATCCCGGTAGTGGGGCCGACGGAAGCCTGCCTGCACGTCGCCTCCCTCATCGGCGACCAGTTCGGGCTGATGGTCTACCACGAGGACATGGTCGCCTACTCGCGGGCCATCGTGCGCCGCTACGGCATGCTCGACCGCGTCGTCGGCTTCGGCACCAGCGGCTTTGACCTGCCCGACCTGGCCGCCCACCACGACGAGGTGGTCGGCAATTTCGTGGGAGGCGAAACGGCTCATCGCGCGGGGGGCGGAGGTGATCATCCCGATGGGCATCGGCCAGTGCCCGGTGCACATCAACCCCCGGTGGCTGCAGGAGCAGCTCGGCGTGCCGGCGGTCAAGGGGTTCGGCCCGCCGATCCGCATGGCCGCGCTGCTGGTGAGCCTGGGCCTCAAACAGAGCCCCGTCCGCTGGCCGCGCTCGCACACCCTGCCTTGATCGGGGCCACGCCCACGAGCTGGAGCAGCCGCGCTTCAGCCGCGATAGCGGGGGATTCGAGCAGCCGCTGCCAGCTCGTGCCGAGTTGGCAGCGCGCCAGGTCGAGTTGGGGTGCCCTGGCGCGCTGGCAGGGCGAGGTCCTGCGCGACGGCCAGGCCCCACTTCAGCCCCTGCGCGCTGCTCCGCCCGAGTGCCGTCTCAGACGAACTGCGTAAGTCCTATCAACGAGTTGCTGTTACGCGGCGTTTGCGGTGATAGCCCTGTCGCGTCCAGCAGAGCGACCGGGAACTCGCACGCCGCCCCCTGCTGATTCTGAGCGTAGCTGGGAAATCGCGCTACGAAGGCTGGCCACGGGCGCTGCCAGGTCGTGACGTTAGCCTGTACGGCGCGCAGGCGAAAGTCGCGCTAAAGCTCGGCTCACGGATGCGTCTGCAGATTGAGCCATCAGGCCGGCGGCCGATCGGCACCAGGTTCGCTGCCACCACCACCAGCGAGGTGCCGGCGCGATGGGCGAGCGGCGGTAGTGTCAGCGTGTAGCAGCGGGCTCGTTTTGCGGCGCCAGGAAGTCCTCCAGCCGCACCTGGCCGAACCCCTCCGCGCGCGCCCGCTCGAACAGCGCCCGTTCCTCCGGATGGAACGTCGACGGCTTCGTCGCGTCGATGCCGATCTTCCCTCCCAGCCGCTGCCAGCGCCCGCCGGGGCCGGCGATCTCGCGCGCCGCGATGTCCATCGGGTGGATGCGTGTGTCATCAACGCGGAAGGTGTCGCGCTGCGGGTCGCACCGCGTCGCCACCGCCCACCACACATCCTCGGCGCTGAAGATGTCCACGTCGCGGTCCACCGCCACCGCGATCTTCGGGTGGAGATAGGGGCTGCTGAGCGCCGCCATCAGCGCGTCCTTCACCTGGCCATCGAAGTGCGCCGTGAGCTGGAGGATCGCCAGCCACTCGCCGCCCCACGGCGGGCAGTACACGTCGTGCAGGTCAATCCCCCCGCCCACGTCGCGGACGCGCTGATACAGCCCCGCCTCCATCGGCAGGCAGACCAGCCGCTGGTGCTCCGTGAACACCGTCGACTGCACGTGCCGATAGATCGCGTCGCGCCGCATCGTGATGGCGCGCACCTCGAACACGGGGTTGCGCCCCGTCCCGCTAGAGCTGTAGCCCTGGAACTCGCCGAACGGCCCCTCTTCCTCGCGCACGCCCGCCAGAATGACCCCCTCAATGACGATCTCGCAGTAGGCCGGCACCTCCATGGCGATCGTCTCGCAGCGGACCATCGGCACCGGCTCGCCCAGGAAGCTGGCCGCCCAGCCGAACTCGTCCACGCCGTAGCGGCCGCTCCAGTTGCAGGCGATATCGAACGCCGGGTGGCAGCCGATCGCCACCGCCATCGGCATCGGCTCGCCGCGCGCCTCCCAGCCCTCGAAGTGCTTGTAGGTGTGCCGCGGCACCATCAGCACGCCGCCGCGGCGCGGCCCCTTCACCTGGAGGCGCAGCATCGCCATGTTGCGAATACCCGTCTCCACGTCCTTCGTCACGCACATGCCGCCGCCGATGTAGCGTGGTCGGTCGCCGCCGTCGCCCACGCTGTGCACGGCGATCGGGAGCTGCGTCAAGTCGGCGTCGTCGCCAAGCAGCTTCACTTCCTTGCACGGCCCGTCGTCCACCACCACGACCTCGCCCGGCGCCGCCGAGAGCAGGTCGGCCAGGTGCGGCACCACCCGCTCCGCCGTCGTGCCGAGCGCGATCGCCGTCGCCCAGCGCGGCTTCGTCAGCAGGTCCACGATGCGCCAGCCGGGATAGCCGCGCACGTTCTCGAACATGATCGGACCAGGCGCCTGGTTCACCAGCTCCCCAAGCTGCGTCAGCGGATCGACCTCCCGGCGCACGCGCAGCAGGCGGTCGCCGACCTCGTCCAGAAAGGTCCGCAGGTCCTTCGGCATCGCTGCCCTCCGCGGGCGAGCCATCGCGGCCGCCCCATTGTGCTCACGGCTTTCCCGAATTGTACCGGTTCCGCCGCCCGCCCAGCGGCCGCGGCAGCCCGGGCGTGCGGCCGGCACGCTGCGCCCCCCCGCCGCTGCCCGAGGCGCAGGCCCCTGAGAACCTCAGTCCCAGTGAACCACCAGGTCGCTCAAACCCAGGCGCTCGCGGGCGGGGGGCGGCGCGGCGGGATAGCCCAGGGTCAGCAGCGCCTGCGGCTGCAGCCGCGGGTCCAGGCCCAGGCAGGCGACGATCGTGTCGGGGCAGAACAGCGGCGCGCACACCCAGCAGGTCGCCAGCCCGCGCGCGTGCGCCGCCAGCATCACGTTCTGCAGCGCCGCGCCCACGCTTTGCGCCGCCATCAGCCGCTCGGCCTCCTGGCGGCGCGCGTCGGGGTAGCGGTCCAGGCGCTCGTCGGTCGTGCAGAGGATCACCACCACCGGCGCGCTCTCCAGCCGCTCCCGCGAGCGCGCCAGCACTGCGGCGATGCGCGCCTCCGGTACGCCATCGGCGGCCAGGTCCGCGCGCCAGGCCGCGCCCATCGCGGCAGCCAGCGCGGCGCGCGCGGCCGGCCGCGTCAGCACCGCCGCCCGCCAGAGCGCGCTGTGGTGCGGCGACGGGGCATAGGCCGCGGCGGCCAACGCCTCCTCGACGAGCGCGCGCGGCACCGGATCGGGGCGGTAGGCGCGAATCGAGCGGCGCCCGCGCAGCACTCGCTCGAAGGCGTCGAGCAGCCGCGCGCGGTCGGCAGCCGGTTCGTGCAGCACGAGATCTGCTCTCCTCCCTGGGGGCGCTGCGCGCGGCGTCGCGGCGCCGCGGAGCAGGGACCGCGCGAGTCGCCGCCCATTACGGTAAACTGAAAGCGGGGACCCTGCCAGCGTTACGGCGCGCGGCTGCGCCCGCCCAGCGCCTCCGCGGCGCGCTCGGCAGCCGCCTCCACATCCGCGGGGGGCGGGGCGTGCCGGCGATAGTACAGCAGCGTGAGCAGCGCCCCGACCTGCGACAGCACGATGGCGGCGAGCGTCGTCGGGAAGACCCAGGTCGTGCCGCGCTCGGGGATGCTCAGGCTGAGCAGCGCGATCGCCACGGTCACGGGGATCGCGTACAGCAGCACGCCGATGAGCAGCCGCCGCCGCCCGGCGCTCGTGCGCACCACGGCGTGGCCCTCGCGCTCGAGGGCCACGCCGAGGAAGCGCGCCAGCAGGCGGCCGGTCGATTCGAGCGCGCCCGCGCTACTGCTCTCCGCGAGCACGTAGGCGCCATCGGGCACCGCCAGACAGAGCTGGTAGGTTAAACCCGCGTCGAGCGGGCCAGAGGGAGGGGCGGGCAATAGCAGGACCGGCCCCACCTGTTCGAGAGGATAGATATGCGCCCAACTGCCAAAATAGCGACGCTCTTTCAGTCGCAATTCATTGCGCTCGCAGTTCACCGTGCAGATCGCGCGCAGGCGGAGCCCGCTCACGATCAAGAACAGCGCGATGGGCGATACCAGCGCCGCGAACAGGCCCGCCTCCAGGGCGGCGCGCGCTGGCGCCGCCAGCACGGCGCCCAGGATGCCGAGCAGCGCGGCGGTGCCGAGCACGAGGTACAGCAGCGCCGGGTCGGGACGGCTGCGCACCACCACCTGGGTGGGCGCGACATCCACGCTCAGCTTGAAGCCCGATTTGGGGGCGCCCAGCAGGTCCACCGAGGCAGTCTCCCGCCCCGCGGCGATGAGCGCCGCGGGGTCCGCGAGGTCCGCTGCGCGGTGGCGCCAGGCGCGACCGCCGCACTGGCTCGCGTGGGGCGCGCGGCTGCTAGCAGCATCTTACCGGCCCCCCGACTTGCCGTCAACCGCCGCGCGGCGCTGGCAGGCCCGCTGGCCCTGGCCGTCTTGCTGGCCGCCTGCGGGCAAGCCGCGCGCGCCCCGACCGCTGCCCAGCCGTCGGGCGCGCCTGGCGCCGCCGAGGCCACCGCTCCCCCGGCAGCCCCGGCCAAGCTCACGATGTCCTATAGCAACCTGACCCCCGACCAGTGGCCGATCTTTCTGGCCCAGGACCTCGGGCTGTTCGCCAAGCACGGCATCGACATGGACTTGCGGCAGATCGACAGCAGCACCGGCGTGGCCGCGCTGATCGCCGGCGAGACGCAGGCCGCGGGTATTGGCGGCTCTGAGGTCATGAGCGCCGCCGCCGAAGGCGCCGATCTAGTGATCATCGCCGGCCTCACAAAGACGTTCTCCTTCCGCTTCATGGCCCCCGAGACCATCCGGACGGTGGACGACCTCCGCGGCAAGCGCGTCGGCGTCAGCCGTATCGGCTCCAGCTCCGACATCGCCACCCGCCTGGCGTTGCAGCGGCTCGGCCTCCAGCCGAACAAGGATGTCGAGATCATCCAGGTCGGCTCGCTCAGCGCGCGCATCCAGGCACTGCAGAGCGGCGCCATTCAGGGCGGCGTCGCCCAGCCGCCCGACACCGCCCGCCTGGCGAAGACGGGGATGCACGTCCTCTTCGACGTGAGCGACCTCGACTTGCCCAACGCCTCGTCCGTGATCGCCGTGCGGCGCGCCGACCTGACCGGCCAGCGCGCCGCGATGCAGGCGCTCGTCGACACGATGGTCGACGCGGTCGCGACCATGCGGGACGACCCGAAGGCCGCCAAAGAGACGCTCGGCAAGTGGATCCAGCTCGACGACCCGGACGCGCTGCAAGAGGCCTGGGAATTCTACACCCAGAAGATCATCCCGACCGTGCCGCGCGTCGAGCCCGCCCAGCTCGAGACCGCGAAGCAGGTGCTCATGGGCGAGAACCCACGCCTCGCCAGCTACGACCCCACCCAGCTCATCGACAACTCGCTCGTCGACGCGGCCGCGGCGCGCGCGGGCGCTCGCTAGCCGGCCGCGCGGTACACGAGCGACCACATGCCGCCGACGGCCAGAAAGCCGGCGACAAGAGTGGTCGCGGCCGTGGCCAGGAGCGGGCCGCCGCCGTAGCCGGCGCTCGCGAGTCCGTACAGCCCGAGCGCGGCCACCTCCAGGTCCACCACGGCTAGCGCGCGCTGGATCCAGCCGAGAAAACGCACGGGCACCTCCGGGAGCCGAGTTGCAGGCGGCACGCCCCGGCGGGCGGCCCAGGGAGCAGACGATGGCAGCAACCGATCGCGCCGCGGGGCGCGTTGTCTCGGTGTTCGGCGGCTCGCGAGCGACCGAGACCGACGCCGAGTACCAGGACGCCTATGAGCTGGGCCGGCTCCTGGCGGCGCGCGGCTACGCCGTGTGCAATGGCGGCTACGACGGCACGATGGCCGCCGTCTCACGCGGCGCCAAGGACGGCGGCGGCCGCACGATCGGCGTGACCGTCGAGGCGCTGTCGTGGCGCAACCCCAATCGCTGGATCGACGAGGAGATCAGCACGGCCACGCTGTTCGCGCGGCTGGAGCAGCTCGCTACCCTCGGCGATGCCTACGTCGCGCTACGCGGCGGCGTGGGCACGCTGCTGGAGATCATGCTCGTCTGGAACCTGCTGGAGCTGCAGACCTTCCCCTACAAGCCAATCATCGCGCTTGGGCCTGGGTGGCGCGCGGCCCTGCGCGCGCTGCCGCGCCATACGGCCGTGCGGGCTTCCGACCTGGCGTTGATTGCCTTCGTGCGGACGCCCCAGGAGGCGGTGGCTCACCTCGAGCGCTACTTCGCGGGCGAGTCCGTGCCGCCGGCCGCGCGGCGGGCGCGCGCGAAGGGCAAGACAACCAGCGGCGCCCCGCGCGACCAATAGCCTCCGTTACCCGCGACCGCGTCCGAACGTGGGGAGGGGCGCGGCGGTGGGAGCCGGGCGCCCCGCCGTCGGGGCCGGCCGCGCCGCCGTCGGCGCGGCGGCCGGCGCGGCGCGGGTCGGCGCCGGCGCGGCCGTCGGCGGAAGGGCCCGCGTGATCTCGGGCGCCGCGGTGGCCGCGCGTGGCGGCGCGGCCGTCGGCGCCAGGGTGGCGGGCGGGCGCGTGGGCGCCAGGGTCGGGCTCGCCAGTCGCGGCGCCGCGGCCGCCGTGACGGCCGGCGCGAGCGGGGCCGTCGGCGCGGGCGCCAGGTGCGGCGTCGCCACGATGGGCGCCGCGACGTGGCCCGGGCTCCCGCCCAGCGGCGTGGGGGCGACGGTGCCCGGCGTCCCCGGGACGCGCGTGCCGAGCGGCGGAGCGGTCACGAGGCCGCGGATGACGGCGTCGACGGTACGGTCGGGCGTCGGCTGTGAGATGAGGGTGGGCGTGGCGTTGCCGCTCGCGCGCGCCGCCCCGCAGGCGGTCGCCAGCACGCCGAGCAGCGCGTAAGCCAGCAGCCAGAGCGGTCCTGCTCCTGGCCGATTGATTGTGCTGTCCATCCGGTGTTGTGAAGGGCTCCCGTCGCAGTGTACCCGCGCGCCCGGCCCGGCCGCGTCCGCTCTCGGGCAGCGCGGCCAGCGGGGGTGCGGACGCATTATAGGGGCGGCTGGCCGCGGGGGGCTAGCGTGCGGCGGGCGTCGGCGAGGGCGACGCGGCCGCGGTCAGCGGCGGAATCGTGAGGCGCATGCCCACCGCGAGCGCGTTGGGGCTGGGGAGCTGGCCGCGGTTGGCATCGTAGATCACCTGCCAGCGGTTCGCATCGCCATAGTAGCGCAGCGCGATCTGGCCGAGCGTCTCGCCGGCCTGCACGACGTGTACCGCCGTGTTCGCGGGGGCGGCGCTTGCCTGGGCCACGGGCGTGTCTAGCGCGGGGCGGGCGATTGTGGGGAGTGGCGCGGCGGTCGGCGGGGGCGTCGGCGTCGGCGGGGCGCCCGCACCGCCAATGCAGCCCGACAGGGTTAGTGCCAGGCTGAAGGCCGCCCACGTCAGCGCGGCGCGTGCCCTTCTCCCCATCTCGTCACCTCTTGTGGCGGTTTGGTGCGCGCCGACACGGCACGGCGGCCCAGCCGAGCCGGGCGACCGGCCCAGGTCGCGGAAATCCCCGGGTGGCGCCTGGCCGCGCCCGTGGTGGGGCGCGTGCAGCGCCCACTGCCGACCGCCCGCCAGCGGTCGTGCGCTCCGCCATTATAGCGAGCGGGCTGGAGTTGGCGCGGGGTTGACGCGGCCGCCGAGCGCCGCCGGTCGGCCAGGCAGAGCCGCCGGCCACCGCGGGCGCCACCGCGGCCCGCGGGGTGCGGCTCAGTCGACGACCGCGATGGCCTCGATCTCGATCAGCGCGCCCGGCTCGGCTAGCGCGACGACCTGCACGAGCGTGCTCGCCGGCGGATCGCCCTTGTAGAACTGCTGGCGCACTTCGCTGTAGGCGTCGCGGTGGCGCATGTCGGTGATGAACACGGTCGTCTTGACCACGTCGGCCAGGCTGGCGCCGGCCGCCTCGAGGACCGCGGCGAGGTTCTCGAAGGCTTGCCGCGCCTGGGCGCGCATGTCGTTCGCCCCGACGAGCTTGCCGCTCGCGTCCGTGGCCAGTTGGCCGGCCACGTAGATGGTGTTGCCGACTTTCCAGGCGTGGGAGTAGCGAGGCCGGGGATCCGGTCGGCCCGGCGGCTGGATGACGGTCCGCGCCACGACGCACCTCCTTGAGCGCTGGTGATGGCGCAGTGTACCACGGTAGTGAGCGCCTGCCCACCCGGCGGGTCCAGCGCGCCCCGGACTCGCCGGCGGGGGGTGAAGCAGCCCGCTCGCCGCACCCGCGGCTCGCCCCTCCCGACGGACGGCAGGCCGAGACGTGTGGCACAGGCTGTGCCCGACGGCGGCCGAATGGAGGCACCGATGCAGCGGCCCATCAGCAAAACGCGGCGCGGCGGGCGAGTCCCATCCGCGCGTCCCCGGCTGGCCTGGCGCCTGCTGCTCCTGGCGCTCGCGCTCGCCGGCGCGGCCAGCCTCGCGCCCGTCGCGCCGGTCGCTGCCCAGGAGCCTGAACCGCCGGGGGAGGGCCATAGCCCAGCCTGGGCGCGCGCCCGTGACGGCGTGCAGGTAGCCGCCACCGCCCACTTCGACGTGTGGGCGCCCGGCGACGACCAGGCGCTGGCCGCGACGGCGGCGCGCGTCGCCGCCACGGCCGAGGCGGTACTCCCCACCGTCGAGGCGCGCCTGGCAACGCCGCTCGCCGACCGCGTGCGCCTCGTCCTGCTGCCGGCCGACCAGGCGCCGGGTCCCTGCGAGCCGCGCGCGGCGACCTTCCCCACGCGGCGCCGCATCGTTGTCTTCGTCGGGCCAGCCACCCTCGACCCGAAGGCGCTGCCCGCCTTCCTGGCCCACGAGTTGGGCCACCAGCTCACGCTCGACCGCTGGGGCGCGCTCGGCAACGATCGCCGGCTGAGCGAGGGCGTCGCCACCTGGGCCGCCGAGCCGTACTGGCTCGCCTGGCGCGGCTGGTCCTCGATGGACCAGGCGGCCGCGGACCTGCTCGCCAAGAGCGCGATCGCCCCGCTGGCCGAGCCCCATGAGGGCTGCCTGGTCGCGGCCGAGCGCGACGTCTATTACTCGGCCTGGTCGTCTTTCGTCGACTTCCTCGCGCGCCATTACGGCTGGGACCGCTTTGGCGAAGCGTTGAGCCTGCCGCCCGTCGCGGACGACCACGCCGACTACGCGGCAGCCTTCGGTCGCTCCCTCGAGGATCTCACCGCTGCCTGGGAGCAGGAGCTGCCTCGCCCCGACAACGCGGCGTCGCACGCGCCGACGCGCCACGGCGCCGGGTCACCGCGGGCCTGACCGCGCGGCGGCAAGTCGCCCGCCCTTCATGCCTACGCCGGCTCAGCGTGTCAATCGGCGGGGTCGGCGCCGGTATCGGCGCTGGGCGCCTGGGGCGCGCGATCGGGGGGCACGTCGTATTCGACGACGAGGTAGGTCTCGCCGCCCATGAGGTAGCGGGCCGGATCGGCCAGGTCGGTGTTGCAGGTGGCCGGCGGCAGCGCGATGGCATACGCCCCGTCCGGCGCCGGCTGCAGCGGGCGTACCTGCCCCGCCGCGTCCACCAGTTCCGCGCGGGCGCCGCTCGCCAGCAGCCGCGCGTCCACCGGCCAGGGCGCTGCATTCCAAAGCGCCGTCACGCGTTGGCCCTCTGGCCGGTCCACGACGACCGCCTCGGCCGTCGAGCCACGGAAGTACTGGGCCGTCCGCGCGTCGTGCAGGTAACGTACCGCCGTCTGGTAGGCCAGAAACGCCGGGCGCAGCGAGCCATCCTCGCGCACCAGCGCCGCCCGCTCGACGGCGTCCACATCGCCGTTGAACGCCGCTCCCTCGCCGTCCTCGGCCTTGTACACGCTGATCCGCTCGGCGCCGCCCGCCAGCCCCAGGCTAAGCGCCTGCAGCATGTACGACGCCTGGTCGGCCAGCGTGCAGCGCTTGCCGGCCGCGACGTCGTAGCCGGTGCCACGGTTGGTCGGGTCGTCCCACGGGATGACGTTGGTCTCGTTGATCCAGATCGGCTTGTCGATCCCGCGCGCCCGCATCAGGTCGCGGTATAGCCGCGGCACATCGTACAGCCCGCGGGGATCGGTGTATAAGTGCAGCGTCGCGATGTCGAAGTAGTAGTCGTTCGCGGGCGCCGACGGATCGGCGGCCATGAGGTCCAGCAGGCGCTCGAAGAACTGCGGCCGGTTGGCCTCGCGGTCGGCCCAGTAAGTCAGGCCGGCGAGGTGGACGCGCGCGCGCTCGTTCCCGGCCTTAATCGCACGGTAGGCGACGCGGAGAAGCTGGTAGTAGTCCTCGACGTTGCCGGCCCACGCGTAGTACGCCGCGTTCGGGTCGCCGGGCCGAATGTCGGGCTCGTTCCAGACGATCCAGTGGTCGATCTGGCCAGCGTAGTCGCGCGCGATCTGCTGGGCGAAGCGCGCCCAGTAGTTCTGTGGATCGTCCCACGGCAGCGCGAGATTGCGCGGCACGGCGCGTCCGGCGTCGGCCGGGTTCGCGGCGGCCCAGGCGGGCGTGCTCATCAGCAGGCCGAGTATCTGGAAGCCCTGCTCCTGCTCGCGCTCCAGCAGCGCGGGGGCAAAGTAGTAGGGGTTGAGCGGCGCGTCGGGCTCGGCCTGCAGGCCGCTCCACCAGAAAGCGATGCGCTCGTGGCGGGCGCCCAGCGCGCGGCCCAGACCGCGATCGGCCAGCCGAAACGCTTCGACCAGGCCGAAGCGCACGTCGCTGCTCTCGACTGCCGGCAGCGGCCGCAGCGGCTCGAAGCGCGCGGGGCCCGGCGCCACCACGAAGGCGTGCCAGTCGGCCGGCGCCGGGGCGATGTCTTGCGCGCCGGCAGGGGACACGCGCGGGGCCAGCGTCAGCAGCAGGCAGAAGAGCGCGGTGAGGGCCAGTCCTCGCTGGGCAGACGGGGGCCGGGGCACGCTGCCTCCTTATACGGGCTCAAGTATACCAGGCCCCGCCCGCGCCCCGCGATAAACCACCCGCGCGGGCGGCTATCATATGGGCAGCGCCGTGCGCGGGCAGGGCGCGCAGGGAGGCCGGGCATGGCAGGCTCGCTCCGCCTGGGGCGCATCGCGGGCATCGAGATCAGCGTCCACGCGACCTGGCTGCTCGCCTTTGGCCTGGTCGCCTTCATGCTCGCCGTCGTCGTCTTCCCGTCGAGCTACCCGCGCTGGAGCGGGGGCACCCGCTGGGCCGTGGCC
>Ga0070741_10014056_pt1 | contig 13952 bp, 14 predicted proteins | sample Coa_R1_4_FD_66440 | JGI IMG/M metagenome (GOLD analysis project Ga0070741, IMG submission 66440) | Surface soil microbial communities from Centralia Pennsylvania, which are recovering from an underground coalmine fire - Coalmine... | ecosystem: Environmental > Terrestrial > Soil > Unclassified ... | reverse complement strand
GAGTACGAGATGATCCAGGTCGGCGGCACGCCCACCCGCTACGCCGCGCTGGTACGCGGCGCGGTGCAGGCAACCGTGCTTGCGCAGCCGCAGGATTTCGTCGCCTCGGATGCAGGCATGAGGAAGCTCGGCGGCGTGCAGGACGCCTTCGAGGGACCGGCCATCGTGTTCGTCGCGCGCAAATCGTGGGCGCAGAAGAATCCGGAGCTCGTGACACGCTTCATGCGCGGCGCGCTCGAAGGCATGCGCTGGCTCAACGATCCCAAGAACCGCGATGCTGCCATTCACCTGCTCGCCAAGCGCATCAATGCCACGGAAGAGCATGCGCGCCTCACCTACGACATGTACATGCAGCAGAAGGTGATCTCGATCAACGGCGAGCTCCCGGCCGCGCACATCAAGAACTATCTCGCGCTCTCCAGCGACACGGTGCCGGCCGACGTGTCCAAGTACGTGAATTTCTCGTATCTCGAGCGTGCCCGCACCGGCGCGCACTGACCCGCCTCGGATGGCCACGGTGGTCTCGACGGCGCTCGCCGGCAACGACGCGGGAGCGAGCGCTCCATCCCTGCAGGTCGGCCGCGGACCGAGGCGTCGCCGCGCGATGTACTCGATCATCGCCGGCCTCGTGGCGTGGGAGCTCATCGGCCGATTCATCCTGACCGATCGCATCCTGTTCGCGCCGTTCTCGCAAGTCATGGTCGTGCTATGGGAGCTCACCGCTTCAGGCGAGATCTGGGCGCACCTCGCCGCCAGCGCGACCGAGTTCTTCCTCGGGTTCGCGCTCGCGAGCGGCGTCGGCATCGGCATGGGCGTGCTGATGGGGCGCTTCGCAATCGTGCGCGACTACGCCGATCCATGGGTGTCGATCCTGTACAGCAGTCCGCTCGTCGCCTTGATGCCCTTCTATCTGCTCCTGTTTGGTGTGGGGCTCGTGTCGAAGGTGGCGATCGTCTTCACGGTGTCGATCTTTCCGATCCTGCTCAACACCTACGTCGGTGTCACCTCGACCGATCGTCATCACCTCGATGTCGCACGCGCGTTCTGCTGCGGCAGCTGGCATACATTCGTGAAGGTGGAGATTCCTTCGGCGCTGCCCTTCATCATCACCGGCCTGCGCCTCGGACTGGGACGCGGCCTCACGGGTGTCGTCGTGGGAGAGATGTTTTCGGCGCGCGCGGGACTCGGCTATCTGATCGCTTCGGCTGGCCAGAGCTTCGATGCGGCCAAGGTCCTCGCCGGCGTGCTGCTGTTCACGATTGCAGGTTACGGCATGATGAACTTTCTCAGCTGGCTGGGGCGTCGTCTTGCGCCATGGCGCGCGGAGGGACGCTGATATGAGCACCGCAGCGTCACCTGCCAAGCTCGTCGTCAGGGGGCTGTCGAAGGAATTCGTCTCGACCAGCGGTACGGTGCTGCCGGTCTTGGGCAGCATCGACCTCGAGATCAAGTCCGGCGAGTTTCTGTGCATCGTCGGCGCGAGTGGCTGCGGCAAGACCACGCTCATTCGCATCATCGATGGCCTGATGCCCGCAAGCACCGGACAGGTCCTGCTCGATGGCACGCCGGTGGCAACGCCAGGTGCCGATCGCGGCTTTGTCTTTCAGCAGGATTCGCTCTTTCCCTGGCGCACCGTGCTCGACAACGTCGCCTTCGGACTGGAGGCGCAAAACAAGCCGCGCGCGGCATCGCTGCAAACCGCACGCGAGCTGATCGAGCTGGTGGGCCTGCGCGGGTACGAGAGGCATTACCCACACGAGCTCTCCGGCGGCATGCGGCAGCGTGTCAATCTTGCGCGCGCGCTGGCGATCGATCCCGAGATCCTGCTCATGGACGAGCCGTTCGCGGCGCTCGATGCCCTCACGCGCGAGGTCATGCAGCGCGAACTGCTGCGCATCTGGGAGAAACGGCGCAAGACCGTCGTGTTCATCACGCACCAGATCGACGAAGCCGCCTATCTCGCGGATCGCGTCGTGGCGCTCGGTGGCCGGCCCGGTGTGATCAAGGAAGAGCTCGTGATCCCATTCCCGCGACCACGCGACCTCGCCATCAAGAGGCATCCCGATTTCCTCGCGTGCACGCAGCGCCTGTGGGAAATGATTCACGGCGAGGTCGGTCTCGCCTGATGCGAGCTTGCGCGCCCAGCGCGATCATCAGTGGAGCCATCTTTGGAGCAGCTGACCGTCGAGCTCGTGGGAGGTGATCACGAGCACACCCTCGATCTCGACCAGGTGCGCGATGGCGTGCGCATCCGCTATCGGACCGAGCCACTCATGCCGGTGTTCGAGAGGATGATCTCGGAGCGCCGTTACGAAGCCTGCGAGTTCTCGCTGTCGAATTACATCATGCTCAAGGCTCGCGGCGCCGAATGGCTCACGGGCATTCCGGTCTTTCCGCAGCGCGCATTCCGGCACGCCAGCTTCTATGTGCGTCGCGACAGCGATCTCGATCTCGGCGATCCCGCGCGCGTTGCGGGCAAGCGCATCGCAGTGCCGGACTATTCGATGACCCTTGCCGTCTGGATGCGCGGCATCCTCGACCATCAGTACGGCGTGCACTGGTCGGCGCTGCGCTGGGTGGTTGGGGCGCAGCCCCGATTCGCCAAGCTCGACGGCCTGAGCTACGAGACGTCGACCAAGGACATCGAGCAGGCGCTGATCGACGGGGACGTCGACATCCTGCTGGCGCCGCGCACGCGCGACGAAAAGCTTCCGCAGGAGCAACGCCGCCTGCGCCGGCTGATCGCGGATCCTCAGCACGCCGAGGAATCCTATCTCGCGCAAACCGGCATTTATCCAATCAATCACGTCGTGGTGATCCGCAACGACACGCTGCAGCGCGTGCCGCGACTCGGTCGTGTGCTTTACGAGGCCTATGACGAGTGCAAGGCGCGTGCGTACGAGCGCCGTCTCGGCACCACGCTCGTGCCGTGGGGTGCGCGGCATTGGACGCAGGCGTTCGCCAAGTTCCAGGGTGACCCCATGGAATACGGGCTCACGCCTGGCAATCGCAACGTGATCGCCCGCTTGTCGGCCTACCTGCTCGACCAGAAGCTCATCAGTCACATGCCCGCGCCGGAAGCGCTCTTTCCGCTCGAAGTCGCCTGATGCGCCTGGTGCGGTACAACGGCGGTCGTATCGGCGTGCTGGCGAAAGACGGTGTGGTCGACGTCACGCCCGTCGTACGCGTCGATCCGGAAGAGTGGCCTCCGGTGGGCATGCTGCGCGTCATTCGCCATTTCGACACGCTGCGCCCGGACATCGAAGCGCAGGTCGCTTCCGCGCCGGCGCTGCCTCTCTCGCAAGCGCGCCTGCAGGCGCCGATCGCCTGGCCGAACAAGGTGATCGCGTACCCGATCAACTACGTCGATCACGCGACCGAGATGTCCGTGACGTCGTATGCGAACGTCGCGGGCTTCTTTCTCAAGGCAAGCTCGTCATTGATCGGGCCTCACGAGGCCATCGAACTGCCCGACCTGCCGGGACGATCCGTGCACCACGAGTGCGAGCTCGCGATCATCATCGGTCGCGAGGGCCGCGACATCGCCGCCGCCGATGCGCTCGACCATGTGCTGGGCTACGCCTGCCTGCTGGACATCACCATTCGCGGCAAAGAAGAGCGAGTGATGCGCAAGTCCTACGATACGTTCACCGTGCTCGGACCCTGCATTACCACCGCCGATGAAGTCGGCGACGCTTCCGACATCCGGCTCGCGCTTTGGGTCAACGATCAGCCGCGTCAGGACGCGCGCACCCGTGATCTCATCGTCGACATCCCGAACATGATCGCGCTCGCTTCGTCGGCGGCGACGCTCTGTCCCGGTGACATCATCGCGACCGGAACACCTTCTGGCGTGGGACCGATCGTCGACGGCGATCGCGTCACCATCGAAATCGAGCGCGTGGGCCGCATGAGCGTGCCAGTCAGGCAGGGTCGACGCGGGCGCAATTTCGTGTTCGATCCGAGCCTCAGTCGATCTTCGCGCCAGACTCCTTGACGACCTTGCCCCATTTCTCGACTTCCTGGGTGACGTACGCCGCGAACGCAGCATCGGTCAATGTGCCGGGCGAGGCGCCTTGCTTGCCCAGGCTCTCGATCATGTCGGGCGCCTTGAGCGTCTGCGCGATGCTATCCGCAAGCTTCGCCACGACCGGCTTCGGCGTGCCGGCGGGAACGAACACGCCGTACCAGTACTGAACATCGTATCCGGCGATCCCCGATTCCGTCGCAGTCGGCACGTCGGGCAGATTCGCATCGCGGGTTTGCGCCGACACTGCGATCGGCCTGATGAGATTGGACTTGATCATCCCGATCGCCGCCGGCAAGGTCGAGAACATGACGTCGATGCGGCCGGCCGCGAGATCGGTGAGCGCGGGTGGCGCGCCCTTGTACGGCACGTGGGTCCACGTGACACCGTTGGTCGAGCGGAAGAGCTCGCCGGCGAGGTGCGTGAAGCTGCCATTGCCTGCCGAGCCCACGTTGACCTGCCGCGGCTTGGAGCGCGCGTACGCGACCAGATCCGTCGCGGTCTTGATGGGCAGCGACGGCGATGTGACGATCACCATCGGCGTGGAAGCGACCATGGCGACCGGCACCAGGTCCTTCACCGTATCGTACGGCAGGTTGCTGTAGATGCCGGGGTTGACCGCGATCTCGGAGGTGCTTGCCAGCACGAGCGTGTAGCCGTCGGGCGCGGATCGAACCGCGGCCTCCGTGCCGATCGAACCGCCGGCACCGGCGCGGTTATCGACCACGACCTGCTGCCCCAGCCGCTCGCTGAGCTTTTGCGCGAGGATGCGGCCGATGATGTCGGAGCCGCCCCCCGCCGGGAACGGCACGATCAGGCGCACTGGCTTCGTGGGATATTCCTGGGCCAAAGCATCGCTGATCGACCCGAGGGCGAGGCAAGTCATCAGCAAGCATTGCCACCAAGCAGCAGCTCTCATTCAGTCCTCCGGCGCAGGTGTAATGTTGTATGCTCGTTCCACTCCGCCAACAATGCGCCGATCGAAATCCGGGGTCAAGGCTGCAGCGCGACCGGCGCGGCCTACATGCATCCAGAAGAGGCAATCATGAGTTCGACGATAACCGCGCCCGCGCCCACCAAGCCCTCCGCCCAGTCCGAGATCGACGCCTTCGGCAATGCCATCGATCCCGTCGTGCGTTACGCGCGTGGCAGCATCCTGGCGAGCACGGACGAGGAGGTCCAGCGCATGCTGCGCGCGCGCCACATCGTCGGCACGCGGGTGAGGGAGCGAGGCAAGGCCAGCATCTACGACCTGTCGGGGATGAACCGGGGAAGCGGAATCACCGCCGACGACGTACCGCATCTGACGAGCCATGTGCCCTTTTTCGCGCGATACGAGGGCCATACCGAACCGCTTGCCCTGAAGCACATGGGCGCCGACGCCGCGACGCACAGCGCGCTGATCCTCAATCGCGTGTCGGCCGCGAATTTCATCGCGCTCACGACGCTGCTCAAGCGAGGCGATCGCGTATTCGCGTTTGCGCCGACAGGAGGCGCAACCCATCCTTCCGCGGTGCGGCCCATTGCGATGGCTGGCGCCGAGCTCATGCAATTCCACACCTATGCCGAGCTCAAGACGGCATGGGATCGTGGCGCGCCGCGGCTGCTGCTGATCACCCCGATCAGCGCCTCCAAGCGCCACATTCCCTTCGCCGAGTTCACGCAGGCGCTCGCGCTGCCGCGGGCGCCGCATACGCTCGTGTACGTCGATGATGCTCACATGGCGTCGCGCATCGCCTTTTTCGACGAGCCGCGCACATTTGAAGTTGGCGAGATCGACATCGCCGTGTGCTCCGCCGACAAGCACGTCGCCGGTCCGCGCGCCGGCGTGCTCGTCGCGCGGCACGAGCTCGCCACGCTGATCGGCTCGCGTGCGTACGAGCTCGGGCTCGAAGCGCAGGCCGGACAGTACGTGGGCGTTGCCAACGCGCTGCGCAATTTCGATCCGCGCGCGGTGAAAGAGGCGGGAGAGCTCGCCAAGGAGCTGGTGCAGAATCTCGCCGGGAAGTATGGCGCGAAGCGTGCGTATCTGGGTGGACCGGGCGTATCGATTTCGGGTGACGACGTGCTCCAGATTGCGCTCGAAAGACGGCGCAGCCGCGACAAGCCGCATCTCGTGGCCGTCGAGGCCGCCGGGTGGGTCGCCATGGAGATGCTCGAGCAGGATGGCATTCTCACCATCGGCGCGGTGTCGATGCCGGGCAGCGCACCGGCGGTTCGGCTCATGATGTATCCCGATGGCCCCCGGCTCGGCACCACGGCGATCGCGCAGTCGCTCGATCGCGCCATCGATCGGCTGAGCGAGGTGCTGTGGGACCTCCCGGCTGCGCGCGCGCAACTGCTCGGAGCCTGAGGCATCTCTCCGCATGGCCAGCAACACCACGGTGCGAAAGGGACAAGCGCCCGGAGCGCTCGGCCGTGACGCGTTTCGCGAGCGCTTCGAGGCCAATTTCTACGATACGACGTTCGACGCCGAGCGCGACGCGATTGCACGGCTCGAGGCCATCGCGTGGAAGAATTATTGCGATGGCCGCAAGTCCCCGCGCAGGGAGAAGGCGGGGCCGGGGTTTGCCGAGCCCGATTACGATCTGCCGATCGAATGGAAGCGGGCGCGCGAGCGCATCCAGATCGCCGAACAGGCGCAGAAGGATCCTCGCTCTGCATCGCGCGTCCTCATCGTGTGCGGCTCGCCGCGCAACGACGGCACGTGTCCGGGCGAGATCTCGAAGACGTGGCGCCTCTCCAACATCGTGCGTGAGGTGCTCGACGGGTTGCAGATCGAGACCGATCTCCTGGATTTGAGCTTGCTGAGCTCCAGCTATCGTCATCACATCCATCCCTGCAAGGGCTGTGTCTCCACGGCGCAGCCGCTCTGTCATTGGCCCTGCACCTGCTATCCCAATCACGAGCTGGGCCAGGTCGACGACTGGATGAACGAGATCTACGAGCGATGGGCGCGTGCGCATGGCGTCGTCATCGTGACTCCGGTCCATTGGTACATGGCTGCGAGCCCGATCAAGCTGATGATGGACCGCCTGGTGTGCGCCGATGGCGGCAACCCGGATCCGACCACGACGCACATCAAGGATCCGGCGCTGGCGAAGGCGATCGAGATGAAAGGCTGGGATTATCCGAAGCATCTCGCCGGCCGTACGTACGGACTCGTGGTGCATGGCGACGTCTCCGGCATCGAGGCGACACGAAGGGCCCTGTCGGATTGGCTCGACTGGATGGGCCTGATCGATGCTGGATCGATGGCGCGCCTCGATCGGTTCATCGGCTATTACGAGCCGTACGCAACGAGCCATGAGGCGCTCGATGCCGATCACGACGTGCAGGAGGAGGTGCGCAACGTGGCGCGCGCGGTGGCCCACGCCGTCGCCGAATCGAGGAAAGGCACCCTGTCCGATCCGAATCGCGGCCTCGCGCGGCCGCGTCCGAAGTAATTCGCACTGCGATCATGATTGCCTTGCCGGTGTGAGCGTACCGTTGCTCGCGGTGCTTGCCCTGACTACACTCGTGGCGGCGTTCATCCAGGGCTCCACGGGCATCGGCTTCGCGCTGATTCTGGCGCCGGTGCTCGCATTGCTTGCGCCGGACCTGCTGCCGGTGTGTCTTCTGGCGCTGATGGTCCCGCTCAACATCTACGTCGCCTGGCGTGAGCGCGGTGCGCTCGACCGGCGCGGTGCCGCCTGGATCACGGCGGGAAGATTCCTCGGCATGTTCGGGGGACTGTGGCTGCTCGAGGTCGTCACGACCAGCCGCTTGCACCTTCTGGTGGGCGTGGTCATCGTGCTCGCAGCCGTGTTGACGCTGCTGATGCCGGTGTTCGAGCCCGGACCACGTGCCTTCGTCGGTGTCGGCGTTGCCACGGGTATCAGCGAGACCGCCACGGGTGTCGGTGGACCACCGCTCGCGCTCGTGTATCAGCACCAGCCGCCGGCGACTCTTCGTTCGACTCTGGCGCTGTGCTTCCTGCTGGGCCAGCTCATGTCGCTCGCGGCATTGGCGCTCTGGGGACGCGCGACGGCAGCACAGCTCATGGTGGCGCTGATGCTCGTGCCGGCGCTCGTCGTCGGCGCGCTCTTGAGCCACATCGTTCACGGTCGGATCGGCGGACGCGCACTGCGCACGTTCGTCCTGGTGTTCGCGCTCGCTTCGGGCGTGCTATTGCTCGTGCGCGCTTGATGCCACGGCACAACCGCAACTTCATGTACAAGGGGACCACGTGCACAACCCCACCGCACTTTCCGCGCTGACGCTCGTCGAGCAATCCGCGCTGTTGCGCAACGGCGAATGCTCCAGTCGTGAGCTCGTCGACGCATATCTTTCCAACATCGAACGCCTCGATGGAAAGCTGCATGCTTTCGTCGACGTCTATGCAGACGAGGCGCGTCAGCTCGCCGACGCTGCAGACCAGGCGCGGCGCTCGGGATTTCCGTCAGGTCCGCTGCACGGCCTGCCCATTGCACTGAAGGATCTGCTCGAGATCGAGGGCCGCGTCACGACCATGGGCTCGCAGATGTGGCGCAATCGGCGCTCGACGTCGACGGCCGCAGTGGTCGAGCGATTGCTTGCCGCCGGAATGATTCCGCTGGGCAAGACGCACATGGTCGAATTCGCGTTCGGCGCCTGGGGCACCAACCCGCTGATGGGCGCGCCGTGGAACCCGTGGGATCCGCAGGTGCAGCGCGTGCCGGGCGGCTCGTCGAGTGGTAGCGCGGTCGCGGTCGCGGCGGGACTCGCCGGCGCGGCGATCGGCAGCGATACCGGCGGCTCGGTACGCATTCCGGCTGCTTTCACCGGCATCACCGGCCTCAAGGTGACGTATGGCCGCGTCAGCTTGCACGGCGCGGCGCTCTTGAGCTGGACGCTCGACAGCATCGGGCCGATGGCGAGAACGGTCGAGGATTGCGCGATGCTGCTCGACGCGATGGCTGGAGCGGACCCGCGCGATCCCGCCACGCTGCACCAGCCTGACCTGCAGCCGATGTCGCAATGGCCGGACACACTGCGCGGCATGCGCGTGATCATGCCGCCCGCCGACCAACTGCCGGCGTTCACGCATCCGGCGGTCATCGCCGCGTGGCATGAGGTCGCGAAGGTTTTGACGGACGCCGGCGCGGATGTGCTCGAAGCACGCCTGCCGGAATGGTTCTTCGAGCTCGCAGCGAAAGTGGGGGGCGTGATCATCGCCACCGAAGCGCTCACGCTGCACAAGGACTGGATCGAGTCGGCCGAGAATCCGATCGGCGAGGGTGTGCGCACGCGCATTCTGAACGCGCGCAAGCTCGGGGCCGCCGAATACGCAGGCACGCTGCGTCAGATGCACGAGCGTCGCCGCGTGTTCGCAGACTGGTTCGAGCCGTACGACACGCTGCTGTTGCCGACGGTTGCCGTGCCGGCGCCTGCACTATCGGAAATCGATGAGCAGGCGCCGATTCCGAGCTATCTCACCCGACCGGTCAACTATCTCGGCTTGTGTGGCTTGTCCATTCCGGCCGGGGCGCACGAGGGCTTGCCCATCGGGGTCCAATTCATCGGCAAGCCCTACGACGAGCAGCGCATCATGCGCATCGGGCGCGTGTGCGAGCAAGCCATCGGATGGAGATGCGCGCCCGTGACGGGTTGAACGCGCGCCGGGCAGGGATGACTCCCGTGCTGCGGTACCCCACGACCCGGTGGACCACACTCCTTCCGACCGGATTCCTGCGGGGTTACACTCCGCGCGAGCGGAGCAGGCGATAGGAGCCAGCATGGACAGGCGTGATACTCGGCAGGGATTCCAGCGCACGGCATCGATCGAGCAGCGCGTGAGCGCAGTGGAGGCGGCGCTCAAGCGCAACGAAGCCGATGCCGGGGCGGTGCTCGAGGAGCTCGATCACATGGCGCAGGAGCAATGGGTGCCACGCAATGGCGCGCGCGTGGTGGCGCGGGCCTGGGTCGATCCTGCGTTCCGTGCGCGCCTGCTTGCCCATGGCCGCGCTGCCGTCGCCGAGCTCGGGCTCGAGCTGCCGAAGCATCATCGCCACCTGGTGGTGCTGGAAAACACGCCGGCAATTCACAACGTCATCTGCTGCACGCTCTGCTCGTGTACGGCATTCACGCTCATCGGCCTGCCGCCGGACTGGTACAAGGATTTCGAATACCGATCGCGCATCGTGCGTCAGTCGCGCACGGTGCTGAAGGAAATGGGGCTCGACCTTGCACCCGAGATCGAGATCCGGGTGTGGGACACCACGGCCGATACGCGCTACATGGTCCTGCCGATGCAGCCGCCGCACACCGCCGGCTGGTCCGAGGAACGGCTGCAATCGGTCGTGACGCGCGATTCGCTGATCGGCGTCTCGCGCCTGTAGATCGACGGAGCAAGCAGATGGATGGCATGCACGATCTTGGCGGCAAGCAGGGCTTCGGACCGATACGCTACACCCTCGATGCAGCACCCTTTCATGCGCCGTGGGAGGTCCGGGCGAACTCGCTCTATGCGCTGGCCGTGCGCCGCGGTCTCATCAACATGGACGAGTACCGCCATGCGATCGAGCGCATGGAGCCCCGGCACTACCTGAGCGCGAGCTATTACGAGCGCTCGCTCACCGGGCTTGCCACGTTGTGCGTCGAGAAGGGAATCGTCACGCGTGCCGAGCTCGAGACGATGGCGCAAGGCGAGTTTCCGCTCGCGGGGCCGGCCGCTGCGGGTCGCACCAATGCCGCCGAGCGCGAGCACTACAGGCCGGGCGATCGCGTTCGCGTCAAGGACGAGTACGTGCCCGGTCACGTCCGCATGCCCGGGTACATCCGGGGCAAGACGGGCGTCGTCGTGGGGGAATCGCCGGCGTACCCCTTTCCCGATGCGCATGGCCATGGCCTGCACGCGGAGGATGAGCCGACCTACGACGTGCGCTTTCGCAGCGAGGACCTCTGGCCGGGTGCGGCGGATTCCGCGCTCGTGCACGTCGGCGTGTTCGAGAGCTATCTGGAGCGCGCCTGAAGCCGGTGGCAATCGCTGTCTTGGCCGCGATCGCATGCGGGTGCTGCGAGGTCGGCCTGCATGTCGCTGCCGCCCAGGTGCCACCAGCCGCTGCAGAGATCCCGCGCTACACCGGCTTGCACGCCGCAGCATTGAGCGGTGACGTCGCGCAGCTTCGCGTGCTCGCCGCCGGGGGCGCCGACTTGAATGCACGCGATGATCACGGCCGAACGCCTTTGCATGTCGCGACCTACGCAAGACAAGCCAATGCGATTCGCGCCCTTGCGGCAGCGGGGGCCGATCTGGGCGCGCTGGAGAACGACCGCTACGACTGCGTCACCATCGCTGCGGTCGCCGACGACGAGAAAACGCTGGCGACTCTGCTCGAGCTGGGCGCGAGTGCCAAGCTCGTCACGAGCCGCTACGACGGCACGGCTCTGATCGCGGCCGCACATCTCGGCCACGCGGGTGTGGTGAAGCAGTTGATCGCCGCGGGCGCGCCGCTCGATCACGTCAACAATCTGCACTGGACCGCGGTCATCGAGTCCATCGTGCTTGGCAATGGTGGACGGCGACACCAGGAGACGCTCGCGGCGCTGGTCGGCGCAGGCGCCAACCTGCAGCTTGCCGACAGCAGCGGGAGAACGCCGCTCGAGCTTGCCCGCAGCCGCGATTATCTGGAGATGACGAGGATGCTCGAGCGCGCGGGCGCGCGATGATGCGCATCACCTGCGCGAGCGCCTCGGGCTTGCTTTGTTCGGCATAGCGCGCAAGCTCCAGCCAATGGCTTACGGATCCGCGCACTGCGTCGTATGATCCGCAGCTGGACACCACCGACACGGGAGCGATCCCGGCGCAGCCATGGCAAGCCAATTCCTGAAACGCGCAGCCAAATCCCCGGAAACGGAGACCGGCACCGCGCGAGAAGTCGCGCAGAGGATGCTCGACGACATCGAGCGCCGCGGCGAAGAGGCCGTACGCGAATATGCGGAGAAGCTAGACCGCTGGACCGGCCCGATCGTGATGACGCCGGAAAGCGTTCGCGAGCGCATGCGCGGAATTCCCGACAAGGTCAAGCGCGACATCGACTACGCCGTGGAGCGCGTGCAACGTTTCGCCCTCGCGCAGCGCGATTCGGTGCGCGAATTCTCGATCGAGGTGGAGCGAGGGCTCACGGCAGGACAGCGCCTGGTCCCGGTCAATGTCGCCGGGTGCTACGTGCCGACCGGCCGTTACGCTCACATCGCATCGGCTTACATGGCGATCGCCACGGCGAAGGCTGCCGGCGTGCCGTTCGTGGTCGCATGCTCGACGCCTTATCGCGGCGAAGGCATTCATCCGGATGTGCTCTATGCGATGCAGGCCGCAGGCGCGGACGCGATCCTCACGCTCGGTGGCGTGCAGGCGATCGCGAGCCTCGCTTACGGACTCTACACCGGCAGGCCCGCCGACATCATCGTGGGACCAGGCAACAAGTTCGTTGCCGAAGCGAAGCGGCTTCTGTTCGGCAGGGTGGGCATCGATGTGTTCGCCGGCCCTTCGGAAATCGCGCTGATCGCCGATGACTCCGCGGATCCGGCCCTGGTCGCATCCGATCTCGTCGGCCAGGCCGAGCACGGCCACGAGTCCCCGGCATGGCTCATGACGAGCTCGCGCTCGCTTGCCGAGGAGGTCATGCAGCGCGTACCGAGGCTGATCGAAAGCCTGCCCGCGACGGCGCGCGACGCCGCCGGCGCGGCGTGGCGCGACTACGGCGAAGTTTTCCTCGCCGATTCGCGCGAGGAGCTTGCCGCGCAATCCGACCGGTATGCACCCGAGCATCTCGAGGTGCATGCGCGCGATCTCGACTGGTGGCTCGCGCGACTGACGTGTTACGGATCGCTGTTCCTCGGCGAGGAGACGACGGTTGCATTCGGTGACAAGACCTCGGGCCCGAACCACATTCTGCCGACCAAGGCTGCCGCACGCTATTCCGGCGGCCTGTCGGTGCACAAGTTCCTGAAAACGCTCACCTGGCAGCGCATGACACGCGAAGGCACGCGCGACATCGCCCAGGTGACGGCGCGCATCTCGCGCCTCGAAGGCATGGAGGCGCACGCGCGCACGGCAGACGAGCGCGTCGCCAAGTACTTTCCCGGGCAGTCGTTCGACCTCGGCGCGCCCGTGGAGAGCTGACGCGACCATGGCCATCACCGACCTCTTCTCGCTGCGCGGGCGGGTCGCGCTCGTCACCGGCGCGAGCTCCGGGATCGGCAACACGATCGCACGCGCCCTTGCCGATGCCGGTGCGGCCGTGGTGCTGGTGGCGCGACGGGCGGAGCGCCTGCAATCGACGCGTGAGGAGATTGCGGCAGGTGGTGCGCGCGCGGCATGCGTGGAATGCGACCTGTCGCGCCGTGACACGCTTGAATGTTGTGCCAGCGAGGCGGGTGGATTCTTCGGCGCGCCGGACGTCCTCGTGTGCGCCGCCGGAACCAATCGCCGCAAGCCGATGCTGGAGCTGACCGAGGAGGATTGGGATTACACGATGCGTCTCAACCTGGACGCGCCGTTCTTCCTCGCACGCCTGCTGGCACCCGCGATGATCGAGCGCGGCTGGGGGCGCATCATCAACATCGCGTCACTGCAATCGGTGCGTGCGTTCGCCGATTGCGCGCCGTATGGGGCGTCCAAGGGCGCGATCGTGCAGCTCACGCGCGCGCAGGCGCAGGCCTGGTCGCGACACGGCGTGACCGCCAACGCCATAGCCCCCGGATTTTTTCCGACCGAGCTGACGGCACCGGTGGTGAACGATCCGACTCGGTGGAAACAGATGGCGGAGCGCACGTTTGCCGGACGCAACGGCGAGCTCGACGACCTGTGCGGCACGGCGGTGTATCTCGCGAGCCGCGCATCGGATTACGTCACGGGTCAGACGCTGTTCGTGGACGGCGGATTCTCCGCGGGATGACCTCT
>Ga0070741_10014055_pt1 | contig 13953 bp, 13 predicted proteins | sample Coa_R1_4_FD_66440 | JGI IMG/M metagenome (GOLD analysis project Ga0070741, IMG submission 66440) | Surface soil microbial communities from Centralia Pennsylvania, which are recovering from an underground coalmine fire - Coalmine... | ecosystem: Environmental > Terrestrial > Soil > Unclassified ... | reverse complement strand
AGGCAATCCAGGCCAGCAATCCTTGTACCTCTTCTGGCACGTCTCCCATCCGTGTCAGGTCGCTCAATCCCACCTGTCCGCCTGGTTTCAACACCCGTTGAAACTCTGATGCAGCCGTGGCTTTGGCCGGGAACGTGCAGAAGGCGCATTCACACAAAACAGCATCGAAGGTCTCATCAGCGACTGGAAGACGTTCAGCATCGCCTTGCTGGAAGGTCACCAGATGGGCAACGCCCGCCTCTGCTGCTGTCTCTGTCGCCTTTTTGACGGCTTGAGCGCCATACTCAATGCCCAGCACCTGACACCCAAAACGTTGTGCAAGGGCAATCGCACTTCTTCCCTGTCCCGATGCAACATCCAGCACCCGCTGCTCTCGCCCGAGATGGAGCAATGCCCCAAGATGTTCGGTCAGTTGGAGACCCCCCGGGTGGAACGAGTCACCGAGCAAGAGTCGCGCCATATCGCTCTGATAGACGGTCGCGCAGCACGCTTTGATCTCTGTGGCTCCCTCAGCCTGTATCTCTCCATTTACATTTACTGCTCTCTCTTCTTCTCTCATCGCCATGCCTCTTGCGCGTCCCTCGTGTTACTTGTGCGCGAATGAAAACGTCAATGGCTCTGGCGTATAGGGGATACCTGCACGTCTGGCCTGGTTGCGTTGGCGCTCACGCGCTTGAAGCTGGACACGTGCCTGCTCGCGGTACCCCACCGTATTGTAGGCACAGAATGGAATCTGTTTGCCATCGGGTAACAGGATCTCTTTGCAGCACTTCATCAAGTTTTTCTGATTGAAGGTCCAGGGATCCATGAAGTCTTGCAGCATGATCATGAAAATACTTTCCGCAATGGTACCCACCTCCAACCCATCAGAGAGACCGCAAGCCGCACATGAGAGGGTCAATTGCTGAGCGGCTTTGTCGGAACCAGGGACGACGGAGGAGGACCAGAGACCTTCGAGCGCCGCCTTGATCTCTTCTGAAAGATCGGGCACGGCACGGTTTGTGATGTAATCCAGGTAGTCCTCCACATTGAGGACTCGCGTCAACGGCAAGACGGTCTCACCATCTTTGAGGATATACGTGACCGAGTTACAGGTGGGGAAGCAGCAGGGCACTGGCACAAAGTCTGAAACCTGGAGCAGACCGCTCGTCTGTTCTTCCAGGGCTTTGAGGATGTCGGGGATGGTCAGGCGCTGCATAGGATCGCTTTCCCCATGACGCCCCGATTGGAATGCTGGTTGGAAATTGATACCCCGTACTGCCGGGTGCTTCATACCGAATGCGACAATGGCTCCGACTTCGTGCAGATTGACCGAGCGATCAACGGCTGGGACCAGCACGACATTTGCCCCGATCTCTGCTAGCCGATCCAAAGCCCGCAGTTTCTGCGGCAAGATATCTGGCTCGCCACGCAGCACGCGATAGGTCTCAGGTGTAAAACCATCAAACTGAAAATAAATCGAGGGGTGCAACTCAGCTAACTGCCGCAGAAAGACATCGTCATCGGCGATGCGCTTGCCGTTGGTATTGAGCATCACATGTCTGATGTTGCGCTTTTTCGCCGCCTTCATCATCTCGATGATCTGTGGGTGAATGGATGGCTCTCCGCCAGAGAACTGGACCACTTCGGGATTGCCCTCGGTTTCCACCAAATGATCCAGAATCCCTTCCACCTCTTCAAGCGTCAGGTTGAAGCCTGCACCAGCATCGGCAAAGCAGAGCGGACACTCCATATTACAGGCACTATTGATTTCAATGATACCCAGGCATGCATGTTGCTGATGGTCCGGGCAAAGGCCGCAGTCGTGAGGACATCCTTGTTGTATGTGCGTAGAGTAAGCCAGCGGGATGGTGCCGGGCTTGTTGAAACGCGCAGCGGAGAGATAGGCCTGAGCATCACCATAGACCAGTCCTTCAAAAAGGCCATGCTCGGGGCAGCGCTTGCGCATATACACTTTGTTGTCTCGTAGGAGAATATGTGCGTCGATACTTCGACGACATTCTGGACAAATACTGCGTGTTAATTCGAAAAAGACATAATCTGCATCTTTTTTCTGGCGTGGCAGAGCCACATAAGACGCCACTGAAGCTACGACAGATCCATCGGGAGAAAGAGCTTGTGAAGGTTGATTTGGTTGGTTCTCCATAAAATCTCCTTTTCGCGAGACCAGACACCTGCCCTTGTGCTGAGCCAACTTTGCGTTACAATATTCTACGAGTACAAGGATATCATGTAAGGTTACAATACTGAAACCCTTCTTCGTAGAAAAGAGTAGAAGAAACTCCGTCGCGTACCTTTTCAGCTCAATGGGTAGCAACCTTGAAGGAGGAATACATGTCAACTCTTTTCTCTCGACTGTCTCGTCCTTACAATCGGAATGTGCTCCAATCTTATATTTTGCTCGGCTTTGGCATCGTCTTTCTTGTAGGGGCCTTGCTCATCCCGCTCAATCCCCGCGACGAGCCGATTGGCCTCTTCTTTTTTGGGCTTGGCCTGTTAGTAGCTGCGATTGCCAACCCTACTCATCTGGTCATCTCGGGCTTGTTCTACTTCTTCCTTGGTGCGGCATTCTTCCTAGCCTTCAAACGGCTTCTCCCGTTTGATAATGCCCTACTGATCATCGTGATTGGCCTGGCCCTCTTAGGCATCGCTCTGATGGCACGCAGGGGCTACGTTGGGGCAGGAGCATTGACGCCAGCTATCTTCACCTTACTCGTAGGGCTCATCCAATATCCGCCATTGGGCATTGCCCGTTTGATTGCGGCTTTTATCCTTTCACTCTGGTTCCCAGGGATTGCTCTGCTCATCCTCGGTCTCGTGTACTGGTTCTTGAGCCCCAGAACAGCATGAGCAATGAACAAAGAATATATACTAAGCGGGATGAAGTCATCATCTATGTTTGGTAGGACATCTGACACCACCGAGCTTTCTCCCTTTCGCGCTCTCACTCTGGCCTCCCGGACTGGGGCTCCTTGTGTTAGGAATCATCTACATTGTGATGGAGAGAAAATCCAGAGGAGAGGGATGAGAGAGCTGTGGGCTGAGACCGGGGAGTGCGGATATCCCTCGACCAGCGAGAAGAACGAGGCGGCATATGAGAACCTATTACACGGAGAAACGGGCAACGTCCTATAATCGAACCTGGAAGGCCTTTTCTGAGAAGACACTTGCCGCCACCTGCTCCAGCATTGATCTCACACGACTCCAGAAAGTCGCCCAGACACGAGAACGTTCACCACGTATCCTTGATGTCGCCTCTGGAACAGGATTACTCTTACAACTGCTCGCCCATCTGATCCCGCAAGCTGAATTGTATGGAGTGGATGAGAGTCAAGAGATGCTGGCTCAGGCACGCCTGCCCCTTGGCAACCACCCACGCGTTCACTTGGCTCAGGCGGTGATCAAGGGCGGGAAGATGGCTGATTTGCCTTATCAGCCAGCATCTTTCGATCTGATTACCTGTAGCAATGCTTTCCATTACCTGGATGACCCGGTAGCAGTCCTACGAGGCCTGGCAGTGCTGCTCGTCCCACAAGGACAGATAGTGATCGAGGATTATGCACGTCAAACGTTTCCTTTTCCCCAGAAGGTATTCTGGAAGGCGTTCGAGTGGTTCATCAAACGCGTTGATCCACAACACATCCGAGCCTATAGCTTGACAGAAGCCCAGACGCTCTGTCAGGCAGCAGGATTACAGGTGATGGCGGCAAAACATTTCTCCATCGATCTCTTGTGGCAGGGATGGGTTCTTCGAGCAGAGAGCTGACTGAGACGATTCAGCTTTCCCCTTCAGTGGATCACAGAGTTGAACAGATCAAACACAAAAGGGAAGACGTGCTCACAACCATCTTCCCTTTTGGAAGAGTTACTTTTGAACAGGTTTGCGTGCGCGAAGAAAGGCGCTCACAAACTTCCCATCCACTTGCTGTCGTTCATCGGCTGAGAGTGCGGCCATGGAAGCTCCTGCACCACTCTCACTGAGATCAGAGAGGGAATAGCGCCGTGTCACCTCGACCTCAATCTCCGTAAAACCGGAGGCTTTGAGCAATTGTCGGTACGTCTCTTCTTCGAGCGCACCAGCAATACAGCCCGCCCACGATTCCAAATCGGCACGAAGGACAGGCGGGAGCTACCCCTGGAAAACAATATCCGAGACGGCGAACTGCCCACCGGGGATCAGGACGCGATAGGCTTCACGCAAAACCTGTCCTTTGTCTGCTGACAGATTAATCACACAGTTGGAGATCACCACGTCCACGCTCTTGTCAGGAAGCGGGATCGTCTCGATGACGCCTTTGAGAAAGCGCACGTTCTCCACTCCTGCCTCGACACGGTTACGCTCGGCCAGGGCCAACATCTCATCGGTCATATCCAAACCGTAGGCAAAACCTGACGGTCCCACTCGTTTCGCGGAGAGCAGAAGGTCAATGCCGCCACCGCTACCCAGGTCCAACACCTTTTCGCCAGGTTTGAGTTCGGCCAAAGCCGTTGGATTGCCACAACCGCGTGAGGCAGCGCTGCGGCCAGGGGAATCGTCCCTAACTCGGCCTGCGTGTAGAGATCGGAAATGATCAGGCGACCAGAAGCCTCAGTGGAGCAACAGCTTGATCCACAACAGGCTGACGGTTCGGCTTCGCTCTTCTGCTCTGTCGTCACGGCTGGTGTACAACAACTTGGGCCACAACAACTCTGTGCTGTGAACTGCTCTGTGCCAAGGACCTGCAACGCCGTTTTGGCATAGCGAGCACGCACTTCGGCGCGTAATTGTTCATCATTCGTTGGAACGGTATTCATGTGTTTCCTTTCCCGGATGCACGTCTCACGATCCAGGGAGTTTCTTTGTGTTGTTCTGTCTCTGTAGACGCAATGCCTTCAAAAAGGACGCATCGTCAGCGGGATCAACGGTTGTGGGGTTTCGTCAGCGCAGCAGTTCCCAGACGAACAGCACCGACAGCGTGACTGGTAGTTGATAACATGTCCTCGATGATCCAGCTCGAAGTGACAGCAAGCCAGAAGCATCTGTCTGAGCTTCTCGCGTGCGCGTTGCACCCGTGATTTGGCCCCAGAAAAGGAAAGACCCAATCGTTCCCCCAACTCCTTCTGTGTGAGCCCTTGATAGGAAGTGAGCATCAATGCCTGTCGATCCTGATCGGGAAGAGAGAGCACCATTGCCCGAACGCAGGGAAGCAACTCACTCACGATGTCATCATCGGGTAGCTCCTCTGGCAGGTCAAGTACCTCTTGGGCATCCAATGAGGTATTCTTCCGGTGACTGCGATAGTGATCGACAATGAGATTGCGCGTTATCTGGTAGATCCAGCTCTCTAAGCGTCGGGTATCCTTCAGGCTGCCCCCATGCTGATGGATTTTGAGAAATACCTCTTGTAACAAATCCTCCGCTGTGGCGCTATCCTCGACTCGACGACGAATGAACTGGTACAAGGGCGCATGAAAGGCTTCCCATGCCTGCTCAGTCGTGATAGCCATCACTCTTTCCACATCCTTTCTTCGTTTGAAAGAGATGACGGAGATCCAGCCAAAAGGACGCATGGTGAGTCCTACGCTGCATCCAGACGCAGCACCATCGCTAGTGCGCTCACGGGACAAGCACTCGTCCATTCTATGGAGGCATGCACCGCAGGTTCGACGGCAGAACGTTCTATGGTATGGAAACCGAAGCGGGGAAAGTAATCCACTGCCGTCTCTGTCAGCAGATAGATCCGGTGAACATCCAGGTATTGTGCGTCTTTGACCATCCGCTGGACCAAAGCACTGCCAAGCGCTTGTCCCTGGTGAGCTGGATCGACTGCCACTGACCGTAAGAGCGCGACGGGACCATACACTTCCAGGGCGGCACATCCAATGACCTTGCCCTCCTTGCGCGCTACGAGAGTGGTCTCTCTCACCTCGGCCACCCCTTGCAATGGGAGGCCGCAGCGTTCCAAGAGCCCAAGGATCTGGGACAGATCCTCTGACAAAGCCTCCCCGATTTGGACACCTGGTTCTCTCATCAGATTTGCCATGAAGAGATACTCGACAATGACCACGTCTCGCCACACGCCATCGAGTTGTCCATGTTTCTCATAGATGCCCACTTCGCGGAAGCCAAGCCTCAGCATCAGCCGACGACTAGCATCATTTTCCACGAAAATACGTGACACCAGTTTCCAAAAGCCCGCCGCCTCGCTTTCGTGCATCAAGTGGGAAAGGGCCAGACGACCGGCTTCTCTGCCTCGCCAATCGCGTCGAACATAGACCGAGAACTCCGCGATCCCAGCATAACAGGCACGTTCTCGATAGGAGGATGTGGAGGCATACGCGATGATCTCGCCCCCTTGCTCGACGACCACAATAGGATGGATGCCATCAAACCAGGAGATGATCATCTCCTCTGTCCGCAATTCGGTCTCAAACGTGCCGATCCGATCTTGGATGCCCTGATTGTAAATAGCGGCTATGGCGGCAGCATCGGCTACTCTGGCTCGTCGCGCCCGCATGTCGTCTCTCCTCCTTCGCTTGTTGTCACCTCCTTCGTGAGCGTGAGCAGTGCTCTTTGAAGCAGTTGTAGTGACGTACGAACGACAGTGTGCTGGTCGGCAGGGATATATTCAAATGCCTGATCAGCCAGGGCATTGAGGCTGGCATGAAGAGCAGCCAAGCGTGCTTCTCCAGCGGGTGAAAGAGAGAGCTGCACCGTCCGTCGATCCTGCTGGTTCGACACTTTTTCTACCAGACCTTCTTGTACCAGATTCTCCACTGCCCGACTCGTCCAGCTTTTGTCAAAACCAATGCGGCGAGCAAGCTCCGCGAGGGTCACTGGCCCACTTCTCCCCAGTTCAGTGAGGACGGTGCATTGTGTGGCCGTTGTACCATCACAATATGCTACACACTGGCGCTGTAACTGCACATGGAGACGTGCCACTTCGCGTAACAAGGCTCCAGTCGATGGGTCCTGTCTCATTATATTCCTCCCGTTTATTCGTTGCTTCTCGCAACAATCTATGGGCAAGTATAGCTGATGGCTGAATCGTTGTCAAGCGCAACGAAATACAGAGTCGCTGTACTGCTCAGGGGGAGTTGATGTGGCGAGAATCTTCCGCGACGATTTGGAAGCAAAGCGTTGCCGAGAGCATTCCGCACGTTTTCAGTGCAAAGTATGCTTGTCTTACCTGCTGTACGTGTTCTCGTGGCAAGTCATTCAACGCGAAACGGCAATGCGAAACGTTCCGATGTGTCCTGAGATCGCATTGCCTCACGAGAGATCGGGTCCGGCTCGCTTTTGGTGAAGCATGAGCTTATCTGAGGAAAGTGCATAGTTCTGTAAGCACAAACTACACTGCTTTTCTTCCCTGTCAAAAGCATTTTCACCAAGATTGAGCCAGATTCATAGAACGCTGAGATTACAGCTCTTGTAAAAAACACATGTACAATGACTAGTAAATGTTCTGATTTTGTTATGGTAATACAAGGAGGAGATCGATTATGATAGAAACGTGGCGAGGGTAGACAAATACCTGTTCTACTCGACACATCTCTTTTCATCGAATCCGTCCAAGAAACCACGGAGCCTTGGGTGGTCAGCGCAGGAAGGATGTCATTGTTTTCGTTTCCTTCGCGTTATGAAAAGACCCGAAGGAGAAGCTGCACAGCGTTTGTGAACACGTCTGCTCCTGACGACAGAACTGCGCCTGGGCTCCTTCGCCATTTCCCCTGTCCTTGGTCGGATCGTATGTGTTGCCGTTTCGAAAATAGGATGTTTGAGAAAGGAAACACCATGAGACCTCGTCTTCTCTCAAAGTCTGTCGCCGGGCTGACGCTCTGCTTGCTCTTTATCACGCTCATGGGAAGTCTGCCCGCCTTTGCAGCCTCTTCACTGGCACGAAAGCAGACAGGCCAGGGCTCGGTGGGTGGAAAGGCTGCAACCATCAGGGCTATTTCCCAGCATAGCGTGATCATGCGTGATGTTCCCCCTGCTACTCCACAGCAACTCACCAGTGCACGTCAGCATATAGTCCCACAACCCGGCTTCAATGCCGCTCAATACGCACGGCTCAAAGCGTTCGCACGCACGAATCCGAACGCCCCACGAGGAACCCATCCTCAGCCCACCCCGGGCCCGTCTCACTCTGGAGCTCGCCCACTCACTCCTGGAACGAACACAAGCTTTCAGGGCATGGCCGACTCAGCCTCTATTTGTCCTTTCTTCGGTGGGTGCGCACCGCCCGACATGGCGCTTGCCGCTTCCCCCAACTGGGTCTTGCAGGGCGTCAATACCTCCTTTACTGTCTCTAGCACGAATGGTACCTTGCAGAGTGGTTGGCCGAAAACCGCACAAAGTTTCCTGGGCGTGCCCAATCCCGGAAGTTGCTCTCCCTCTGGCCCTTTTTTGAGCGATCCGCGCGCACTCTATGATCCCGTTGATCAGCGTTTCTGGGTGGCGATCCTCGAAATAGAGGGCGCTCAGAACCTCAACTCCTGCCCGGAGAAGACACTCTATTGGATCGCGGTCAGCCAGACGAGCGATCCACGTGGCACCTGGAATGTCTACGCGTTCGACATGAGAGCCGGTCAGAATACCACCAACTTTGCCGATTTCGTGCAATTTGGCTTCAATCAAACAGCGATCTTCTTCTCTGCTGATATGTTTAATCAGAGCGGAGCAACATTCCAGTATGAGGAGATCTTTGGAGCACTGAAATCCACGATGGAAGCCGGGAGCTTTACCACCTTCAATGGGTTCATCCAGTTGTTTGCCTCGGTCTCGCGTCGCGTGCTTGTCGATGACGTGCAGCCGGTTGAAGCGTTCGATGCCACCAGCGGCGGCCTCTTTATCAGTAGCTTCAATGGGGGAAACCTTGGCCAGTTCCAGGGCGATCCCTTTGGGGACGATTGTATAACCACTGCCTGCCACGGTCTGGTAGTCTGGGCATTGAGCAATCCAGGCACCTCGTCAACAGGGCTCTCAGCGATCATCATCAGTTCGACCAATTCCTATATCCTTCCTCCAGGAGCGACCCAGCAGGGAAGCTCGTTCCAGGTGGATACGGGCGATAATCGTATTAGCGGAACGCCCACCTATCACAATGGGCAGATCTCGTTCTCGCTAAATACGTCAGTCGCGGCCTCAGGTGGGGTCAACGTCTCGAACGTTTCCGGGCTACTGTGGGGTCAGGTGGCTCCCACGCTCAATGCCAGCGGGGTCTTGACTGGTGCCTCTCTCACCCAGCAGGGGCTCTTCTTCTACAGTGGGGATAGCTCGACGTACTATGGCACGCTGATGCCAAACGCAGCTGGCGGCCTGTTGATGGTCTACGAGTTCTCTAGCGACACCTTCTCGCCTGGCGCTCCTGGCATTGCCTACGTCACACGCAGCCCGAGTACGCCTGCGGGTTCCTTCAGCGATGGCGGCTCCTTCCTACGCCAAGGCGATGCCGCCACCGTTGACCCCCGCTGGGGAGACTTTGAAGCGGCCTCTTATAATGGGAACCAAAGTCAAGGTGGGACAGACACTATCTGGTTTGCCGGGGAGTATTCCCCAAGTAACCAGGATTGGTCAACCTTCATCGGTTCCGCTAACTTCTAACCTGTCGATGTGAAGGTGCACCGTCAAGCGATGCACCACGAGCCAGCGAGACACCTCCTCGATGCGGAGGTGTCTCGCATGGAACTTAGAGCGACCTCCGCACGTCTTTTCTCTAGAAGAGAGTGAACCGTGATTTGGCAGAAAGGGAAACGCGCATGAGCAGAAAAAAATGGGATCTCGCCTGGCATCTTGCCCTGGGCATCACGGGTGTCCTCCTTGTCAGTTGTGCCGGGTCCCCTTCCACACCTTCTCACGCTCCCACTCCTCAACCGAGTAGAGTTGAACTCCGTGTTCAGTTCCCTACATCTCATTCCAGCCAATCCCTCACCGTTCTCGTCACCAACGGAGAAGCCCAACCTATCTTGGCACAAGATCACCAAACCGATTGTACGATCCTTCTCGCTGAGCAGCACACAGACGGACAATGGCGCCCCCTGCGCAACTGCGCCGTCATGACGCCTACACGCCACCACCTCCTTGCACCCAGCCAGATGCTGACCGTTTCCCTCGATGTGACTGCCTGGCCTGCAGGGACCTATCGCATCACGCTGGCGTATGCGCTGGGTCAACCGCGTTCTCCCACGAGAACCACATCTTCAGCCACTTTTGTCCTCCCTCTGACATAGCACGTTTGGAAGAGGAACCAGGGCTAGGCTCAGAAGATTGCGCCTTCCAACCAGGCTCTCACTTCCGCAGCCTGAACGTGCCCCATCGCCTCAAGGATGCTCAAGCTCTCCTGACCAAGCCTGCGTGCTTTGAGGGGGTCTCCCTGAGAAGCGGCAACACGCGCTAGATCGTATTGGATGATAGCCATCAGTTCCTGATTCTCTCGTGGCGCGATTTTTAGCGCCTGGCAGAAACTTGACGATGCCTCTTCGAGTTGCTGTTGTTTGAGATACAGCTCTCCCTGTTCTACAAGGGCAATACTGATGATCCAGGCGTACCCGATTTCCCGAGCTAGCAATAGGCATTCACGCAAGTACTCCGCAGCTCGCAGATACTCTTCTTTTTTCCCGGCTACGATCCCCAGATTCGCGAGCACCAAGCAGATCCCCTCGGGATGTCCTAGAGCACGAGCCAGTGTTAATCCCTCTTGCAAGTACTCCTCCGCCCGAGTAAAGTCCTTCTGCTCCATGCTCATTGTTCCCAGATTCGTCAGGAATGCACTGATCCGCTCACGATGGCCGAGTTGGCGCGCCAGCATCAATCCTTCCTGCAAGTACTCTTCCGCCCGAGCAAACGCTCCCATCTTATGCGCCACCGCACCTTGGGTCGAGAGTAAAAAACACATATGCTCACGATGGCCGAGTTGGCGCGCCAGCATCAATCCTTCCTGCAAGTACTCTTCCGCCTGCGTATACATTCCTCGTTCGCCCGCCATCGCTCCCAAAGTGGTCAGTAAGGAACTTTCCAGTTCGAGATAGCTCATACTGCGAGCCTGTGTGAGGCCCTCCTGGAGATACGTCTCCGCACACCTATAGTCCCCACGACGGCGCATAACGATTCCGAGATCGCGTAGAAACGAGCATATGTTCTCATGGTCGCCTCTGTGTTGAGCCAGTCGTAAACCCTCCTGCAAGTACTCTTCCGCCTGTGCATAGTGACCCCGCTTTTCCTCGATGTTCCCGAGGCTGAGCAGGATGTTCATCAAGCTGGTGTGATCTTGTAACGCTTGAGCAACCTCCTTTGCTTGTTTGAGCAGCTTCTCCCCCAGTTCATACCACCCTCGGCGCTCTAGAAAGGAACGCCAGGCGCTGACGCAGTGAACCAACTCGGCCAGGAGATCCAGTGTGGTGGCCATATTCAGCGCTGTGAGGATATTGTGTGCCTCTTGCTCCAGTGCCGCATAATCGGTTGCGTGTGCATCAACATACCCCACGAAGTATTTGACCATCCGTAGCAAGGCGGGAGTATCTTCGCGAGGGATCTTGGCGTAGTCGGCAATTGTCTGGTGCAGCGTATACCGGTTAGCATCTCGGTGTTCCAGCAACCCGGCGTCGCTTAATTCATCCAGCGCTGCCACTGGCACCTGACAAACCGCCAGAGCAGCTTCTTCGCTAAAGCTATTGGGCTTTGTTGGGAAAGCGGCCAGTGCACGCAGGGCCGCCCGTGCCTGCACACTGAGCCGCTGTTCGCTCACAGCAATGACGGTGCGTAACGAGACAGGAATGCCTCGTGGTATGCCTGGAGAGGCCTCCGGCAATCGCTGAGGTTCTGCCAGTGCCAATCGCTCCTCTAGATCGTGTAATCTGTCCAGGGCCCGGCGGATACGGCGTGGCTGCCCGCTATATCCCTGGGTGCGCAGGTACTTGCCCATGAGGGTCAACCCCAACGGCAGGTGACCCACCAGAGCCACCAGCGAGGCGAGCGCTTCCGGCTCCCTGGCAAAAACATCCGGCGCCAACTTCCGCAGGAGCGTGCAGCTGTCGGCCTCGTTCAATTCTTGGATCAGCAAGGGAGCCTCCTCTGCACAACCCAGCGCCAACTGCGGAAAGCGGGTGGTCACTAGATAGGCGCAACGACGCCCTCCTACCTGCAATGCCAGGACATCCTCAAGGTCCCACGCATCGTCAAGGACCAGCAAGATCCGGCGCATTCTAATAGCAGCACGCAGGGCCAGCGGCCAATGGTCACTGCTCGTCTCTGCCTCCGTGACGCCCAAAAGGTGCCCCCAACGGCTCAAGAGTCCCGGCAGATGAGGTCGCGGCCCCAAACCCGCCCAGAGAATCCCATCGTGGAAATGTGCTTGTATCTGGTCGTCGTGGGCAACCGAGATGGCGAGCGAGGTCTTGCCCACACCTGGTAAGCCGTGAAGGGCGATAGGGCCTTGATACTCGTCCTGGCACAAGCGCTGTTTGAGAATGGTGAGTTCGTGTTCCCTCCCGATGAGCGTCTGCTGCCGAGTGAATGGAAGGGGCAGGGCTGGATCATAGAGAGGGGCAGGCGATCCTGGATCTAGTAGATCTTGAAACAGCCCCAGAGCCTGTGCGCTCTTTTCAAAAAGAACACAGAGCTTGTGGCGGAAATAAGGATTGGGAAAAGTAATACCGCGTTCCCAACGACTCACATTCACCGCGGAAGTTCCTACCAGCTCCGCGACATCTTCTTGTGACCAATTATGGCTTTCGCGTTCATATTTCAAGCGCAGATTGACCATACCTTTGTTCGGCTTTGCCACAAATGTTTCCTTTCACCATGAATGGCTTCCGTCAAGAGCAACCCCATCAAAAAGCACGCGAAGGGGTGCGCAGAAGTTGCTTGGGCTTGCCCCGTCTTCGTAGCGTCTCCAGAGGTTCGGGCTGAGGACGGAGAAAAACGTTTCTACGTAAAACAGAATGTTGACATGGCCATTGTAACAGATCAAACGTTAAACTTCAAACGTTTCTACATCCTCTTATTTTACAAGCTGTTCATAGATGAACGGGCTAACGTATCCGAGCGTCGAATGATGACGGATACGATGATACTACGCCGTTCCCTAGGTGAAGATCGCCCAGTGCGCTTCATCGCGAGATGTAGAGATAGCGATTCCTATGTACTCGTCTTTCAGAGAGCCAAAAAAGTAGAGTGGGCACCCTGCGAGGGTGTCAATCATTGTGCGCACGCCGTTCTTACCCAATTTGGTGAAGGATGAGATTGCAAGACCTCCTCTGATCGGAAAGGCTTCCTTCTCGCCGGGAATAGCACATCCTCAGGCGCTCTTGACGCAGGAGAAGCATGCCTTTTTTGTCGAGAGCGGGAAAGGTCCTCGCTCCAGAAAACTTCTCGATGAAAAGATGAAATGTGCCTCTCGTTGCTCCTATTGAGCAAGGTGGATTAGCAGGACACGCTGGCGTAAGAGCGGAAATTTGGCTCGGCCGTACATCATCCGCGCAGATCGAGTTTCAGTTTGTTGACTTTTCCTTCGACCAACCCATTTGAACGAACTGTCAACTACACCTGATAACACGACGCGACCCAACAGAAGAGCGAACCGCCCAACGCTAAACCCGGTCAGACCAGCGCTTCCCTCGATGCCTCTCTTGCTCAGGGGGATGAGCAGCCAGCCCATCGGGCTCAGCTTCCAGTTCTCTCCATTGAGCGGGCTATCGAGGCGTATGTGCAGGAACACAGAGAAGCTGGGCACAGCCCCAAAACGCTGCAATAGCACCGGAGAGCGCTGGGTCTCTTGCAGCAGTATCTAGCGAGCGAACGACACCTCTCTCTGCTCTGGCAGATTACCGAGAGTGAAGTGCGTAGCTGGATCGCCTCTCTCCGCACCACCCCTTCGAGCAAAGACACCCGTCGATCAACGGCCACCATTGCCACCTACGCCCGCTCGGCTCGCGCCTTTTGCCACTGGTTGGTCCGCAAGGGACATCTAGAGCGCT
>Ga0070741_10014054_pt1 | contig 13953 bp, 9 predicted proteins | sample Coa_R1_4_FD_66440 | JGI IMG/M metagenome (GOLD analysis project Ga0070741, IMG submission 66440) | Surface soil microbial communities from Centralia Pennsylvania, which are recovering from an underground coalmine fire - Coalmine... | ecosystem: Environmental > Terrestrial > Soil > Unclassified ... | reverse complement strand
TGATGTCCGCCATATTATTTCTCTCAAACTCCTTAATTTAAATCGTTTAGCGCGCCTGCAGGCACTATTCCTTGAACTTGTTCTCTTTCACGCCCTGGTCGATCACGACTGCCAGGTTGCGTCCAACGGCCGCGATCGTGGTAGCCAACCGCTGCGCCGGCGCATTGATCAGGTAGAGCAGCTTCGAAAGCAGCTCTTCCCTGGACGGCATGGTAGCCAAATCGTTGATGGCCTTGATGTCAATGACCCGGCCTTCCACCAGCCCGGCCTTGAAAGTGAAGCTTGGGTTTGTTTTGGCATACGTGGTGAGCGCCTTGGCCAGCGCCACGGGATCGGCGGTGGTATAGGCAAGCGACGTCATGCCCTTCAGACCTTTCAAAACGTCGGCCGACGGCGTCCCTTCGGAGGCCTTTTCAGCCAGGTTGTTCTTCACCACGCGATACTTGCCGCCCGCCGCGCGCACGGTTTTGCGCAGTTCGAAATCCTGGTCGACGCGGAGCTTCTCGTAGCCCGTCACGAACAGGTTCCGGGATTTTTCCAGGTCCTGACGCAGGGCCTCAATATCCTTTTTCTTGTCTTCCTTCTTCTTCATCTATTTCACCTGACATTCCACAAGGCTGCGGACAGTGCGATGATCGCCATTTGATTTTCACCCGCGAAGAGCTAGACGGCCGCCGCTTTCACACTGAACGGCGTAGTATCGACGGCGATCCCCGGCCCCATAGTCGAGCAGATGGTCGCGCTTTTGACGTACTTACCCTTTGCCACGGTCGGCTTCGCCTTAATCACTGCAGTGATCAGGCTGGCGGCGTTTTCCACCAGCTTGTCGGTTGCGAAACTGGCCTTCCCAACCGGCGCGTGGATGATCCCGGTCTTGTCGACGCGGAATTCCACCTTACCGGCCTTGATCTCCTTGACCGCCTTGGCAACTTCCATCGTGACTGTCCCGGTCTTCGGGTTCGGCATCAGGCCGCGCGGGCCGAGAATCTTACCGAGCTTACCGACCGACCGCATCATATCCGGCGTGGCAATCACAGCGTCGAAATCGGTCCAACTTTCGGTCTGGATCTTGTTGACCATGTCGTCGCCGCCGATAAAATCGGCGCCCGCTTCCTTGGCTTCGTTTTGCTTATCGCCGCCGGCGATCACCAGAACCTTCTTCGATTTGCCGAGCCCGTTAGGCATGACCACAGTGCCACGCACCATCTGGTCGGCGTGCTTGGGATCGACGCCGAGCCGCATGTGAAGCTCGACGGTTTCGTCGAACTTGGCGAATTTGATCTTCTGGAGCAACGGCACAGCCTCTTCGAGCTGATATTCGCGTCCTTCGATCTGTTTTTTAGCAGATTGGTAGTGTTTGCCTGATTTATGAGCCATATATCCTCATTGGTACAAGCGGTCCGCGTCTTGGCAGACGTAGACCTCCCATTGAGCGTTTGGGAACATTTACAGAGTATCACAGGGGAAATGCTAGGTGCAAATGGGGGGCAGGGGCGATTGCGCCCGCGTGCGCAGCGGCCTCTCCCTGGAAGCGCTCTGGTGAGTCCAGGCCAGGTCTCTGGTGGAAGCCGGAACCCCGCTGACGGGCACACCGCCGCCCGGAGTGCCAATTGCCTTGGCGCCTGCGAGTGAACAAATAAGGACGGCGCCGCCTTGTGCATCCGGACGTGAGTATACCGGTCGGCGCCGTCATGCGAGTTCAAACTGCGCAGATTGAGCCGGTGGCGCCGCTGTAAGAGACGCGGGAGGGATTGCATAGGGGATAGTGGCAATAGTTCTGCTCGAAGCGCACCCCACGCGCCGCCAGCCGCGCGAGGTTGGGCGTGCGCACGTCAGCCAGGTCTCCGATGCCGCCGAAATCGTTATTCAGATCGTCGCTGATGACGAACAGGATGTTAGGAGGAAGCGCGGGTGTCGCGGCCAGCGCCGAACCAGCTAACGCCGAACCAGCTAACGCCGAACCAGCCAGAGCTTTAACAACTTCGCGGCGATGCATCCGATGACTCCATCTTTTCATGGCCGGCGCATTCGATCAGCGGCAACGGCGGATACTTGGGAAAACGCGGATTCGTGTCCGGCATCAGGCACCGGCAGAAGACACTGCCGCGATCCGATCGGGTGATACGCGCGTGTCTGCAGGTTGCACAAAGCCCAGGATCCATTTCCTCCAGTTTCCATGATTGCCGCCGTCTGGTGTAACCAGGGTACGTGGGGCTCTACTCCGCGCCTGATCTCGAGGACGGGCCATCCGACCCAGCCGACGCGGCAATTGGGCGACGAGGGGAATGCGGAGACAACCGGGCGAGGCCCATGCATTGGTTGGGAGATAAGATTCCGGATACTGCTACGTACCAGCTTCCTGGCAAAATCGGAGACGAACGGAACCCAATGGAACTGTCCATTGTACGGACCGGTATGTCGGTGACAGTAGGGGGGCGGTCAGAGACAGTTTCGTTTGTTCCCGGTTTCGCCGCTGGTTGCCAGGCCGGCGGCAACGGACGTTACCGGGAAGCCGTGATCACGACGTTCGTCGGCCGGCCTGCGAGGAAGTTGCGCACGTTGTCGAGCGCCAGTTGCAACCCCGCCTCCAACGCCTCCACCGTGATGCCCGCCGCGTGCGGCGTGAGGACCACGTTTGCCGACTCGAGCAGCGCGTGATTGGCCGGGATCGGCTCGACCGCGAATACGTCGAGTCCCGCACCGGCCAGACGATTCGAACGTAGCGCGTCGATCATCGCGGCTTCGTCCACGATAGCCCCGCGCGCGGTGTTGATCAGGATCGCCGAAGACTTCATCAGCGCGAATTCGCGCGCTCCCAGAAATCCGCGCGTCTGGTCCGAGAGCCGCAGATGCAGGCTGACGACGTCGCTCGATTGCAACAGGTCGTCAAGATCCACAAGCGCAAAACCGAGCGACGGGTCGGGGTGCATCGTCCAGGCAATAACCCGCATGCCGATACCCGCCCCGAGCCGCGCAAACTTGCGCCCGATGGCGCCAAGCCCGATGATGCCCAGCGTTTTGCCCTGAAGCTGCGTCATTTGGCCGCGCGGCCATTCGCCTGCGCGAGTCTGTGAATCGAGCCGCGGGATGCGACGGGCTACCGCCAACATCAAAGCCAGCGCGTGTTCGGCGATGGACGTGGCGGAAACACCGGGAGTGTTGGTCACGGTGACGCCGTGTCGCGCGGCGGCTTCGAGATCGACATTATCGGTGCCGGTTCCCCAGATGGAGAGCAGACGCAACGCGGGCGAGCGCTCGAACACCGGCGGGGTGAACCGCGTGGAAGATCGGATATTGACCACGACCTCCGCACCCGCGATGCGCTCCAGCAACCGTTCCTCCGTGCCGGGCAGCGAGTCGAAGTACTGGACGGCATCGCGGCCGTCGAAGTTCTTCCACGCAGCGCTCGGACCGAGCACGGGGGGCGCATCATCGGGCACGACGATCCTGGGACCACCACCTGTAATGGGCATACGCTGATTTTACACGTGCCGCCGCCGCTGCTATTCTCTAATTTCCAACGAATGAGCGTTCCGGAGTCTGCGGTCGAATTCATGTCGGGTCTCATTGAGCGGGCCCGCAAGCTGAAGCGGCGTATCGTTTTTCCCGAAGGTAGCGACCCGCGTGTGCTCGATGCCGCCCGGCGCCTGGCGCGCGATGGCGTTGTCAGACCGATTCTCATTGGTTCGCCGCCGGCGCAAGCTGCGGATGGCGTCACCTTCGTCGACCCCGCCACGTCGCCTGCATTGGCGAAATACGCCGCCATCTATCACGAACGCCGTCGGTCGCGGGGCGTCACTTCCATAGAGGCGGAGGCGATCGCGCGAAAGCCGCTCTATTTCGCTTCCCTCATGGTCGCGGCGGGAGACGCCGAAGGCAGTGTCGGCGGAGCGGCCAATACCACCGCCGAGACCGTAAGAGCGGCCCTCCACGCGGTCGGGCCCAAACCGGGCATGCGGCTCGTCTCCAGCGCGTTCATCATGGCCCTACCCGACAAGTCATTTGGGCACAACGGACTCATCGCCTTCGCCGATTGCGCGGTGGTGATCGAGCCTTCGGCCGTGGATATGGCGGAGATCGCCATCGCCAGCGCCGCCACTACCCGCTCTCTCATCAACGCCGAACCCATCGTGGCGCTGCTTTCGTTTTCGACCAAAGGCAGCGGACGCCATCCGCAGGTGGATAAGGTAGTGGAAGCGTGGCGGATCGTGCGCGAACGCGCGCCCGATCTCAACGTCGACGGCGAACTCCAGGCCGATGCCGCTGTCGCCCCGATCGTAGCGCGCTCGAAGGCGCCGGGTTCGACTGTCGCGGGCCGTGCCAACACGCTCATATTTCCGAACCTCGCCGCGGCCAATATCGGCTACAAGCTGGTCGAGCGGCTCGGCGGTGCGGCGGCCATCGGTCCATTCCTGCAGGGCCTGGCCAAGCCCGCTAACGATCTCTCCCGCGGCTGCTCGGCCGAGGACATCTATAACGTGGCGGTGGTAACGTCGCTGCAAGCCTGATGCGCAACCTGCGGTTCCATCTCGTGTATCATGACGGCTACGATCTGAACCTCGGCGAGCACGTTTTCCCATCTCAGAAGTTCCGCTGGATCCGCGATGCGCTGGTGCGCGACCGCTTCGCCGGACCCGACGATTTCGCCACACCCCAGCCCGCGACCGACGAGGACGTTCTGCTCGTGCACGAGCCCGGCTGGGTGCAACGGCTGAGGTCCGGCACCCTTACCTATACCGAGATTTTGCGCCTGGAGATTCCGTACTCGAAACGCATGGTGGACGCTTTCTGGCTGGCCACGGGCGGAACGATTCTGGCGGCACGCCTGGCCCTTCAGGAAGGTGTCGGTTTCAATCTCGGCGGCGGATTCCATCATGCGTTCCCCGGACATGGCGAAGGCTTCTGCGCCATCAACGATGTCGCCGTGGCCGTTCGTTGTCTACAGCGCGACGGCCTGATCCGCCGCGCGATGGTCGTTGACTGCGACGTACACCACGGCAACGGCACAGCCGCGATCTTCGCCGCCGATTCCTCGGTCTACACCTTCTCCATTCACCAGTTCAACAACTACCCGAGCGAGAAACCGCTTTCCGATATGGATATCCACCTGTCGGACGGCACGGGCGACGCCGAATACCTGGAGCGCCTCTCCAATGGCATGAAGGCCGCTTACGCGATGTTCCGTCCGCAACTGGTAGTTTACGTGGCTGGAGCGGATCCTTATTATGAAGACCAGTTGGGCGGACTCTGTTTGACGGTGGGGGGCCTGGCGAAGCGCGACCGCATGGTGATCGACGCCGCACTGGAGCACGCAGGCGCGGTAGTAATCGTTCTGGCCGGCGGCTACGCTGCAAACGTGGCGGACACGGTTCATATCCAATCCACAACGGCCAAAATCGCACAGGAAGCACTAACCGCGAAAAACGGGGACTAATCGCAGCTCCGAGTGCATGCGGAGGCGAAAACTGCATCACAGGGGCGTAACCCATTTACCGGTCCGGTGGGCAGGCGCTTTCGCCTGCCTGAGTTTTTCACACTCAGGCATATTTCCAAGAAAATCAGGCAAAACGCTAACCATATATAGCCGCATTTACTGAAGTTACTACCGGAATTTAGATTTTTCACCGCGCTTTAGCGCGTTTTTTCGGCTACTATATCTGACAGGGACGTGATCACCGCGACATGCGTTCCATTGCGCGGTAGCGGTAGTTAACGTTATGGATTTTAAAAAATCGATGACAGCTAATTTCATACCGATCCCGCCATTAAATCACGCGCCCGAGCGGAAAAAAGAAAATGGACACGCATCTCCGCCCCCTCCGCCGCCTCGTCCGGGATTCTGGCCGGAAATTCCATATAAGGTGGAGGAACTGGGGATCCCTCGTTCTTCTGTCATCGATCTGATTCTGCGGCGGCTCTATGCCGTAGGCACCGGCTCGCTGGAGACCCTGAGCTCGACGCTGAAACTCTCCTGGCAGGTTGTAGAAACCGTGTTCCACCAGCTGCGCACGCAGCAATTGGTGGAGGTGAAGGGTATGGTTGGCAACGATTACACCTTCACCCTCACGGCCAACGGCCGCACGATGGCCAACGAACGGGTCGCGATCTGCAGTTACGCGGGCCCGGCGCCGGTCTCGATCGAGGATTATCATCGCTCCACCCGGGCGCAGACCGCCAAGGTGACGGTTAACCGCGCTACGTTGCGGCGCGCATTCGGCGACCTGGTGGTCACTGACGAGATGCTGGACCAGCTCGGGCCATCTCTGATTTCGCAGAAATCCGTCTTTCTTTACGGGCCGACGGGCAACGGGAAAACCAGTCTCGCCGAACGCATGCTGCGCGTCTACACGGACCGCATTCTGATTCCGCACGCAGTAGAAGTGGACGGCCAGATCATCATGCTCTACGACCCTGTGGTGCATCACAAGGTTGAGACGCAGGATCAATACCTCGACCCGCGCTGGGTGGTTTGTCAGCGCCCGTTTATCACCGTGGGCGGTGAACTGGTGCCGAGCATGCTCGAATTGCGGCTGGACGAGTCGTCGGGCGTGTACGCGGCGCCGTTCCAGATGAAGGCCAACAACGGCATTCTGCTGATCGACGATTTCGGACGCCAGGTGATTTCACCGCGCGAGTTGCTCAATCGCTGGATCGTACCGCTCGACCGCCGCGTCGATTACCTGAGTCTGCGTTACGGTGTGAAATTTCAGATCCCGTTCGAAACGATGGTAGTATTCTCGACCAACCTCGACCCGCAGGACCTGGCGGACGAGGCGTTTCTGCGCCGCATTCAAAACAAGATCTTCGTGGACGTCGTGGCACCCGATACTTTCGACGAGATTTTCCGTCGCGTCGTGGCCGAGCGCAACCTGCTATGCGAGCCCGGCGCCGAGGACTATTTCCGCGAACTCTGCATCCGTTTGAATAACGAATTGCGCGCCTGCTACCCGGCGGATTTCTGCAACATTATGCAATCGGTTGGCGAATACGAAAGCCGGTCGATGAAGATAACTCCGGCGGAACTCGACCGCGCCGCAGCACTATATTTCACCAGGACGAAGCAGTTCACCGATCACTAGGCGTTCGGTTCATCCCAACTCATGGAGACGTGACACGGGCTGCTACCGGGCAATCCTGCCGGAGGGTTCAGCTCTGCCGGGTTCACCTGTCCCGTAAGAGATCCAAGTCTGACGCAACACCACTTCGCCTATCCCGGGCCGGCTGAAATCACAGACGCCCTGGGGGAAAATCTTTTTGAGACGCGCGAACTGCTCGGGGCTGAGAGGCTGCCGGTAATCGCGCTCGTCTAGCGGCTTCAACGCGCACTTCTGGGTCTCCCCGATCAGCGGCTCGCCGGCTACCAGGCGTGGATCTTCGTGTGGCGGATACAACTCGTTGCATCGCTTGGCATCCGTTATTTTCTCCTCGTTGGAACTCCAGCACGCGTCCACCAATTCTTCCGGCTTACTGCGGGCGATCTTCTGTTGGATGGCGCCCTCGGACGTATCGGCAGCAAGGCGATCGAGCCACTCGTCCATCAGCCGGATCGCGTTGAATCCGGGCGCCGGATTCACCAGCAGGACCTGATTCGCAGCGCTGCCATGCGCGTGCTCGATGCGGAGCCGCATTTGAGCGGAGCGCATCCGATCGTGCGGATTGCCGTCGAGATCCCCGTATCGCCGGAAGTCGATGATAGGAACCGAGCCCAATCCGCCACCGCCCGTATCGATGCGGCCCGTCTGGTAGGCAATCCGCAGCGCTGGCGGATCGGCGGAAGATCGGGCGGCACCGAGGTTACCGTCGCGATCGAAACCGCCGATCTGTTCGTTCAGTTCGACAAACTGCCCGGCGCTGATCTTGCCGTCGTTGAAAGCGCGCAGACCGTACTGCACCCCGACATTGTCGAAGATCTGCGGTGCAGCGCCGGTTTTGGGATCGCGCCCGTAGATATTTATTTCGTTGTCCTGCAGCGAGCAGCGAACGCCCTTCGGATTCGTCACCGGATCATAGACCTTGTCCTTCGGCATCGAGGCGTCGCAGGCCGCGGCCTGCATCCATTGCGGGGCGGTACGATTGCGGCTTTCGCAAAGGCCCCAAGAACCGTAGCCCGCCACAGCCAGGCGCTGTTCGGGCGTCAACGCCGCTTTCATCGTACCGGCAACGCGAGCGATCAGCGCGCAATCCAGGATCGGTTCCGCCACCGACGTGTGGTCGGCAAAACTCGCGCCGGGTATAATGCCGTCGAGCAGGCCCGGATAGTTCTGCGCGATCAGGTATTGCTGGATCGAGCCGCCCGAACCGCCTGATCCGATCGTATGCACGGGGACGCCGAAATTCTTGATGAAGTGCTCCTTGACCATCATGAGCGTTTCGGCGTTGATGACGTCGTTGGCGTTGTTGCCGTACACATCCAGGGTCGAGCCCGCCACCGCGTAGCCCGCCGCGAGCGCTGCCAGATCCAACGGCACCGGCGTCCGGCCCTGCCGAAAGCCGGTCCGGGCCCCGCCGCCGAACGAATAAACCAGGCGGCCGTTCCATTCCGGTGTTTTCGTCCAGGGATCCGGAAGGCGCTGACCGGGCTGGTGCAGAAACGCGATTCGATAGACCCCCCGGTTGATAGTGCCCGTCTCGACGTGTACGATGAACTTTACGGATTTGCCGTCGGTGGTGGTCGTCATGGCGACATCCGTCGGCAATTCCTCAGAGGGATGCAGAGGCAGGTAGCCCGGCCCCAGGTCCGCGGGCCGCGACTGTTTTTTTGCATCTGCCGCGTTCAATCGTTTGGTGGAGCGATAGAAGTACTCGACGCGCGTGGGAGCGTTGCAATCGTCATCAACAGCTTTTTCCAGACCGAAGAATTCGCTTTGGCAGATGAATGGCTGCTGATGCGGGCCCGAGAACACGGGACCTCCAATCGGATGATTAATCAGGATGATTTTTTGTGTTCCGTATTGACTGCGGACTTGAAGGAGATTCCTGCCAGGATTCAAGCGTTCGATTCTGCCGACGAGCGTTCCTGCGATCAGGCCGGAACGAAACGTGCCGGGGAGCGGGCGCCCATTCAATTCTACTTTCAAGGAGTCGAGCGAGTGGCCGCTGACTTGAACGAGCGCACTTCCACCGCTGACCATGTCCGGTCTGCCGGACAGGACCTTCAGTTCGGGTTTCTGAGCAAACGAAGCATTCGCCAGTGACAGCAACAAGCAGACTGTCGCCGAAGGCTGTAGGAGCCTGTGGTGCGAAACGGGGACAGACGGAACTGTCCACCGTGCGCGGCGATATTTCCCTGATTCCAGAATGGTGGTCAGGGACAGTTTCGTCTTTGCCCGATCTTTACCACAGGCTGCCAGGATTTTTGAAATACGCATGTTGCCAAAAAAGCTTATCATGCGGCGCCGCCGGGCGCCTTACAGCATCGAGTCAGAACCGGTACTTGACGGCAAACTGCACTATACGCGGAATGCCGGCCGTATTCGTGATCTGCCCGAAGTTTCCCTGGCTCATATCGGAGTTCGGCGAGGCGAAATTTGGCCGGTTGGCGACATTGAAGGATTCGACACGCAATTCGAAACGTCGGGTGTCGGTGATCTGCACGTGTTTCATAAAAGAGAGATCCACCTCGGCAAATCCAGGACCGCGCACAATGTTTCGTCCCGCATTGCCCGGCTGAGTCGGGGCAAGACCTTTGACCCAGAAGGCAGCGGTATCAAAGTAGCGGGTGAGAGTCTGTTCCGCGCCGGAGAGAGCGGGGTCGCGCAGCGCGTTGGGACGAAGACCCTCGTAATCGTGCACCGATCCGTTGCGCACGACGTTCACCGGCAGCCCGGAGTGGAGTGAGCCGATCCCGTTGAGTTGCCACCCGCCGAACACCGAACGGCGCCAACCCCGCGTACGCCGGGCAAAGGGCAGCGACCACATCGACGTCATTACCAGGTTGTGCGGTTGATCCGTTGTCGACAGGGCGTGCTCAATGTCCAGGGCGAGCGGATCCTGAGGCTGCTGGTGGTTGCGTCCCAAATTGAAGGGAGCAGGACCATTGTCCATATTCTTGGAGTAGGTGTATGCGGCGAGCAGGCCGAACCCGCGCGAAAAACGCTTCTGGATTTTCGACTGTAAGGCGTGATACTGGCTCTCCCCGCGTGCCACTTGCGCCTGGATTGCGCCCAGTTGTTTCGAGAGCGCCGCTCCGCGGTTCAGATTGCCGATGGCGTACGGCAAAGCATGGGCCAGCGCGCCGGAGTAACCCGCCTCGATTACAACACCGGGTGCGGGGTTGTGCTGAACCGTGAAACTCGAAACCTGCGCGTATCCCGTTTGCAACGCCTGGTCCACCGAATAAACACTCTGGTCACGGGCGCCCGATACCGAAGCCATTACGATAGACCCGACACCGGTGGGAACATCAATTCTGGTTGGCCGTGCGGAGCCGGCGTCTAGCATGTATGAAAGTGTGCCCGGATAGTTTTCGAAGTTCTGCTGGGTAAAGAACGGGTAGTTTTTGGTGAGGACATCACTCCGGGCACTGTTCTCGGGAGTGTAGAAAAAGCCCCAACCTACCCGCAAGATGGTTTTGTCCCTGACGCGCCAGGCGAGTCCCACCCGGGGAGCGAAATTGTTGCAATCGGGCCGCACCAGCGACTGTGAGTTGCCGCCGACACCGGCCAGCAGCATCCGTAGAGTCGGCACATCGAAATTGGACGCCTGGTTACCGGACGCGGTGTATGGGGCCTGATACTCGTAACGGACGCCAAACGTGATGACCAGGGCCCTGGTGGCTTGCCACGCGTCTTGCGCAAAGAATTCGTGCTCGTGCGATCCGGTCTTGGGCTTCGTGAGTTGAAGACCTTGAGCAACCCATCCCGGCAGCCCCAGGAACAGGTCCGCGACTTCGTTGCCGCCATTGCCGTAATACGCATTGGGATCGTAGAAGGTGTAGGTGGGGTCGCCGGTCATGCTGCTGTACGGGCCGTAGTAATACTGGTAGCCGGCCGGAAAAAGCGAGAAGTTCGGATGTGACAGCAAGCGCCGGTATTCGTAGCCGAGCCGTACTGTGTGTCTCGAAGGGCTCCACGAAAACGTGTCGCCGATCTGGAGGTTCTGGTCCAGGAAGGTGAGCGGCTTGTACGTGGATCCTCCCGTGGTGGCGCCGGAGGCAAGCTGAATCTGGGGGAATCCGGACGTTTGCGGATAGCCGTCGATGTTCGCATTGGCGATGCCGAATTGACGGGCGAGATCGGTCCCCTGGATCAGGTCATTCTGGAAGAACGACGCGCGTACAAATGCCACCCTCAAGTCGTTGAGCCTTGTGGGCCCAATCACGCGGACGTAGGAGACCGCGGCGCTCTGGTTCATGGAATCGCTCACGTCGGCGCTGTCGCCGCTACCGCCGCCGGGGAACGGAATCATGCCGGCGAAACGATCACCGGTGAGGCCGTTGAACGAAACAACGTCGTATGTCGCGCTGAGCCGGTCCTTTTCGGTGAAGGCGTGATCCAGCCGCAAACCCGCAGTGTCGGATCCGAATCGATAGCGTTGTCCCACCTGCAGGTTGCTGAACCAGCCGTTCAGCGTTCCCGGCGCGTCGGGTTGTGGAAACAGTTGCGTAACGATTCCCCGCCCGGCCGGGCTGACACGGCTGGCCGGGATCAGATTGCCCGGAAACTGTTCGGAAGACCTGTTTGCCCCGTAGAACGACGGATCGAATACCGGAATGCGATTGCCGGTGTAAGGGTCCTTCAAGCCGGACAGATCGACCGACCCGCCCGGAGAAATCCGAAGCATTTCCGTGGGTATGGTCGTATCGAGATAAGAGAACACGTCCCTCAGTCTTAGACCCTCGTAGGAACCGAAAAGAAATGTCCGGTTGTGGACGATCGGACCGCCCAAAGAGGCGCCGAAATTGTTTTGCTTCAACGCCGCCGGCTCGGCCGCGAAGAATGTCCGGGCGGTAGTGACATTATTGCGGAGAAACTCGTAAACGGATCCATGTGGAACATTGGTGCCCGATTTTGTTTGAACGGCGATAACCCCGCCGATGGCTCGTCCGAATTCGGGCGCAAACGATGACGTCAGTGCTTTGAACTCTTCGACGGCGTCCACGCTCGGGCGCAGGCTCGTGTCGTTGTTGCGATTGCCGGTGACCTCGACTCCATTTACGACTAGCGAATTTCCGAATTCACGCTGCCCGTTGACTGAAAGGTTCGCGTTATTGCCGCCGCCGCCCGCCGCGACTCCGGGGGCCAGTTTCGCCAGATCCAGAAAATTGCGACCCAGCAATGGAAGATCGAGAATCTCACGACCTGTGATGACGTGTCCGTTCCCGGAATCCTGGGTTTCCAGCGGCACGGCAGAACTGGTAACGATTATGTTTTCGTCGACTTCTCCGAGTTGCATCTGAAGATCGAGCGACAGTTTCTGATCCAATGCGAGGATGATGCCGCTGCGGCCGAATGCCTTGAATCCTGTCTTCTTCAGGATCAAACGATAGGAGCCGGGGAGAAGATCGGAGAAAGCGAACCGGCCCTGTTCGTTGGTGAAGCCGGTGACCCGCCAGCCGGTCGCTTCGTTCTCCACGGTTGCAGCAACGCCGGCGGCGGCCGCCCCCGAGGGATCCTGTACGACTCCCAGGATTGAGCCCGAAGTGGGTTGGCCGGCGAGTCTCGAGGGACTCGACGCCAGGAAGAATATCAGAAATAAACTGCGAAAATGTCGCATCGGTGATTCCGCGTGAACCGCTCCTTTACGATTGCGGTTCTGGTCAACTGGTGTACGCCTACAAGTTCGGGCCACACAGCTCTTATCGGCATACATTGCGTTTTTCGATATACAGTTCCCCAGATCAGCGGCCGATGAGTACATTGGGAAACACCTGTTGCGCCAGACGACCACAATCCGCGCCGCCCTCCCGCCGAGTATCGGATTAATGGCTGTGTTGCTGAGTCCGAGCGCGGTGGGCCGAGATTATTTCGTCAGCGACCGGGGAAACGACGGCAATGCCGGGACTCGGTCGATGCCGTGGAGAACAGTGGGCAAAGCCAGTCTGACGCCTCTCGAACCGGGAGATCGCGTGCTGTTCCGCGGCGGCCGGACTTTCCGCGGAAACCTCTTCGTCAGGGCGAGGCGGGAATCCGGCATACAGCCGATTGTGATTGGCACCTATGAAAATGGGCGGGCCATCATCCACGCAGGAGACTCGACCGCGATTTCCATTTTGGACACGGGCGGAGTGATCGTCCGCAATCTGATCCTGCGCGGCAGCGGGGCGAAGTCGAACGTGGGTACCGGCCTCGAGATCCTGAACACGGCCTGCGTTGACTCCAAGCTTCCCGATGTGACGGTAGAGAATCTGGAAGCAAGCGGGTTCCGCTGGGCGGGCATTTACGTTGGAGGACCTCTTCGCGAGGGACAGCGCTGCGGTTCGGCCGGCCAGGCCGGGTTCCGGCATATCCGCATCATCCGGTGCGTGACTCACCACAACATCTATTACGGCATCCATGTAGGGGGACGGTGGGATCCCAAGCCAAGGTCGTATGCGAATCAGGACCTGGTGATCGCTGATTCCATCGCGCACCACAATGAGGGCGACCCGCACAATTTCAAATTTCACAGCGGCAGTGGAATCCTGGTCGAAGACACCGCTGGAGCCATTATCGAGCGCTGCACGGCCTACGCCAACGGCGCCCGCTGCGCCAGCCGGAGCGGCGGGCCGGTGGGCATTTGGGCGCACAACGCCACCCGCGTCATGATTCGTTACTGCGTGTCCTACCGGAACCGGACCGGCGGCGCGGCCGACGGTGGCGGATTCGATTTCGACGGTGGCGTCTCGAACTCCGTCATGCAGCGGAACCGGAGCTATGGGAACGACGGGCCGGGATACATGATATGGAACTATGCGCACGCGAATCGCCCGGTCGAATGTAACGTCATTCGCTTCAATTCGAGCGAAGACGACGC
>Ga0070741_10014053_pt1 | contig 13953 bp, 12 predicted proteins | sample Coa_R1_4_FD_66440 | JGI IMG/M metagenome (GOLD analysis project Ga0070741, IMG submission 66440) | Surface soil microbial communities from Centralia Pennsylvania, which are recovering from an underground coalmine fire - Coalmine... | ecosystem: Environmental > Terrestrial > Soil > Unclassified ... | reverse complement strand
CGAGGGCGGCTCGGATCACCACATCCTCATCGTCGACAAGTCGAGCTGCCGCCTGTACGAGCTGGGCGGTGCCGAGAAGTCCGGCGCCGGCTGGACCGCGTGGGCCGGCGCGACGTGGGATCTCCGCTCGAATGCGGTCCGCCCCGCGACGTGGACGTCCGCGGACGCGGCGGGCCTGCCGATCCTGCCGGGGCTCGCGCGGTACGGCGACCTCGACCACGCGCTGCGGTTCACGGCGGAGCGCACGCGCCGTGCGTTCGTGTACCCCGCGCGCCACTACGCGAGCGACTCCAGCGACCCGTCGCTTCCACCGATGGGGCTTCGCGTGCGGCTGAGGAAGAGCTTCGACACGCGCGGCTTCCCGCCCCAGGCGCGCGCTGTGCTCGAGACGCTGAAGCGCTACGGGATGATCCTGGCCGACAACGGGTCGAACTGGTACATCACCGGCGCGCCCGACCCGCGCTGGTCGAACGACGATCTGCATAGTCTCGGACGGGTCCACGGCTCCGACTTCGAGGTAGTTCGAGGGTGAAGACGGCGCCGGCACCGGCACCGTTCGCGGCGGTCACGTCTCCCCCCATCGCAAGGGCGAGCTGCTTCACGATCGCGAGGCCGAGGCCGCTTCCGACCGGGCGCTCGCGTCCGTACTTGTCGTAGAGGTAGAAGCGGTCGAACGCACGCGGAAGGTCGCCGGGCGCGAGGCCGGGCCCGGTGTCGGCGACCGTCAGACGCTGCCCGCCGCTCGTGACGGTGACCGTCCCGCCGCGCGGCGTCTCGCGGAGGGCGTTCTCGATGAGGTTCGACGCGATTTGGAGCACGCGGTCGGGGTCGGCGTCGACCCAGCTCTCGCCGGGCTCTGCGACGAGCTCGACGCCGAACCCCTTCGCGGCGGCCTCGTGCCGCGCGGCCGCCTCCCGCACGACCTCGGCGAGATCGACGGGCTCGCGGCCGACGGAGAACTCGCGGCGGTTCATCCGCGCCAGGTCGAGCAGGTCGCGCACGAGGCGCTCGAGCCGCCGTGACTCGAGCAGGATCGTCCGGGAGGCGGCCTCGGGCGCGAACGCGCCCTCGGCGAGCCCCTCCGCGTAGCCGCGGATCGCGGTGAGCGGGGTCTTCAGCTCGTGGCTCACCGACAGCAGGAAGTTGCGCTCGCTCTCACGCGACTCCGCGAGCTGCTCGGCCATCTCGTTGAACGCGCGCGCGAGCGCGGCGACCTCCGTCGGTCCCGTCGCCGGCAGCGGCTCTGCACGGCCGTCGGCGGCGAGCGCCTGGGTCGCAGCCGCGACCCGCCGCACCGGCCGCGCCACGGACCGCGCCACGAGCAGCGAGAAGAGCGCGGCGACGACCGCGCCCGCCGAGCCCGCGAGCAGGAGGTCGACGAGGAACGGGTGCCACGCCGCCGAGACGCCGGCAGGACGGAGGACGAGGAGGCCGCGCGAAGGCAGCGTCCGGTACGCGTACAGGACGCGCCTGTTGTCGTACCTCGTCGTGCCGTCGCTGTCGGCGTTCACGTCCGGGACGTACTCCGCGAGCTGGGGGCGCGGCGCGACGATCGTGCGCGTCTTGCCGCTGAGCGTGTTCTGGTTGACGTAGCTGACCGAGTGTCGGCGCTGGTACGCGACGTCGTCGGCACGGCGCGCAAGCGCTGCCGCCTGCGACCGGTCGACCTGGCGCCGCGTCAGCACGGCGCCGATCCCGATCGTCAGCACCAGGGTGACTGCGAGGGCGCCGAGCGTCGCCGCGACCAGCCGCCCCCGGAGCCCCCTCACGGCGAAACGGCCTTGTACCCCGAGCCACGCAGGGTCCGAATCAGCTCCGGCCGGCCGAGCTTGCGCCGCAGCTGCGCGACGTGCACGTCGACCGTGCGGGTTCCGCCCGGGTACGCGACACCCCAAACCCGGTCGAGGAGAACGTCCCGCGACAGCACCGCACCCGGGTTCGAGAGGAAGTACGCGAGAAGGTCGAACTCCTTCGCGGTCAGGTCGACCGAACGCCCGTCGATCGTGACGTCGTGGGTCTCTCGGTTGAGCGTCACGTCACCGAGGGTGACGATGCGGCTGACGTTCTGCGGCTCGGCGCGGCGGAGGATCGCCTTCACCCGGGCCGCGAGCTCACGCGGCGAGAACGGCTTCGTCAGGTAGTCGTCGGCTCCGACCTCGAGCCCGACGACGCGGTCCGGCTCCTCGTCGCGCGCCGTCAGCATCAGGATCGGCACCTCCGACCTGGCGCGCATCGTGCGGCACACCTCGAAGCCGTCCATTCCCGGCAGCCCGATGTCGAGGAGGACGATCCGCACCGGGTGCCGCCCGAGCTCCGCCAGCGCGTCCTCGCCGGAGCGCACCCAGAGAACGCGATACCCGTCCCGGCCGAGGTAGTCGCGCACGAGCTCGCCGACCGAAGGCTCGTCTTCGACCAGCAGGATCGTCCCGGCCATCAGAAGCGACTGTAGGACGCCCTCAGGCTGTTTCCAGCCAGGCGCGGGACGCGAAGTAGCCGCCGAGCACCCCGACGACGAACGAGAGGATGGGCTTCACCACGCCCCCTTCACCGCCTCGCGAGCCGAGCGAGGCGCGGCGGCACGTGCACGCGCACGGACCGCGCGGCGCCACCGTCCACGCGCTCCGTCACCGCGATCACGCCGCGGCGGATGTCCGTGAGCTGACCCGGCCGGCCGTCGACCAGCACCTGCGTCGCCGGCCCGACGTCGACCTGCACCGAGTTGCCGTCCTGCTCGCGGATCGTGAGCGACTGGGCGGATGTGGCCGTCACGCGTCCGCGGTCGAGCACAAGAGTGTGCGGAACGCGGCCGATGACGACGTTGATCTCGGCATGCGTCCAGCCCGCGGGCAGGCCTGCGGCCGTGGCCGGTGCCGCGAGGACGAGCGCCGCCGTCAGGGCGATCAGAGCCGTCTTCATGTCGTGATGATCGCGCGCCACGGTCAGATCGCAGTCTGGCTCGTGTAAGGCGCACGTAAAAACCGCCGCTGGCAAGCCGCAGCGCGCCGCGCCCTAGTGGACGAGCTGGAGCATCTTGAACATCGGCATGTACATCGCGATCACGATCAAGCCGACCATCGCACCCACCGCGATCATCATGATCGGCTCGATGATCGAGGTGAGCGCCGAGATCGACGCGTCGACCTCGTCCTCGTAGAAGTCGGCGACCTTGCCGAGCATCTTCTCGAGCTCGCCGGTCTCCTCGCCGATCCGGATCATCTGGCTGACCATCGGCGGGAACACGGGGTTCTCGACGAGCGGCTGCGCGATCGGGACGCCCTCGTGGACGCGCACGCGAACCTCCGCGAGCGCCTTCTCGACGACGACGTTGCCGGCGGTCGCGCCCGTGATCTCGAGCGACCGGACGATGTCGACGCCCGCGCCGACGAGCGTCGCGAGCGTGCGCGAGAACCGCGCCATCGTCACCTTCAGGACGACGTCGCCGATCTTCATCGGCACGCGCAGCTTCACGCGATCCCAGACCGCGCGGCCGCGCTCCGTCTTCTTCGCCCGGAGAAAGCCCCAAACCGAGAACCCGATCACCGGGAAGACGATGAACCAATCGTTGCGGAGCAGGTTCGACGCGTTCACGACGTACTGCGTGAGCGTCGGAAGCTGGCCGTTCAGCTGCTTGAAGATGTTGACGAAGACCGGCACGATGAACATCAGCAGGCCCGTCAGCACGAGCGACGCGAAGACGAGGACGACGATCGGATAGACCATCGCGCCTTTGACGCGCCGCTTGATCGCGGTCTCCTTCTCGATCTGGAGCGCGATGCGGTCGAGCACCCGGTCGAGCGTCCCGGACGCCTCGCCCGCTTCGACCATCGCGACGAACAGCCTGTTGAAGACGCGCGGGTGCCGCGCGAGCGCATGGGAGAGGATCGAGCCGGACTCGACGTCCGTCCGAACGTCGGCGATCACCGGCGCCAGGTACTTGTCGTCCGTCTGCTCCTCGAGGATCGCAAGCGCGCTGACGATGCTGACGCCGGCCTCGATCAGCGTGGCGAACTGGCGCGAGAAGACCTGGAGTGACTTCGCGCCGACCTTCTTGAACGCCCTGCCTGCGCCCGACGCTGCGGTCCTGGCCTCCGTCAGCCGCTGCGGCAGGAGGCCGCGAGCGCGGAGCTGCTCACGAGCCGCTGCGAGGTCCGGGGCATGGAGCTCGCCCTTGAGCTCGAGACCCTGCGCATTGATCGCTGAGTAGTTGAACGCCGCCATTCGGCACTCCTATCGGTCAGAGGGGCCTGCGGCTTTAGAAGTTCGTGACGCTGCCGGTCGAGCCGGTGCCGGCGACCGCGATCGATGACGTATCGGTGATCGACGAGCTCGGCGTGTACGTCGCGTTGCTGCTCGCCACGGTCGCGACCGTGCCCGCGCCGCCCTTCGAGCCGAGTGTGATCAGAAGGGTCTTCGTCGCCGCCGTCCAGGTGATCGACGACTTGTTCGAGCCGCTGCCGGAGAAGGTCGCGTTTCCGCCGCTCACGTAGGCATTCGATCCGAGCGCGATCGAGCCGAAGTGGAACGTGCAGGTGCCGGAGGTGACGGTGACGGAGTCGTTTGTCGCGCCGGTGCCGTCGGTGACGGTAACGGTGACGTCGCCGTTTCCGGTGAGGCTCTGGTTGCTGCCGTCACCTGACCACGTGGAGCAGAAGCTCGCGACGCTCATCGTGCTCGAGAAGACGATCTTGATCGTGTCGCCCTTCTCGATCTTCCCGGCCGTCGAGCCACCGTTCGACAGGAGCACCGTAGAGACCGTCGGCGCCGGGCGGTTGACCGTGTACGACGCGCCCGTCGCCGGGACGGAGGCGGCGTTGCCCGCTGCGTCCTGGATCGAGCCGGCGCTCGTCAGGTCGACGTGCAGCGTGCCGTTGCCGTAGCCGGTGCTCGCGGTCACCGTGTACGTGGTGCCGCTCCCGGTGACGCCGGTGACTGCGGGGCTGCCGGAGAGGCCGCCGGTGACGGCGCTGAAGTTCCCCACGGCGACGCCGGTCACCGACTCGCTGAACGTGACCGTCCACTGGGCGGTCGCGGCGGTCGTCGGGCTCGAGCCGGCGAGGGTGATCGTCGCGGTCGGCGCGGTGCGGTCGATCGTGTACAGCGCTCCGGTCGCCGGGACGGTCGCGGCGTTCCCGACCGCGTCCTGGATCGAACCCGCGCTCGTGAGGTTGAGGCCGAGCGTGCCGCTGCCGCTGCCGCCGCTCGTCGTGACGGTGTACGTCGTGCCGCTGCCGCTGACGCCGGTCACAGAGGGGCTGCCGCCGAGGCCGCCGCCGGCGACCGCCGTGAAGTTGCCGGCCGCGACGCCGGTCACCGACTCGCTGAAGGTCACCGTCCACTGCAGGCTGTTCGCGTTCGTCGGGGTCGACCCGGCGCGCGTGATCGTCGCCGTCGGCGGCGTGCGGTCGATCGTGTACGCCGCTCCCGTCGCCGCGGGCGGAGCGTTCCCCGCCGCGTCCTTCACCGAGCTGCCGCTCGAGAGGTTGAGGCCGAGCGTGCCGCTGCCGGTGCCCGTGCTCGCAGTGACGGTGTACGAGGTCCCGCTGCCGCTCACGGACGTGATCCCCGGCGTCCCGCCGAGGCCGCCGTTCGCGAGCGAGAACGCGCCCGCCGAGACCGACGTAACGGACTCGCTGAACGTGACCGTCCAGCTCAGGCTGCCGGCGCTCGTCGGGCTCGAGCCCGCCAACGTGATCGAGGCGGTCGGTGCGGTCGCGTCCTTCGTCATCGTGCTCGTCGTCGCCGTCGACGCGTTGCCGGCGACGTCGGAGACGGTCGCGCTCGCAGTCAGGGTGCCGTCCCCGAGCGAGCTCGCGTTGATGCCCGTGGCGGTCACGGTGCCGGAGCCGCTCGTGCCGGCGGCGGTGACGGGGCTCGTCGACGAGCCGCTCTTGCTGAGCGTCACCGAGACGGTGTCGCTGCTCTGCGAGTTCCCGTCGAGACCGACCGAGACGCTCACCGCCGAGGCGTTGCTCGAGTTCACGTAGGCGTTCCCCGTCCCCTGGCCGTTCGCGAGGGCGACGCTCGTCGGCGCGTCAGGCGCGACCGTGTCCTTCGTCACCGTCACCGTCGTCGCGCTGGAGGTGCCGCTGCTGTTCTTCGCGGTCGCCGTCACGGTGATCGGGCCGTCGACGAACACCTGGCCGTTGATGCCCGTGAAGTGGACGATCCCGCTCCCGCTCGTGCCGGACGCGGTCGCCTTGATGTCGTTCGCCGTGTTGCCGTCGCTGATGATCAGCGTGATCGTGTCGGTCACGAGCGAGGTCGACGGCAGCGTCACGTCGAAGCTCATCGAGGTGACGTTCGAAGCGTTGACGTATGCGCTCCCGCTGCCTCCGCCGTTCGCAAGCGCCACGGCCGTCGGCGCGCTCGGTGCCGACGAGCTCGTCGTCGTCGTCGTGGTGGTCGTGCTCGTCGTCGCCGCGCCCGAGACGGTCACGGTGGGCATCGAGCCGCCGCTCAGGCGGTCGAAGCTGCTCGTGATCCGGTAGAGAGCGCCGGCGGCGAGCGTCGTCGCGCTCGTGTTGTCGCGGACGACGATGGTCACCGACTTCACGAGCCCGCCCGAGGCGCACGTGGGGTTCGGGCCCGACGTGTCGGGCGTCGCGCCGCTCGAGCAGCCCCAGTTCACGTAGGTGTCGAGACGGTACGACTTGCCGTCGGGCGCGACCTCGGTCGGGGTCTGCGATGTGTCGGGGATCGCCCGCGACGGGTTGCACGCGACCGCGACGCTCGAGCCGCTGCAGGAACCGCTCGAATCGGTGACGGCGAGCGTCGACGAGTACGCCTGGTCGCTCTTGTACGTCGAGTCCGCCGCGCTGACGAGGGTGCTGCTCAGCGAGATCGTCGACCACGTCTCTGCGCGAAAACGCTCGAGGAGCTTGCTCGCGAGCACCGAAGCGGTGTCCGCCTTCGTCGCGCGCCGCAGCGCAAAGTTGCCGGTGACGAAGAGGCCGCCGAGGGCGGAGATCCCGACGGCGAGCAGCGTCAGCGCGATCGTCATCTCGATCAGCCCGAAGCCGCGCTCGCAGCGAATCCGCGTTGCAAGTCTTTTGAGCATCAGTACGTCCCGTTCGTGGGCGAGCCGAGCGTCCAGTACGGAGACGGCGCGTCCGGTCCGCCGGACATGACCGCAAGGAGGCTTGGGAAGCCGGACGCCGCTTGCTGGCCCGGGACAATCGATCCGGGGGTGACGATCGGGCCGTAGATGTTCGTCTGGCCGGAGCCGAAGTCGATCGTGCCGTCGCTGTAGAGACCGCCCTCGATGCTGACGTTCTTGCCGCTGACGCCGTTCTTGCCGAGGATCAGGAGGAAGTTCTTGTCGAGGTTCGACCAGTTCGCGCCGCTCGGGCAGTCGTGGTTGCTCGTGCTGCCGACGCAGACCGACGTGTTGTTCGCGAAGCTGACCGAGCCATTGGAGAAGATGTTGCCGAGGCCGCTGTAGACGAAGTCGCCGCTGACCGACAGGTCGCCGTCGATGTAGATGTTGCCGTTGATCGTGAGCGTCGTGCCGTCCCACGACATCGAGCCGCTCTCCGAGGTGCAGGAGTAGGCGCCGCCGGTGAGGGTGAAGCTGGCCGCCGTGAGCGAGCGGCCCCCGGTGCACGTCCACGCGCCGCGCTCGGTCTGCCTCGTCGTCCAGTCGATCGTGGGCGGCGTCGGGAACTGCGGGCTGTTCGACCAGGCCGAGACGTAGATGTCGCCGCCTGCGTTCTTGTAGTAGGTCTGGCCGCCCGGCTGTGTCAGGGTGCACGGCGTCGCCGACTGCGAGCCGTCGCACGACTTGGCGATGTCGAGGCTCGAGACGGGCGTCGTGCTCGTGCCGATGTGCCCGCCCTGGCCGAACGACGCCCAGCCGCCGACGACAGCCTTCCCGAGATTGCCGCTGCCCGCCTCGATCCCGGAGTGCTGGTTGATGCAGAGGTTCCCGAGGACGTAGACGGGCGAGGTGAAGGTGACGCCCTGGCCGAGCTGCAGGTCGCAGCCGTTGCTCGAGGCACCGGAGTAGACCGACTTGAGGATGTCCGGCGGGCTCACCGGCTGCGGCGTCGCGTTCACCGGCACGTCGACGGTGATCGACCGCGTGAGCAGACCGGGTGCACTCGGGTTCTTGGCCTTGCCGGTCGCGGTCAGATGCCAGACCGCCTTCTCGACGCCGCTCACCGTGATCGTCGAGCCTCCGACGCACGTGACCCCGACCGGGCAGTTGAGGACGCCCGACCATGACACGCACGTCGACGACGACGTGCACGCGGCGCTCGAGGTCGGCGTCTGCTGGCTGCCGCTCGGCGCCCACGTGGAGGCCATCGTGTTCAGCGAGGTGGTGTAATCCTTCGGCTGGCCGCTCGAGTCGTAGTAGTGCGACAGGAGCTGCGCCATCGCGTTGCTGAGACCTGCCTGCGCGAGCGCGTACGCAGACGTCCCCACCTTCTTCGAAGCCGCATCCTGCTGCCCGATCGTCGTGTAGCTGATCGCCGCAGCAGCGCTGATCGAGACGACGGCGAGGATCAGCACCGCGACGATGAGCGCCATCCCCTCCTCGCGACGGGCTCCCAGGTGACGGAGGCGCGCGATCATCCGGTCACCGACCGGGTCGAGTTGAACGCAGCGATGTCGGTGACCAGGTCGTACGAATCGGTCGCGCCCGACTTCGTCGTGTTCACCTTCAGGTCGACGTGGACGAGTGGGTAGTGCGTCCCGCTCGTCGCGGTCGTCGGGAGGCTGAAGATGGTCGAGTTGACGAGGGACGCCGCCCAGCGCACGCCGCCGGCGGAACCGCAGGCAGCGTTTGCGTAGCGATAGAGGTCGTAGCGGGAGCCGTTCGCAACCGTGCACCAGCGAACCGTGACCGCGGCGCCGCCGCCGGTCGGACACCCCGCCGGCAGCGTGACGGTGATCCCGCTCACCTTCGTCGAGGTGAGGGCGCCGCCGCCGGAATCCTGGATCTGCGTCGCGCAGTGGATCTCGCGCGTCAGCTTCGTCAGCGCCTGCCGTGCCTGCGTCTGCGCCTGGTACCGGTTGCTCAGATCGGCCTGGTTGTGCAGAGCGGAGATCAGCGCGCCGCTCAGCGCGCCCATCACGATCAGCAGGACCACCATCGAGATCAGGAGCTCGAACAGCGTCATCCCGTCTTCTGCGCGCGCGCGAAGACCGAAGGCGCGCAGCGTCGCCAATTGCCGCATACGCCACACCTTCCTCGGCCGGCGGCGAGACTCAAGCCCCCGGATGGGGGAACGCGGCGGCATCACGCGTCAGTGCGCGAGCCGCCGCGTGTAGGCGCTCGGATACCCGTGACCGCGTACCGCTTCGAGCGCGGGCCGCAGAGCATCGAGCGTCGCGTACGGTCCGGAGTACACGGCGTAGAAACCGGTGCGGAGCGTCGGGTACTTCGACGAGTCGACGATCGAGACCTTCGGGACGCCTTTGGCGCGTGCGGCCGCCGCGGCATGCGAGGCCGAGCCGCGCCCGTCGGCGAGCGGCACCGAGGCGAGCACGACGATGTACTGCCCGGAGCCGGCCTTGGCCGGGGCGGCGCCTTTGGTGCCGGTGTCCTGGCCCGTCGTGGGAGTCGTCGCAACCGGCGTCAGGGTCAACTGCTGCACGAACGGATCCTTTGCGACGAAGTGCGCCATGCGCACCGCTGGGCCCGGCACGGCCGACGCGACGGGATTGCCCGCGCCGCTGCCGTCGGCAAGCTGCTGGACGAACGGGTCCTTCGCACGGAACCTGCTGATCGCCGCGAGGCTCGTGCCGATCGAGGCTCCGCCGGAGGCAGTCGCGCCGCCCGCGGCCGCCGGCGCCGTCGACGCGGCAGACGTCTGCGAAGCCGCAGGAGCGTGCGTGGAGCTCCCGTGGAGCTGCTTCAGCGTCTTCGGCCCCATGATCCCGACGAGGGCGAGGAGGACGACGAGGCAGACGACGAGGAGGATCTTCTCCTTCTTCGCCTTTGCCGCGGCGCGCTGGCGATCCCGCTTCTTCCGCGAGCCGTACCTGACAGCGTCGACGGCCATCAGCTCGTCGTGTCGCTCGTCGTCGTCGCCGTGGTGTCGGTCGGCGCCGGCGCCGCTGTCTGCGAGTAGTAGAACGTCTGCAGGGTCAACGTCGCGGTCACGGTCGGAGCAGGCTCCGTCTGCTGGAGCTGGACGCTCTGAACGTCGAACAGGCGCCCCGCGGCGGCGACGTGATTCTTGTCGACGCGCACCTGCGTGCGCACGAGGTTGAGGAACCGGTCGACGTCGAAGTAGCGACCGTCGACCACGACGTTCAGCGGCACCGCCACGTATCCGCTCCCGAACACCGTCGGCTGAGGCGTCACCGTGTCGAGGCTCACGCCGGCTCGGCGCGCGAGCCGGTTCAGCTGATCGACGACGGAGGGCATTGCCACGTCGTTCGGCAGCGCCTCGTTCACGCCACGGTCAGTGGGGCCTTGCGGCGTCAGCGTCGACCTTCCCGTGTGCTGAGCTGCCGTCAGCTGAGATTGCTTCTCCTGAATCGACTGCGCGAGCTTCGTCGCCTGTGAGCGCTTGGGGCTCACGACGACGAACCAGCCGGCGCCCGCCACGATCACCGCGAGGCCGAAGATCACGAGCGCGACGACGCGGCTCGAAAGCGAGAGCTTCAGGGTGGTGTTCACGTGCCCACCGCCGGAATGCCGACGAAGTTCGCGCCGACCGTGAACTGGTACACGGTGTGCTGCGCGATCGCGGTCTTCGTGCTGGTCACGAGGCTGACGTCACGGAGCCACGGCAGCAGCTCGAGCCGCCGCATCATCCGCGCCACCGCCGGCTGCGAGTACGTGTAGCCGGTGACGGTGAACCCGGTCGGCGTCGTCGACGTCGAGGTCGACGGCGCGGGCGCCGCGGCTGTGGCGGACGATCCGGATGTCGAAGCAGACAGGTTCAGCATCCACACGTCCTCCGGAACGACGCGCGACAAGCCGTAGAGGAAGCCGTCCCAGCTCGTGCGCTGTGTCGTCAGCTTGGTGAGCGCTGCTGTGCGCGAAGGCGCCGCGGTCGCTCCCTTCTGTGCATCGTTCGCCGCGACGGTCGCCAGCTGCGCATCGAGACTCTGCACCGTCGACTTCCTCTGCGCGACGGTCGAGCTCGCCGAGTGCGCCGCCAGCCCGACAGCCGCTGCAGCGAGGATCAGCACGACGACCGCGAGAGGAAGAAGCGGCTCGCGCCCGACGCGCGCAACGAGCGACGTGCGGTTGGCCCCCGTCCGTTCGCGGGGGAGCAGGTTGACAGCTCTCATCGTTCAGTCCTCGATTCCGAGTCCGAGGGCGACGGCGAGTGCGCCCGGGTGGTCAGGAAGCTCCACGCCGTCGGCGAGCTTCAGGCGTGAGAGTGGATCGGCAAGGGAGACCGGAAGCCCGAGCTCGCGCTCGAGCTCGGCCGCGAGGCCGGGAATGCCCGAGGTGCCGCCGGCGAGCAGCATGCGCGCGAGCGGCAGCGACCCCGGTTGTGCCTGATGGAACCGGAGCGACGAGAGGAGCTCGCGGACGAGCCCTTGGAGCTCGTACCGAACCGCCTCGACGGCCTCGGTCGACTTCGACGGCGGCAGCCCGGTCACGCCCGCCTCGCCCTCGGCGAGGGAGAGCCCTTGCTTGAGGTGCTCCGCCTCGGACGGGGCGAGCTTGAGCGCGCGCCCGAGGGCATTCGCGACGTTCGCGCCGCCCCATTCGAGGACGCGCGTGAAGGCGCACACGCCGCGCTCGGCGATCGCGAGCGTCGTCCGTTCGTGTCCGACGTTGAGGACGACGACGGCAGCCTCCTCGGCCGCGGTGCCGGCCTCGTCGACCGTCCGCAGAAGCGCAAAGGCCTCGAGGTCGATGCCGCACAGGCTGAGCTTCGCTGCGTCGGTCGCCGCGAGGTAGCGGTCGACGGACTCGCGGTAGGCGACGACGAGCAGGATCTTGCGGACCGTCTTGCCCTCGTCGTCTGTGTTGACGGAGATCACCTGGTAGTCGATCACCGCCTCCTCGATCGGCACCGAGAGCATCTCGTGGGCACGAAACTCGATCGCGTTCTGGAGCTGCTGCTCGTCCTCGATCCCTTCCACGTCGATGACGCGGACGCCGATGCGGCTGTTCGCGAGACCCAGACGGACACCCTTTCGCGGCAGCGAGTTCTGTGCGAAGAAGTCGGAGAGCGCGCTGCCGAGCGCGACGGGATCACGGACTTCGCCGCCGTCGACGACTCCGGGCGGCAGCGGCGCGCGCGCGACGCGCACGACCTCCTTGCCGCCGTTGTTGACGACCTGGGCGGCGGAGATGCCGGTCGTGCCGATCTTGAGGCCGACGATCTCGTTCGGCGCACCGCGGCGGCGACTCGTCGCCGGCTTGGCCGCCGGCTTCGCCTTCTCGCGCGGCGCACGCTTCGGAACGAGATCGGAGAGCTTGATCTCTTTGCGTAGATCCATGAGTTACACCCCTGCGAGTCGGAGGCCGTTGTTGTTCGCGGGGCGGACCTGGCCGAGGCTGACGCCGCGCTCGAGCAGGCTCTCGAGCTGATCGGGGCGGCTCGTGCGGCTCAGGGCTGCCTCACGGGTGATGACCTTGCGAAGGACGAGATCCGCGAGCGCCTGCTCCATGGTCTGCATCCCGCGGCCGGTCCCGGTCTGGATGACGGAGTAGATCTGCTCGATCTTCCCCTGCCTGACCAGGTTCCGGACGGCGTCCTCCGGAATCAGGATCTCCAGGGCAGCGGTCCGGCCTCGGCCGTCGGCCGTCGGGACGAGCGTCTGCGTCACGATCCCCTGGAGGGTCGACGCGAGCTGAATCCGCACCTGATCCTGCTGCTCTGCGGGAAAGACGTCGATGATGCGATCGATCGTCTGCGGCGCGCTCTGCGTGTGGAGCGTCGCGAAGACGAGGTGGCCGGTCTCGGCAGCGGTGAGCGCGGTCGAGATCGTCTCGAGGTCGCGCATCTCGCCCACGAGGATCACGTCGGGGTCCTGGCGGAGCGCCGCGCGCAGCGCGTCGGCGAAGGTCAGCGTGTCCGTTCCGAGCTCGCGCTGGTTGACGATGCAGCTGCGGTGCCAGTGCAGGAACTCGATCGGATCCTCGATCGTGAGGATGTGCTCGCGCCGTGTGCGGTTGATCAGGTCGATGAGCGTCGCGAGCGTGGTCGACTTACCGGAGCCGGTCGGACCGGTGACGAGAATGAGCCCCCGCGGCTCGGCCGCGAAGTCGGCGAGCTGTTCCGGAAGACCGAGCTCCTCGAGCGACTTGATCTGGGTCGGGATCATGCGGAACGCGGCGCCCAGCGTCGTCCGCTGGAAGAACACGTTCACGCGGAAGCGCCCGACCGCCGGCAGCGAGTACGCGAAGTCGACGGACCGCCGGGTCTCGAGGATCTTCTGCTGCTCGGTCGAGAGGATGCGGTAGACGAGGTCGCGAACCGCCTCGGGCGTGAGCTTCTCGGTGTCTTCGAGCGCCTCGAGGTGGCCGCGCACTCGGATCACCGGCTCCGCGCCGGAGGTGAGGTGAAGGTCGGACGCCTCACGTGCCGCCATCGCGGTGAGCAGCTCGTCGATTGAGTGAATGGCCGCAGTCATTTCGCCTCAACTATCGGCAGCGCATGAGGACGACTTGAGTGGGTGTGCTGCGCGCGCCGCGTGCGCACCATCCAGAAGGTCAGGGCCACAGGTTCTCCGTCTTCGCCGCAGGTTCGGTTCGTCGCCGACGGCATCACCAACCGTGGCTCTCCCGCACTCATTAGGGATCTCGCCGACAGTTCGCCTCCCCCGGAAGTGGGAGTGCGCAACAGGCGGCGCCCACAACGCCGAGGGGCGCGGTTGCCCGCGCCCCTCGGTGAAGCATCGAAGAAGCAGGTTCGGCTTACGGGCAGGCGCCGGTCGTGATCGTGCCGCCGGGGCCGGTCACGTGGTAGGCCTGACCACCGACCGTCTGGTCGATGCAGTAGCCGGCACCGGCAACACCACCGACCGTGACCG
>Ga0070741_10014052_pt1 | contig 13956 bp, 15 predicted proteins | sample Coa_R1_4_FD_66440 | JGI IMG/M metagenome (GOLD analysis project Ga0070741, IMG submission 66440) | Surface soil microbial communities from Centralia Pennsylvania, which are recovering from an underground coalmine fire - Coalmine... | ecosystem: Environmental > Terrestrial > Soil > Unclassified ... | reverse complement strand
GGGCGTCGCCCGTCGGAGCGCGGCTGCCGCCGAGAAGGAACGGGTGCAGAGCTCGGCCCGGACGGCCGAGACCACGGTCCGGCAGGGCGTGCGGGCCAACGTGGATGCCGTGTCGTCGATCGCCAACTTCGTGACGGCGACGTTCCCGCCGAGCACCCGCGCGTTCCGGTACTTCGTCGACAGTGTCGACTTCCCCCACCGCGCTCCCGCGGTCAAGACGGTGGTCCTGGTCGAGAACGTCGACCGGGCCGGCACGCCCGCACTCGAGGCGAGGATGCGGGCGGAGGGAGACGCGGGGTTCCAGGTGCTGGCCGACCCGGACGTCGACCTGCGCTACGTGGCGACGCAGTTCGTCGACGTCGGCCACACCGGCTACCAGGTGCCGCTCGGCATCGAGATGGTGACGCTCAGCAAGCACAGCGGTGTCGACCTGATGGCCGCCGGCGTGGCGGCCCAGAGCAGGCAGGACATGTGGTCGGGACCGATGTTCCTCAGCGTCCGCTCGGCCGAGAAGCTCGGCGTCCCGGCCGCCTACTACCCGAAGGGCATCGACTTCCAGGTCGAGGCTCCGGTCACCGACCGCACCGGGCACGCACCGCAGGCCGGCCCGCACGGGCAGATCGCGCTGATCTCGGCGTTCGTCGAGGGCGGCCGCTTCCTGAACCGGGCCGACGTCGCCACCCGGTCGTTGGACCTGACCTTGAGCGTCACGGGTCTCGACGGCAGGTCCGACACCCTCGTGCACGTCTCGCCGAAGTCGAGGCGTCCGCTCGATCCGCTCGTCGTCCGGCACTCGACCTTCGACCTGGGGAGCACCACGTGGGTGCTCGACATTCGGACCACGCAGTTGACGGGTGGCGACCAGACGGTCGCGACGATGATCCTCGGCTTCGGTCTGCTGCTCGCGGTCACGTTGTTCGGCGCCGTGCTCGCTCGACAGATCACGAGACGGCGAGCCCGCCGCGCCGCCGCCGAGGCACGCAAGCGTGAGCAGGCCCTCGAGGTCGAGTTGCGCCACGCGCAGAAGCTCGAGGCGGTCGGGCGTCTCGCCGGCGGCATCGCACACGAGATCAACACCCCGATCCAGTTCATCGGCGACAACGTGATGTTCCTTCGGGGCGCGTTCGAGGATCTCATGGCGCTCGTCGACGCGCCGGGACGAGGCGATGCCGCGGGCGGCGAAGGGCGTCCCGCGGTCGAGGACGCCGAGTACCTCGCCGAAGAGGTCCCCGAGGCGATCGCCCAGACGATGGAAGGCGTCGAGCGGGTCGCGACCATCGTGCGGGCGATGAAAGCCTTCGGCCACCCCGGCGGGAGGGACCGGGTCCTCGCCGACGTCGACGAGATGCTGTCCGACACGCTCGTCGTCGCGCGGAACGAGATCAAGTACGTCGCCGACGTCGAGACCGACCTCGGCGCGGTCGGCCCGATCATGTGCTTCCCGGGCGACCTCAACCAGGTGTGGCTCAACCTGCTCGTCAACGCGGCCCATGCGATCGGAGACCGCGTCGCGGACGCGGGCGGCAGAGGACGGATCACCGTGCGCACCCGGACGGACGGCGATGTCGTCGTGGTCGAGATCGGCGACACCGGCACCGGGATTCCCGACGAGATCCGCGACCACGTCTTCGAACCGTTCTTCACCACGAAGGACGTGGGCGAGGGCACCGGGCAGGGCCTGGCTCTCGCCCGCTCGATCGTCGTCGAACGCCACCACGGGACGATCGCCTTCACCTCACGCGCCGGCGAGGGCACGACGTTCACGGTCCGCCTCCCGATCGCCGACGGAGCCGCCACACGGGGGGAGCCGGCCGGGGCCGTTACCGGGCGCGGCAGGGGTTGACCCGTCCTTCGCGTAACCGTACGCTTACGCGTTAGTGGAGACTGACGCGACCAGCGGATGGACGGCGCTCGGCGACCCGACGCGCCGGGCCATCTTCGAGTGGCTCGTCGACCGCCCGCGGGCTGTCGGGGAGCTCGCGGCGCTGGTCCCCGTGAGCCGGCCCGCCGTCTCCCAACACCTCAAGGTGCTGAAGCGGGCCGGTCTCGTCGCCGACCGCCAGCGCGGCCGGCAACGCATCTACCACGCCGATCAGGAGGGGTTGGCCGCGCTGCGCGCCGACCTCGACCGGTTCTGGAACCGGACCCTGGCGGCCTACAAGACCGTCGTCGAGCAACCACCCGAGGAGCGCTGACCCGACATGAACACTCGATCCGCCGACACGACCGTGCACGCGTCGATCGTCGTCGACGCCCCGCTCGCGCGGGCGTTCGAGGTCTTCACGGAGGAGTTCGGGAGGTTCAAGCCGCCCGAGCACAACCTGCTCGGCGTCGAGATCGCCGAGACGGTGTTCGAGCCGCGCGTCGGTGGGCACCTCTACGACCGCGGCGTCGACGGCAGCACGTGCCACTGGGCGCGCGTCCTCGTGTACGAGCCGCCGACCCGGGTGGTGCTGAGTTGGGACATCAGCCCGACCTGGCAGATCGAGACCGATCCGGCGAAGACGAGTGAGTGGGAGGTGCGCTTCACGGCGGAGACCGACGACCGCACCCGGGTCGAGATCGAGCACCGCCACCTCGACCGCCACGGGGACGGCTGGGAAGGCGTCCGCGAGGGTGTCGCCGGTGGCGAGGGTTGGCCGCTCTATCTGGAGCGCTACGCGGGCGTCCTCGCCGGCCGCTGACGGCGAGGCGGCCCGACGCCACGCCGGCGCCGGCGCCGGTCGGTCACCGGAGCCAGGGTTGGACGAGCTGCGAGACCGACGCGACCGCGAACACGCCGTCGGGGTCGCTGAGGACGGCGTCGGACACGCCACGGGCGGTCCCGTAGTGGAAGCGCGTGTCGCCCGTGATCGCGACCCACTCGCCGACGGGCTGCCGGATGACGTGCGCGTTCACGTCGGGATTGATCAGGCTCACCGTCGTCGCGTCGAGGTCGACACCGACCTGGTTCGCGAAGTCGAAGCCGACGGTCAGCCGGCTCGTCGCGCGGATCGGCTCGCCGGCGACGACCGGCGCGTCCAGCCGGACCCAGAAGCCCGAGCCGGAACCGTCGCGACTCGGCGCCAGCCGGAGGTCGATGGCGCGCAGGAACCCCGCGCGCGTCGGGCTGTGCTCGCGGAGGCTCCGCGCGTCCTCCGGGCCCACGAGCGCGTCCGCGGGCCGCTCGGACGTCGTGGTCGCGGGCAGGCCGTCGCGAGCGGCGACCGCCGCCTCGCGCAGTCGCAGCACCGTGGCGCGGACGTGCTCGACCTCTCCCGCCAGCAGCCGGAGCTCGACGACCTGGATCTTCTTGCCCTCTCGCAGCACCGTCGGGACGACGTGGAGCCGGCGGCCGAGCGGCACCGGTCGCACGAGGTCGGCGGTGAAGCGGCTGACGGACATCGGCACGAGCGTCGGTACGTCCTCGAGGCAGTGCCCGAGCAGGGCGAGCACGGCCGCGCCGTTGGCCGCGTCCGGATCCCAGGCGCCCTGCGTGCAGATCGTGCCGACGTACGCGTCCCCGTCGCGGACGAACAGGGCAGCTTCCTCCATCCCGCCACCATGCCACGCGTCTGCACGCCGGCTCCGGTTAGCCGGTGCCCTCGGGCAGGATGACGCTACCGTCGCCCGAGAGGCCGAACCCGGGGTTGCAGGCGATCTCCCAGACGTGCCCGTCGAGGTCACGGAACGCGGCGGCATACCCGCCGTAGAACGTCTCCGACGGCTCCCTCGTGACCTCGGCGCCGAGCACCTGTGCCTGCACGACGATCTGGTCGACCTCCTCACGCGATGCGACGTTGTGTGCGAGCGCAGCGCCGCTCCAGCTTGCGCCGCTGTCGGCAATGCCGAGGTCCGCCGCGAGCTTCTCGCGCGACCACAACGTCACGACGACACCGTTGGCAGGGAAGAACGCCGTCTCCTCGAGGTCCATCGCGACGGTCCAGCCGAGGCCTTCGTAGAACGCCTTCGCCCGGGCGTAGTCGCCGACACCCAGGGTGATGAGGGAAAGGCTCTGTCGCACCGATGACCTCCTGGGATCGTGCGTCGATCGTGCACCGCGGCCAGGGACGTGTGCACCACGTCGACGATGGCGCGCGAGAATGCGGAAGTCTTGAACGAATCGGACGTCTACCGGGAGTGGACGCCGCCCTCGGTGTGGCGCCACGCCGTCGCCTGCCTGTGGGAGCAACGCGTCTCACAGGACCGGGTGCAGCGGGTCGTGCCCGACGGGTGCGCCGACCTCCTGAGCTTCGACGACGGGACCCTCTTCGTCGTCGGCGTGGCCGACGAGGTCGCGCTGCCCGTGCTCGGCGCGGGTACCCGCGTGCTCGGCATCCGGCTCCTGCCCCACGCGGTGGGCGCCGCCTTCGGGGTTCCGGCGTCGGTCCTGCGCAACCGCACGATCCCTGCAGACGCCGTCCTCGGCACCCGGCGCGCCCGCCACCTCTCCGATCCGGAGGGCCGCGACGCCTGGATCCGTTCGATCGCGCCCGACCGACGGGTGGAGCGGGCCGTGGAGCTCCTCGCGACCCGCCCGGTGACGGTCGCCGCCGATCGACTCGGGGTGACGCCCCGCCAGCTCCGGCGGGTGCTCGGCGAGGAGGTGGGGCTCGCGCCGAAGGTGTACCAGCGAGTGCTGCGCTTCCGGCGCTTCCTGCGCCTGGCCGAGGCCGGTTCCGGCCTCGCAGCCGCGGCCGCCGGTGCCGGCTACGCGGACCAGGCGCACCTCACGCGCGACGTCAAGGAGCTGAGCGGCCTGACGCCGGCCCAACTGATGGCCGAACGCGCCGTCTGACTGGCAGGATCGGCGCCCGCATGGCCCCGACCTCGCCCGCGCGACCGTTGCCGGTCCCGACGCCCGAGACCCAGCACTTCTGGGACGGCACCGCCGCCGGCGAGCTGCGCCTGCAGCGCTGCCGGTCGTGCGCCCGTACTTACTTCCCGCCGCAGCCGTTCTGCCCGGCGTGTTCGAGCGACGACGTCGAGATCGTCCGGGCGTCCGGGCACGGGTCGCTCTCCAGCTACGTGATCACGCGGCTCGCGGCTCCGGGCTTCGACGCGCCGTACGTCATCGCCCTCGTCGAGCTCGACGAGGGACCTCGCATGCTGACGAACCTCGTCGGCGTCGATCCCGATCCGGAGTCGCTGCCGCTCGACCTCCCGGTCGAGGTCGTGTACGAGACGTTCGGCGACGTGACGCTGCCGCGGTTCCGGCCCCGGCCGTGACGAGCGGCGCCGGCCCGGTCGCGATCGTCGGCGCCGCGGAGACGGCCGAGATCGGCACCGTGGCGCTGTCGTCGCTCGGCCTCGCGACGGATGCCGCGCGCCGCGCGCTGGCCGACTGCGGCTTGACCCCGCGCGACGTCGACGGCGTCGCCGCCGCGAGCCTGAACCCGTACCTCCCGACGCTGGTCGCGCACTCGCTCGGCATCGAGGCGCGCTGGGTCGACGCCACGATGACGGGCGGTTGCTCCAACCTCGCGCATCTCCGGCACGCAGCCGCCGCGATCGCGACGGGCCAGTGCGACGTCGTCCTCGTCGCCCACGGGGAGAGCGGGCGGTCGCACCTGGGTGGTCCCGGGTTCCGGCCCGCACCGGACTCGTGGCAGGGCCAGTTCGAGCTCCCGTTCGGGACGGCCGGACCGATGACGTTGCTCACGCTGGGCGCGTTGCGGTTCCTGCACGACCGCGGCCTCGACCGGACGGCGCTGGCCCGGGTCGTCGTGGCCCAGCGCGAGTGGGCGAGCCGCAATCCGCGCGCGCTGCGGCGCGACCCGATCGACGTCGACGGCGTGCTCGACGCGCCGCTCGTCGCCTATCCCTTCACGCGCCCGATGTGCTGCGTGACGACCGACGCCGGTGGCGCCGTGGTCGTGACGTCGGTGGAGCGGGCGCGCGACCTGCCCCGCCCGCCCGTGTACGTGCTCGGCGCGGGGGAGGCCACGGGATCGGCTCTGGCGAGCCAGATGCCCGACCCGACGTCGTCGGACGCGTTCCGGCGCGCCGGCGCGGCCGCGTTCGCGGCCGCCGGCATCACCCCGGCCGACGTGCACCACGCGATGCTCTACGACGCGACCGCGCACATCCCCCTGATGGCGCTCGAGGACCTCGGCTTCGTCGCCCGGGGTGACTCCGGCGCGTTCGTCGCCGACGGGCACACCGCCGTCGGCGGGCGGCTCCCCGTCAACACGAACGGCGGCGGGCTGAACTACACCCACAGCGGGATGTACGGGATGTACGCGTTGCAGGAGTCGATCCGGCAGTTGCGGGGCGAGGCGGCGGCGCAGGTCGAAGGGATCACGACGTCATTGACGCACGCGATCGGCGGCATGTTCCAGAGCGCTGCCACCGTCGTCCTCTCCACCGAGCGGACATGACCGTCGTCGCGTCCGGCTGAAGGCGCGTCGTGCGGCTCAGCCGAGGCCGAAGAGCTGGCCGCGGCGTGGGAAGAGGTAGCGGTCGGTCACGAAGTTGAGGATTCGACGGCCGGCCCGGAAGCGCTCGGCGACGCCGGCCGCGACCTGCATGGTGGCGGTGAGCGGCGGCCGTGCCGAACGGGCCGCGAGGCGATACCAGCGCGAGCCGAGCTCCTCGAGCAGCGCGACCGCGCCCAGGTCGGGGTCGGCGGCGGTGTCGGCGAGCTCGCCCGCACCGGTGACGCGCACCAGCCGGTCGCGCTGGATCGGGGCCAGGAAGCGGCTCGCCGTGTGGTCGGGGAACACACCGGTGAGGAACAGCGCGAGGTCGCCGAGCCGCCGGTAGACGCCGGGGCGGTCGGTCTCGGGAACGACGTCGAGCAGGGTCGCGAGCTGGGTGGGGTCGAGCTCGCTGAAGCGGCGGCGCCGCCACCCGCGCGGCGTGCGCTCCCACGTCGCGCCGCTGCTCACGTGCGTGTAGGACGCCAGCAGCTCGACGAGGAACAGCCGCCGCATCGGATCCGCGACGAAGTCGCGCAGCACGTCGACGTCGAACACGGGCAACCGGCGGTTGGGGCCGACCCACTCCGTGGTGTAGGTCCGGTTGTCGAGGTCGGCGGCGGCCCGGTGGAGGGCGACGGCGAAGACGAGGAAGGGCGACACCGGTTCGAACCCGGCGCCCGTCTCCGCCGCGCCGAACACGGCGTCGTGCACGCGTTCGTCGTCGAGCAGCCCGAGGAGCCGCTCCGGTTCCGCCGCGAGCTGCTCGGGCGTCGCCGACGGCTCGCCGCGCCGGCGGGCCACGGCGGCGAGCAGGCGGAGGTCGTCGCGGGTGAGGCGCTCCAGGTACAGCACCGCGGTCGGCATGGCGCGTCCATGATGACGCATCCCGGTCAGGCCGGTGGGAGCCTCCGCAGCTTGTCGGGGTTGACGACCACGTCGATGCGGGCGACGCGGCCGTCGCGGACCACGAAGGCGAACACCGCGGCCCCGCCCTCGAAGCGGCCGACGAGGCCGGGTTCGCCGTTGACGACGCGGTGCTCGAGCTCGAGGTCGGGCACGTTCTTCAGCGATGCCCGGATCGCCTGCAGGACCCGGTCACGGCCCTCGATCGGTCGGGCCGCGGCGCGCACGACACCGCCGCCGTCGCTGCGGAAGACGACCTCGTCGTCGAGGAGCTGGGCGAGCGCGTCGAGGTCGCCGTCGGTCGTGGCGCGTGCGAACGCGGCGACCACCCGTGCCTGCTCCGACGGGTCGGGCTCGAACCTCGGCGCCCCTTCCTGGACGCGCCGCCGGGCCCGGACGGCGAGCTGCCGCACGGCGTCGGGCGTCCGGCCGACGATCGTCGCGACCTCCGACAGCGGCACGGCGAACGCCTCGTGGAGCACGTACACGGCCCGTTCCGCGGGCGAGAGGGTCTCGAGCACCGTGAGCAGGGCGAGGCTGATCTGCTCGTCGAGCGTCACGCGGTCGGCGGGATCCATCATGTCCTCGCTCCACTCACGCCCGATCGCCGGCTCCGGCAACCACGGCCCGACGTAGGCCTCACGCGTGCGGCGCGCCGACTTGAGCCGGTCGAGGGCGAGGTTCGTCACGATCGTGGTGAGCCACGCGACCGGCTTCTCGATGTCGCGCGGCTCGGCTCGTCCGGCGCGGACCATCGCGTCCTGGACGACGTCCTCGGCCTCGTCGAACGAGCCGAGCATGCGATACGCGAGGTGGACGAGATACTCGCGGTGGCGCGCGAACTCCTCGACCAGATCCACCGCGCTCATCGCGCCGTCAGCTCGAGCTCGGTCGTGACCAGGCGCTTGCGGCGGTGGTACCAGGGGATCAGCCGGCCGTGCAGCACCGGGTACTTCGCCGCGAGCAGCCGGGCGGCGTGCTCGGCCTCGTCGCCCTCCAGGACGCGCGCCGTGGCCGGCGTCGCGGGACCGGTCGGCCGGCCGCGCAGTGTCGATGGGGCGACCTCGACGTCGGGGTTGCGGCGGATCCGCTTGAGCTTGCCCGACGGCTCGAACGTGCGCACGTACGCGTGGTCGCCGTCGACGACGACGTGGACCGGGGTCCCGACGGGGGTCCCGTCGCGACGGTAGGTGGTGAGCAGGATCTGCCGGTCGTCGGCGAACCGCTCGAGCGGCTGGGCGGGCGTCCGGAGGTCGGTCGTGTTCGCTGCCATGGTCGTACTCCCCTCCACGATGGTCGACGCCCTCCTGACGACCCGGCGGCCCCGGGTGTGACGTCGCCTCCGGCTCAGGGTGTGAAGACCAACGCGACCTTGCCGTCGAAGCGAAAGCTGCTGTGGGGCTCGTTCACGGGCGGCACTGTACGACCCGGGCGCGGGAAACCCGAACGCGATGACCTTCCTTCGCGGGGGTGGGCCAGGACGTTGGACCCTGTCGCGCGCCCGGCTCCGGGGCGACGCTCGCACGCGTGGTCGACGGCGGCACCCCGGCATCTGCTCGGTTCTGTGAACAGTGCGGTGGTCAGCTCGGTGCCGGCGCGAGGTTCTGCGGCGCGTGCGGCGCGGCGATCCCGCAGGCCGAAGCGGACTTGGCGGAGGCCGCCGAGCCCGAGGTCACGGCCACGTCGGAGGCAGCGGCTGCTCGCGAGTCGCCCGCTCCGCAGCCGGGGGCCGCACCTTCGAGCGAGCGCAACGGTCGACGGAAGAGCGCCGCGATCCTTCTCGCGCTGGCGCTGATGCTCGCGAGCGGCGTCGGCGTCGGCGTCCTCGTGGCGAGCGGCGGTGGGAGTGACACGGATGCCGGCGCGGCGGCCGGCGAGGTCTTCCTCGAACCCGTGAACTCGAGCCGCGATCCCTTCACGCCGAGCGTCGGCACCGACCGCCGCAACGTCAGGCCGCCGAGCACGACGACGACCACGAGGACGACCGCCACGCCCGCCACCGCGGGCCCGACGACCACGGCGGCAGCCGCGCGCGGGATTCCCGTCGCCACGGGTGACACACCCGGCCTGTACGGCGGCACGCGCGACGCAGGAAGCTGCGATCCCGAGAAGCTGGTCGGCTTCCTCGAGCAGAACCCGGCGAAGGCGGCGGCGTGGGCCGGCGTGCTCGGGATCCGACCGAGCGAGATTCGTGCCTTCGTCGCCACGCTCACGCCCGTTGTCCTGCGCAGCGACACGCGGGTCACGAACCATGGGTTCCGCAACGGCCACGCGACCGAGATCCCGGCGGTGCTGCAGGCGGGCACGGCGGTGCTCGTCGACCGCTACGGGCAGCCCGTCGCGAAGTGCTTCTGCGGCAACCCGCTCACCGCGCCCCGACCCGTGCGTGCACCGCGCTACACCGGGCCGCGGTGGCCGGGCTTCGCGCCGGGCGGCATCGTGGTGATCGACCAGAGCACGACGGTCGTCAACGTCTTCACGGTCGTCGATCCGGCGACCGGCGAGACCTTCGGGCGGCCCTCGGGAACCACCGGCGACTCCGACGGACCCGTGCCGCCGCCCCTCACGGGCCCGGCCGGGCAGACCCTCGGTACCGGTGCGGTGCAGGTCACCCTCCAGTGGTCGTCGGCGGCCGACCTCGACCTGCACGTCGTCGACCCGACGGGAACCGAGATCTCGTACCAGCAGCGCAACGCGTCCAGCGGCGGCAGCCTCGACGTCGACTCGAACGCCGGGTGCCACGACGCCGCGAGCAACCCGGTCGAGAACGTCTTCTGGCCGGAAGACGGCGCGCCGTCGGGCGAGTACGTGGTGAGCGTCACGTACTTCGCCGAATGCCCGCCGGGCGGTGCGGGTGCGCAGCCCTTCACGCTCACCGTCCAGCAGGACGGCCGCATCGTCGACCAGGAGACCGGCACCGTCGCACCGGGCGAGACGGCCGAGGTCACCCGCTTCTCGCGCTGACCGGCGGCCCGGGCCTACGTCGCGCCGGCGAGTGACCAGCCCGGGAGGAGCCCGAGCTCGTCGCACAGCTCCTGCGCCTCGATCGTCTGCCCGTTGCGCGCGGCGGCGTCGGGCGACTCGAGCAGCCACGCGCAGACCTTGCCGACCACGGCCGGCGGCGCACCCGTCGACGCGTCGAACCCGAACTCGCCCATGTCCTGGATCATGCGCTCCGTGACGATGAAGCCCGGCTGCACGTTGAAGGCGCGGATCCCCCGCGGTGCCGTCTCGAGCGCGAGGATGCCGGCGATCCGGTGGAGCGCGGCCTTGCTCGACCCGTAGCCCAGGCCCCAGCCGCCTTGCCCGGCCGGCGCGGGCGGGTCGGCGTAGCCGGCGCCCGACGTGATGTTGATGACGGTGCCGCCACCGCGCTCGATCATCCGCGGGACGATCGTCTTGATGAGGACGACGGGTGCGAGCACGTTGGCCTCGAAGTGGTCACGCAGCACACGCACGGGTGTGTCGAGGATGAAGTCCATGTGCCCGGGCCCGACGTAGCGGCCGTTGTTGACGAGCGCGTCGATGCGGCCCCACGCCGCGAGCACGGCGTCGGCCGCGGCGACCAGCGACGGATGGTCGAGGAGATCGGCGGGGACCGTCAGGCACTCGCGGCCGGCCGCCCGGACGAGCTCGGCGGTCTCCTCCAGCGAGCCGGGGAGCGGGCTCGTGTCGGAGCGCTTGATCGTGGAGCTGTGCTCGTGGGCCTCACCTGCGTGGACCGTGCGCGCGGTCAGGGCGACGTCGTAGCCCGCCGCCGCCAGCTCGAGCGCGATCGCCTTCCCGATCCCGCGACTGGCCCCCGTGACGAACGCGACCTTCTCCGGCATCCCGAGGCTCCTCTCCGCGGCGCGGGCCCGGACCGCGTGCCCGGGCGCCCGCCCGCGTGGGGCCTCATCGTGTCGCGTCGCGCGGCTCCGTGGGAAGCCGGTAGCGGCCGGAGCGCCGACCCGAGCTCGGCCGCCACGACCGCGGGGTCGAGGTCCGCGGCGCGGCACGCGTCGGCGAGGCGATCGCGACCGTGGCAGCAGTAGTCGAGGCCGCGCCGCTCGAGCTCGCGCGCGAGGTCGGGGTGCGCGGTGACGGCGTCGGCCAGGCTCGTGCGGGGGTCGATCACGGTCATCGTCCGTCCTCCTCCAGAGGTCACGTCGCCAGCACGCCGGCCGCGGTGACCGCGACGACGGCGAACCCCGCGGCCATCTGGCGGAGCCCGAGCGTCTTCGCGGCGATGGCCGGCCGGCGGGCCCAGAGGACCTGCAGGAGCGCGAGCGCGGCGATCGCACCCGCTCCCGCCGTGACGGCGCCGTCGACGAGCACCGCTGCGATCGCTACCGCGGCACCCGCGCCCTGCGCGAGGTCGCCGGGTGCGGTGCGGACCGTGCCGCGGTGCAACCGGCGCACCTGCAACCGGACGAACGGGATGGACGCGACGGCCCGGGCCGCGAGGACCAGCCACAACGCGACCGCGAGCCGCGCGCCTGCACCGCCGGCGAGCGCGACGCTCGCGCCGGCCGCGGCGATTCCCACGGCTCCGCACAGCTCGGGGAGGAGCCGCCGGCTGCGGCTCCGCATGTCGAACCACAACTCCACGCCGACGAGCGGCGCCGCGCCCGCGACCGGGATCCACCAGTCCCACCCTGCGAGGACCGTCGCGACGGTCGCCGCGCCGGCCAACACGGTGAGCTCGGCGCCGGCGACGCGGGCGGCGAGGCGCGAGCGCGGCAGCCGACGGTGGCGGCGGTGATCGACGAGCACGAGCTTCAACGGGGTGCGTACGACGAACGCGAGGAGCGCGCCCACGGCAAGGAAGGCACCGGCCCGCGACGGCGCGACGAGGAGCCCGAGGAGGACGGGCTCGGCGGTCAGCCCCCAACCGCCGTGCTCGTCGGGAACGGCGACGGCACGCCAGGGCGAGCGCGCACTCGGAGCCTGCCGGCCCGGTCTCGCCGGCGGCAGGCCGGCGTCCTCGGGTCGCGCAACGTCGACGCTCATGGTCGCGAGCCTGCGCGATCACGCGGGCCGGCGGCCAGGGTCGAAGGTCCCGCTGCCTACGTGCCGGGATCGCCGCCCCGATCATCACTGAGCACCGCGAGCACCGCGAGGTCGGCCCGATCCTTCGCGAGCGCGGCGGTGTCGCCGTATCCGGCCGACTTGTCCTCGATCAGCGCGGCGAGGGTGACGACACGTGCGTCGACGCCCTCGAGCCGTGCGAGGTCGGTTCCGAACGCGCCCGCCGGCCACTCGCCCCGCTCCTCGCCGGCCGGCGTGAACACGGTGCCGTCCCGGTCGCGATCGAGGAGCGCGACCTCGGCCCGAACCGGCCCGCGTTCGAACGCGAGGTATCCGGGCCCGCCGGGGGCGGCGTTCCAGCCGTCGCCGCCGAGCACTGCAGCCAACCGTTCTGCGTCGGCCTGCCAGACGGCGAGATCGATGTCGGCATGGGTGCGCGTCCGGCGGCCCGCGTGGAAGTCGACGGCCCAGCCGCCGAACAGCCAGTAGTCGATCCCGCGGCGTGTCAGCTCCTCGTGCAGTCGCGCGATCGCCGCGAGCTGCGCCTCGGAAGCGTCGGGCGCGGTTGCATCCGGCGTGTTCACGAGACCCCGAACCGATGCCGCGTGTGACTGAACGTCCCCTTGCCGAACGCGAGCACCTTCGTCGGCTCGACCCGGAACACGAGGGCCTGCCCGACGTCGTCTGCGAACACGCCGTCGCGAACCTCGAAGCGCCAGCGCCCGTCCCACTTGTGCGTCCACGCTTCGGCCAGGCGGGTGAGCGTCTCGTGGTCGTCGACCCGGACGGCTTCGCCCTCCACCATCACGTCGAGGCCCCGGTCCCAGTCGTTGCAGCCCGTCGTCACGACGACGTGCGGGTTGGCGCGCAGGTTCACGGCCTTCTGCTCGTCGGCGCCCGTCGTGAAGTGGACCGCGCCGTCGGACCAGACGGCGACGAGGGGAGTGACGTGCGGCCGCCCGTCGGCCCGCACGGTCGTGAGCCACGACAGGTCGGCGCGTTCGAGCACTTCGCGTGCGCGCTCCCATCCGGTCGGCGTCGCGCCGGGATCGCTGAAGCGGGCGTCGAGCTCGGTGACGGGTTGCATCATCTGTAGGCCCCTCTCGCGGCTTCGCAATCGGGTCGTCGTCCACGGCGGTACGGTGCTGACGTACCCATTTCCTGGTGTCGACCCCCGGGAGCCGCGGAACTCATCGCTCCGGGGTGACAGCTACGGCGGAGGGGGGCCGATGACGGAGCAGGGGATCCTCCGGGACCTCGACGTTCTCGACCTGTCGTGGGGAATCGCCGGCCCGATGGCGGGCATGCTGCTCGCCGACCACGGCGCCCGCGTCACGCGGATCGAGCCACCGCAGGGCGACCCGTTCGCGGGGCTCTCGGGCACGCGGGTGTGGCTCAGGGGCAAGCGCCGCGCCACACTCGACCTGCGCGACGAAGCCGACCGCGACGTGTTCCTCGCGCTGGCCCGCCGCGCCGACGTCGTGATCGAGAGCTTCGGCCCCGGCGTCGCCGAGCGGCTCGGCGTCGACCACCGGACGCTGCTCGCCGCGAACCCGCGCCTCGTGCACTGCTCGATCACGGGCTACGGCGAGACCGGGGCGCACGCGGACCGTCCCGCGTACGACGCGCTCGTCGCGGCGCG
>Ga0070741_10014051_pt1 | contig 13956 bp, 14 predicted proteins | sample Coa_R1_4_FD_66440 | JGI IMG/M metagenome (GOLD analysis project Ga0070741, IMG submission 66440) | Surface soil microbial communities from Centralia Pennsylvania, which are recovering from an underground coalmine fire - Coalmine... | ecosystem: Environmental > Terrestrial > Soil > Unclassified ... | reverse complement strand
GTTCGCCAGCACGTGCTGGCAGAAGAAAATGCCACCACGACGAGAAGCGCTTCCGGTGCCACCACCTGGCGAATGATATGGAGCGGCAGGTCACGGCCACCTGCTGTGCCATCCGCAGCGGGAACTTATACCTTTCCCTGGCCTTGCTGGGCTGATCATGGTCCCGCCTGTCGCCTGGGCCTGACCGCATCCGGGCTGCTGGTCAGCGGCGTGGCGCGCCGTCAACGGCGGGCGTGCCGCAGCGGTCCTGTTCCCGGCAACCGGCTAGGGCAGGCTGTTCGGGCGGCTGTTCCCGCCAGATGCGGACCCGGTTGCGGCCTGCGGCTTTCGCGTCGTACAGCGCGGCGTCGGCCGCCGCGATCAGGGCGTGCAGCCCCGGGCCGCAGTCAGCCCGGCTGGCGACGCCGGCCGAGACAGTGATGCGCACCCGGGACGGCGTGCCATCGCCCGCCCGGGCCGACAGGTGCGCGGCGGCCACCGCCACCCGGAGCCGTTCGGCGATCCGCCGCGCCTGGCCGGGCTGGGTGTGCGGGAGCACGACGGCGAACTCTTCGCCTCCGTACCGTCCGGCGATGTCGTAGCCGCGCAGCTGCGAGGTGATGATTCCGGCCACGGCGCGCAGTACCTGATCTCCGGCCAGGTGGCCGTAGGTGTCGTTGACGGCCTTGAAGTGGTCGATGTCGAGCAGGACCATGGCCAGCGGCAGGCGGGCGCGGACGGCGCGGCTGATCTCGGCGGCGGCGTCATCTTGCCAGGCGGCGGCGTTCAGCAGCCCGGTCCTGGCGTCCGTGCGGGCATCGCGGACCAGCTTGGCATGCCGCGCCGAGCGCAGCAGCGGGGTGGCCATGGGAACGGCGAGCAGGACACACAGCGGGTCGATGATGGCCGAGCAGGTGACAAGGACCCCGGCGCATACCTCCGCAAGGCCGCCGCGGAGCATCTCACGATCAGCCAGCGGACGGGGCAGCCGTTCCCCGCCGGTCACCGTGAGGATCACGGCGCGGATCAGCGCCCAGCGGATCGCCCCGGCGGCGGCCACGGCAAGCAGCCATTCCCCGGCGAGCGTCCCGGACGGCGGCTGCGACGGGGCGATCGCGTGAAAGGCGATCGACACGGCACCATCCGCCAGGCCGGCAGCGGCCAGATCGAGTCCGCGCGGCCGGCGCGGGTTACGCCGGCCGCCAGCAGCGGCTGACGCAGCCGGCGCGATGAACGCGAACGCCGGGACTGTCAGCACGACCGCTGGCAGTTCCCACATCCCGGAGATGCCAGCGGGGGATTCATCCTGGTGATGCTGCCCGGCCAGCAGCGCGCAGGCGAGCAGCACCGCCATCAGGTACCAGCTTCCCGGGCCAGGCGCCGTGTGCACCGCGCATGCCGTGGCACCGGTGACCCAGGCCAGCGGGATCGTCGCCGCGACAATACGCCGCCGTGGCGGCAGGTGCCATCGAGGCGGCGGGCCTGGCACTCCGGTTACCCGGGCTAGGCCAGGCTGGCCGGCGGGACCCGGCCGGGGGTTCTGGTCACCGGCCGGCTCACCGGGCATCCTGGCCGGCCCGTCTGCCGCTGCTGGATGCTGTGGTCATGCGGGCGTGTCCCCGCCGATCTCGAACCAGGTGACGAGCCCGTCCGGTACATGGCGGTATGCCCACCGGGCCGCCAGGTCACGGACCAGCCGCAGGCCCCGGCCGCTCTCGGCCAGGGTGTCGTCGGTGCCCTTAAGGGCGGGGACCGAGGTGCCGCCCGCGTCGCGGACCTCGACCCGGACGCTGCCGGGGGTCCCGGTCACGGTGATGGTGATCGTCCCGCCGGGCCGCCGTGAGTCGCTGTGCAGCATGCTGTTGGTGACCAGCTCGCTGACCAGCAAGATGGCAACAGCCGCGCAGGGGTGACGGTCGCTGAGCGCCGCGCGGGTGAACTCGCGGGCGGCGCGGGCCTGGTCGTGATGATCGTCGTGCTGGCCGGGAATGGTCAGGGTTTCCCGGATCGCCGTGACTGTGGTCATGGCCGCCGCCACCGCGCGTATCCGCGTGCCGGCGGCCATGACGGGCGCCGCCGGGCGCGAGGCGGCGGGCAGGGCAGGGTACAGGCCGCCGGCGGGCCGGCGGCTATGGCACCCCGGTGCTGTCTGCTGTGATTCACCGGCTTCACCTCCAGGTGGCTGGGCGCGGCGGCCACGGGTTCTACCGCCCGGTGGCTGCCCGGAACCCGGCGACCACCTCGGCCGGGATCCGGCCGCGGTCCTTGACCTCCAAGCCGTTCGCTTTCGCCCAGTCGCGTATCTCGGTGGTACTGAGCCCGTCCACGGCGGTCCCGCCCCGGCGGCGGGCAGGCCGGCGGGTGGTGCCGGTGATCTTGCGGCCCGCCCCGGCGTAGCGGGTCAGGATGGCCCGCAGTTCCCCGGCGTGGGCCTCGCTCAGGTCGATTTCGTAGTCCGCGCCATCCAGGGCGAAACTGACGGTCCCTGCGGCCTCGCCGCCGTCAAGGTCGTCGATGAACAGGGTCTGTATTCTCTGTGCCATTCTCGTTCTCCATTCAGGATAGATTCCCGTGCCATCCGGTAGCATAAATCATATGCCATTAACGCGCGGAATAAAGCACGCGCCCGCAGTCAATAGCAGTGCGTGCCATGAATCTGGCGGTGCGCGGGCGCCGCAAAGGGCGGCAGGTAAAAGGCCGCGTGTCCGGCCGCTCATGAGGCCGCCGCGGCGAAGGCAGGAACGCCTGTTTCCTCTTTCCGCCAGAGCAGGGCCGGGAAGCGGAAGCAGGCGCTCTGCCGGAAACCGCAGTGCGCGTATGCGCGCCTCATGCGGGGTTATCCTCGCTCGGCGATGCTGGAGGCGGCTGCGACAGCCCGCGGGCCGCCTTTCCCGCGGGCCGGGTCGAAGGCGGCGAACTGCTCGGTATAACCCACCGAGGCCGAGCGGAGCACCTGGCCGGACGAGTAGTACCCGGGGATCGTGACGCGGAAGGTATCTCCGGGCGGGGGCAGCAGCCGCAGCCGCGCGGTCAGCGAGTAGAAGAACAAGGCGCCGCCGTCTTTGGTCCGCAGCCCGAAGGCCGGGCCGGGTCCGGCCGAGTGCGTATCGGTGACCGTCCCGGACGGCAGCCGACCGCGCCAGAAGATCACATCGCGCAGGTCGGAAAGGCTCCCGGTGTCTGCGGGATCGGCGCCCGCGGCGGCCTCCCGGTCCAGCCAGCTGATCGTGTCCGGCTGGATCTGCCAGGGGGCGGCGCTCAGGCCGCTGGTACGGCTGGTGATGCTGACCGGCTGCGCGTAGCCCTGGGCGTCGACCGCGATCGCCGGAGCGGGCGTCACAGAGGGGATCAGGTAGGGCTCGATCACATCCTTCCACGCGGCACCGGGCCATGCCTGCGCGAACACCAGGTAACCCGTCCCGGTCACGTGCTGCGGAGGGTTAAGGTCGGCGTACCGGACCTTGACCGCGAAAAAGTGCGGCCAGGTGCCGGCGGGCTGACGCGGGATGTAGTAGACGGCCTTCTGCAGGCCGAGCGGGAAATACTGGCTGTTGCCCGGGTCGGTGGCCCGGTCCAGCCGGTAGGCGCCGGCGTCCAGCAGGTAGCTGCTCCCGGTCTCGACGGTGGCCAGCAGCGCATTGGAGCGCAGCCGGTTCGCCTGGTTGTTGACGAGCGCGTACCTGGCCAGCACTTGCTGCGCGGCCTTGCGGGTGATCACCGGCTGCGGCCCGGTTCCCGACGTGCTGCTGCCGGCCGGGCTGGCCACGGTGCCCCGCCCGGCCAGCCGCGCGCCGTTTGCCGCCGGATGGACGGTCAGCACCACGACCAGGGCGATGAGCACGGCCCCGCTGCCTGCTACCGGCAGCCACCGGGGGAACCGCCGCCGCCGGTCCCTGCCCCTGGAGGACGGTGGCCGCCGCAGCGGCCGGCGCCGCGGCAGGTCCCCGCCGGGCGGGGACCACGGCTCCGGCGCCAGGATCTCGGGATCGTCGTGGTCGTCTTCCGGCGATCCTGCGCCGGCGCCGGGCGGGCTCCAGGCCAGATCCTGGTCATCGTCGCCGGCGGCGGGCCATGGCGGGTGCGTGCTCGCCGCGTGGCGGGGAGGAGTCCCCCGGCGGACGGCATGGCGGCCGAGCCCGGGATCGCGGGCGCCGGTCTGGCCCTCTAGCGGGTAGTAGGGCCTTGCAGGCCACTCATTCATCACGTTCTCCGTTTCGTGATAGGCGGATTCCTCCTATTCTGGAGGCTCTATTTCTTCCTATCACCACTACCCGTAGTTACTGCAAAGTGCGTTCCAACGCACTTTAAGGTGGGATGCAGCTAACTCCCCGGTGCGTTTACGTGATACCGGCCGCAATAGCCATCTCGCACTCTCCCGGCCGCCGAGCGGCCAATTCCAGGCGAGCCGGCCAATAACAGAACAGGCAGACCTCCTGCCTGCCCGGCTTTGACTTTGATCACCCGGTCTTCGCGCCTGCTCCGGTTCAGCTGCATCCGTCCGGCGGCGACCGCGCCCGATGCGGGCACGCCAGGTGAGGCGAAAGGGCCATCGGCGGGCCGCCACTGGTGGACGGGGACGAAACCGCCGGCGAATTCAAGGCCGTCCAAGAAACGGATGAGCCGTTCCCGGGGGCCGAGGTCATGTCGCGCCCGGGGGCAGCGGTCACGATCCCGGACGTGGCCGCGTTCACATGGTCTCCAGCAGTGCAGGCAGGTCGCGGACGTGCTCGATGAGCAGCGCGCCGTGCGGGAGTGCCTCTCCTGGCCGCAGGCCGTGCGGGCGGACCAGGACGGCGCCCATGCCGTGAGCGAGAGGCGCGGTGATGTCGCAGTCGAGGTTGTCTCCGACGAACAAGACCTGCTCGGGGGGCGCCTCGGCCGCGGCGAGCACGAGCCGGTAGAACAAGGGATCCGGTTTCCGGATGCCGAGCGGGTAGGACAGCAGGGCAGCGCGGAACAGGGTGTCAAGCCCGGCTTTCTGGAGCGCGGGCCACCGGGACTCGCAGGGCAGCGTGTTGGAGGCCAGCACTAGGCGCAAGTGCCAGTCGTCGTGCAGGGTGCGCAGCGCCGCAGCTGCTGCCGGGTCGACCGGTTTCTGCCCGAGCAGATGATCGATCGCGCTGGCCGAGATCGTGCCGCCGTTATGTGATCGCTCGGGCTGTCGCAGGTGTCTGTGTGTCGCGATTCGGGAGTGCGCCAAGGCTGTAAATGTCCTTGGACGCATGCCTGGCCCAGCAACGTGATCAAAGTGATGTGTGGTGTCTGGCGATGTGTCCCGATCGGCAGCGGTAAGGGCTATCTTGAAGTCGTTTCCGCCTCGTCGGGCCGGGGCGGACGATCCTAGCGGCGGGATCGGGTCAAGGCTGCGGGACCGATAGCTGCGGTGAGGAATTCTGAGTGATGGGGGAAGGTCATGCATGACGGCAGCATGGAAGGGTTCGACCCGTTCGATGCGCGGCCCTATGCGGAACCGTCCGACAACCCTTCGACCCGAGATCGGACTGGCCGGTGGTACTGGCAAGAGGATGTCCCCGACGGGCGGGTGACCGGGAAGTCGACATTGCCGGTCACGATCTACCTGTCTGATGGGGGAGCTCATGAACAGGTCGAGGCTGCGGTCGCTGAGCTGCTGGCTGGTGCTGGCCTCGAAATCGTGGAGCGTGATGAGCCGGTCATCGGATCGTGGTTCCGCCGGATGGCGGCTGCGGTGAAGGGCGTTGTGCTGTCGCCCGCCGCGCGTGAGGGTGCCCTGTCCGGATTGCATGCGGCTGATCAGCACCTCGTGCTCGCTCAGGATGCAGCTATCACTAGGGCCCTTATGCAGGGAGTGGCACCGGTTCTCGAGTCGCTGCAGCCGACGAAGGATGCGGTGGTCCGGGCCGGTGCGCTGTTGGTCGTGAAGTCGGACTGGGTGGTGAACGTGGTGCAGCTCACGGCCGCGCAGCAGGCGAAACTCGATCATCAGCCGGGACTCGCCCGCTCGCCGCATGAGATTTTCGCCGCTCTTGCTGCGATGGACCCCCGATATGGCCACTGGGTGTTTGTCGAAGATGTGGAGGCGGCCCCGGAGATGATCCCGGATGCGGACGGTAATCCGGGGTCGATGAGCTGACAAGTCCTTTGTCCCGGCCTCGCGGTCGTATCGCGGGCTGGGCCAGGCAGCCGACCGTGCGGGCTTTGCGGCGAGTCGTGATCGTTCCTTGCGGTGCGGGAGCTGGGATGTCGCAGTCCAGGCGCTTGTCACGGTTGCGGGTGCGACTGGTCTCACATGGTCTCCAATAGTTCAGGCAGGTCGTGGACGTGCCGGATGAGCTGCGCGCCGTCGGGGAGCACCTGGCCGGGGCGTAGTCCATGGGGGCGGACGAGTGCGGCGCGCATGCCGTGGCTGATGGGGGTGGCGACGTTGCAGTCGATGCTGTCGCCGACGAACAGCACTTGTTCTGCCGGCGCTTCGGTGGCGGCGAGGACTAGCCGGTAGAAGAGCGTCGCTGGTTTACGGACGCCGAGCGGGGAGGACAGCAGCGCGGCGCTGAACAGGTCATCGATCCCGGCTTTCTGGAGTGCGGGCCATCGGGATTCTCCTGGGGCGGTGTTCGACGCGAGGATGATGCGCAGTCCGAAGTCGTCGTGCAGGATGCGTAGCGCGGCTGCGGCTTCCGGGTCGACTGGCTTCTGCCCGATCAGGTGATCGATTGTGCTCTCCGAGATTGTGCCTCCGCGATGTGATCGTTCCCGCTGTCCCAAGTCGCCAGGTGTCGCAGTTCGGCGGCGCCTCGCGACTTCCGGTGTGATGAGCCTCACACCACAGATGTGGTCTGGGGTGTGACCGGAGTGGCTCCGAGGCGTCCGGGGTTCTCCTGAGCGAAACGGGGTAGAAGGCCGCGTGGATTGCGTGTCGGCGGCCGGGTCCGTGGAAGTGCCTCGCAGATGTGCTATCTCAAGGCAATGAACTGGACCGATGTTGTCAGCGGCGTGGTAGGGGGCTTCGCGGGGAGCGCTGTTCCCGGCTGGCTTGCCTGGCTTGGCCTGCGCCGTGAGCGGACCCGGCAGCTCGAAGACAGGTGGAGCGGTAAGGACGCCCCGGTGGTGGCGGACGCGGTTCGGCTGCTGCAAGACGCCGACCCGGCTCGCCGCATGGCGAGCATCAGCTCCGTTCCCGCCACTGAGCAGGCCACGTGGAATGACATCGATCAGCGACGCGCTAGGGTCAGCGCGCAGCTCCTGGAAATGCGGGCTGGCCATCCGTCTGAATCGGTCCGGGCCTGCGCAGGGGAACTGGAAGGTCAGGTTGCGGCTGCGGTCGTTCAGACACTGTGGGCGGTGAAAGACCTGATGAACCACCAGGACGTCCCCGGTCAGTCCGACACGGCGCGGAAGTGCCATGAAACTGCGACCGCCACCGCCCGGAGGCTGGAGGACCTGGTGATCGCCCGCGGCTCTGGTGCCAAGGAAAAGTAGACCGGGTGCGCTGCGGTGCAAGGTATCCGGTCCTTGGCGTGCGCTCTTGCCTGCTGGGACCTGGGCAGGTGCCATCGATTCAGGGGTGTCTGGTCTCACATGGTCTCCAAAAGCGCGGGCAGGTCACGGACGTGTTCGATGAGCAGCGCGCCGTCGGGGAGGGTCTCTCCCTGCCGCAGTCCTTGCGGGCGGACGAGGACGGCGCGCATGCCGTGGATAAGCGGCGCGACGACGTCGGCCTGGAGGTTGTCGCCGACGAACAGCACCTGTTCCGGTGGTGCCCCGGCGGCGGCGAGCACGAGCCTGTAGAAGACCGGGTCGGGCTTGCGGACGCCCAGCGGGTAGGACAGCAGGGCGACGCTGAACAGGTCGTCGATCCCCGCTTTCTGGAGGGCCGGCCAGCGGGTCTCGTGCGGCTGAGTGTTGCTGGCAAGGATGATGCGCTGGCCGTGATCGTCATGCAGGGTGCGCAGTGCGGCGGCGGCATCCGGGTCGACTGCCTTCTGGCCGATCAGGTGGTCGATCGACCTGGTTGAGATCGTGGAGCCGTAGTCGATAGCGAGGCAGGTCGGTGCCGGGGGGTTACACGTCACTGGGTCTCCTGTGGGAATGCAGCTGGCTGACGCCGGGGGTCGCGCGTTCGATTCGGCTGCGGAGCCGCTGGTTTTCCTCCCTGAGTTCCTGGTTGGCCAGGGCGAGGACCTGGATCTGCCCGGCGTAGGCCTTGACCTGGTCTTCGAGTTCGCTGACCTGCGCGGCGTGGCCGCGTTTGCCGTCCTTGACTTCGCGGGCGAGCGCGGCTGCCCGGTCGCGGAGCTGGGCTAGCTCGGTCCCGGGGGTGGCGGCGGTGGTCCTGGCTGCCGTGAATCTGGCGACGACGGCGGGGGTGCGGTAGTAGGAGTCGCGTCCGACTCCGGCTTCCCTGCACAGGTTGCTGACGGTCAGCTCGCCGTCGGTGACGGACGGCTTCCCGGCGAGGAGGCGGATGAGTGCCTGGTCGAGGCGTTCGCTGGTGGCGGCGCGGGTCACCGCTGTTCCTCCTGGCTGGTGTCTTTGAGCTGGTCGATGAGCTGGGTGAGGTCGCTGATGTAGCCGGTGATCGCGGCCTGCTGCGGCGCGGGGACCGGCCCGGCGGCCTCGCACGCTGCCCGGAGCTCGGCGGCCTGGTCGCGGGCGGCGGTCAGCCGGGGCAGGTGGACGGCGCTGCGGCGGGCGTTGGGGCAGCGCAGGCAGGTGCTGATCATCGGCAGCGGCCGGCGGGCGTGCCCGGCCGCCGACGCGCAGGCCGCGGTGGCGTGGTTGTAGAAGCAGTCGTTGAGGACGCCGGGGTGCAGGATCCTGGTCAGGTGGGCGAGCATGGCGCGCAGCCGGGGCGGGTCAGCGGTGATGCCGGGCAGGTCGCCGAGGTCGCCGCGGATGCGGCTGAACTCGGCGTCGATCCGGGCGGCTGCACCGCCGCCGCTGCGGGCGCCGTCGTCCCAGTCGCGGTAGAGGTCTTCGAGGTAGTCCAGGGTCGCGAGGTTCTCCTCGGCGGCGACTTCCGCGGCGAACCCGGAGGCCGAGGTTCCGGCGTATCCCTCGAACATGACGAGTTTCGCGTGGTGGTACTGCCGGGCGCCGGCGATGACACCGAACGGCTGGTGGGCGATGTGCCAGGCCAGGGTACGACGGAACTGCCGGGAGTTGAACGCCCACGGCTGGTCCCCGTCGTGCGGGATGAACTGCTGGCCGACGGAGGAGAACAGGCTGCTGGCGTGGTCACGGAAGGCGTCGAGTCGTCTGGTGATCCCGCTGGTCAGGTAGCCGCGGCCGCCGTGGTCGTAGCCGAACAGGTGGCCGGGGTCGTCGTTGAGCTGCCGCAGTACGTCCACGGCCTGGTGGACCGGTTCCAGCACGACCCACTCGGCATGGCCGCCGGACATCCGGCGGCCCTTGAAGATCCGGCCGCGCAGCTTGTACCTTGTCCGGCCGTCGGTGCCGGCCGTGGTGAACGCGCAGTCGCGGCCGAGTTCGCGGACCTCGGTGTCCCGCATACCGGACAAATAGGCGATGGTTATCCACGCAGCGGTGCGCAGATGCGACAGCTCAGCGGGCAGGCTGGCCGGGTCCAGGCGGGGCCGCCACGGCTGCCCGGTGCGCGGCCAGGGCGACATGGGGGTGTCCAGGCCGCCTTCCTCGTAGCCGAACTCGGCGCCGGCCTGGTCGAGGAGCCCGCGCAGGTGGCCGGCGGCACCGGCACCGGACAGCAGCTCGACCAGCTGGACGTTCGGCGCCTGGATCACACCGCCGACTGTTAGCGCGCCGGGCTTGACGCGGGCCATCTTGGCGGGCAGGGCGGGGATGCCGCGGCCCTGCTCGCGGCGCGCGGCTATGAACGCCTCTACTCGTACCCTGGCCTGCCCGCCGGGCAGCTTGCCCACCGCCGCGCGGGCGGCCCGCAGCCGGGCCACCTCGTCGCGGGCAGCCAGCAGGTCGGCGCTTGCGGTCTGGACGTAGAACAGGGCCGCCTCCAGCATGCGCGCCATGACGGGCTCGGGGATGCGCGGCGTGGTGTTCTCCTCGCTGTACTGGTGACGCGCGACCTGCGCGGGTGCCCGGCCCTTCCAGGGCATGAAGCCCAGCCGGTCGCCGCTGAGGTAGGGCGCGTGCGCGGCCATCGTCTGGATCGCGCCGATCCGGACGGTCAGCGATGACGGCATCAGCGTGCCGGACCAGCGGGCGGTGATCGTGTCGAGGTGGCGCTGCCGGACATCGGCCAGCCGGGTGACGTCCAGCTCCTTCAGCGCGGCCAGCCACATGCGGACGTCGGTGTACTCGCGGTGCAGCCCGGTTGCCTTTATCGGCCGGTGCGTCCCGGCGCTGCGCCGCACGGGGGCGACGTTGTGCAGCCGGGAGAACAGGAACTCCTTCACCGCCAGCCGCAGTACCGGGTTGGCGACCTTGGTGAAGTCGATCCGGGCGCTCGCGACAGTGCGGGGGAAGATGCCGCGGAAATCCCACACGTCGTCGGCGAACCGCGGCCCCCGGCTGCCCGTGCCCTGGCAGGCGGACTCGGGCAGCACCCACGCGTCCGCGGCGGGCGCGGGGCTGCTCGCGGCGGGCAGCCTGGCCGCGCCGGTCATCGGGTGCCCCCGGTGAACTGCGGCGGGAGCAGCAGCCGGGCGCCGCCACCTTCGGCGATGGCCTGCGCGGTGGCGACCTGCGCGGGAGCGAACCTGTCGCGGATGCCGACGGTGATCCGCTGGTGCGCCCTCCCGTAGCGCAGCTCCCATTCCGCGGCGGGATATTCCTCCCGCTGCTCCTCGGTGAACGACAAGAACGCCAGGACCTGGGGCAGGTGACGGGTGGTGAACACGGCGTTCGGGCATTCCAGGCAGCCCCACATCGCCACCGGGCAGGGCTTGCCCTTCGCGGCGAACGGGGTGTCGTGGAAGTCGCGGCAGGAGGCGAGGAACACGTCGCTGCTGCCCGACAGCGCGGCCTGCGCCTCGGCGGGCAGCAGGTCACGGTTGCCGTCGTCGAGCCGGGCGCCGTCGTCGCCGACGACGACCGGGGGCGGCAGCGCGACGTTCATCGCTTCCCGCAGGCCGTCCTCGACGGCCTGCTCGTGGACGTCGCGGTGCGAGCCGATGTCCGCGTAATGACCGGCGGCGACCTCGGCGGTGTGGCCCTGGGCGAAGTCGGCGATGATCCCGCCCGCCCGCAGGTACTGGGCCGACTTCCAGCTCTTGCGCAGCCTGGCCAGGTGCAGCCGGACCGGGGTGCCGTCGTGGTCGGTGAGCTGGTCCAGGCCGTGGCGGCTCATCCACGGGCGAAAGTGGCGCCACACCCGGTGCCCGGCGGTGAAAGTCTCGCGCAGCGTCCCCTCGCCGGCGTCGACCCACAGGGCGGTGCAGCCGCTGTAGTCGCGGCCCCGCTGGGTCAGCCGCAGCGCGAGCCTGATCAGCCCGCCGGGATGCCGCAGCGAGCCGCCGTCGCTGACCCGCACCGACTGGTTCTCGTGGCCCCGGGCGCGGCGCTTGAGGTAGCGGACGCTGACGAACCCGCGGGCCGGGCTGGCCAGGCAGTCCGCCCGCAGCCCCTTCACGCACTCCGGTTCCATCCCGGTCAGGCAGCTCACCGCGACCAGGAACGGCACCATGTCATCGGGCATCAGGTAAAGCGCCCGGTTGACCTCCCGGACCCCGCCCGGCACAACCGAGGCCCACCCGCCGGACGGCGTCGCGGGGTGCGCGCTGGTCAGCGGCCCCCGGTGGGCGACGTGCCACGTGACGTTGGCCGGGTCCCGCCAGCCCGCCAGCTCCGGGTCCTGCCCGCGGCCCACGAGTTCCTCCCCGCTGGTGATGCGGCGCGCGATGGCCTGCACGTCCGACAGGGCCGCGGCGGTGATGGCCTCGAACACCGGCCGGGGGTAGGCGTCCAGCGGCGTGCTGCGCCGCTTGCCGGTCCTGCCGCTGGCGTAGGCGATCCGCGACTCGATGCCGGGGCCGAGTTCGCCCGGCGCGTTCTCCCCGGCGCGGCGCAGCGTCCGCACCAGGTAGCCCATCGCGACGTAAGGGGCATGGGCGCCCGCCGCGAAGCGGGCTGTCATCTTGTCCTCGAACGCGTCGACGTGCCCGGCCGTCAGGTCGCCGAGGCTCAGGCCGTGCGGGTCGCCCGTGCTCGCGGCGACCATCTGGATGAAGTCCCTGGTGTAGCCGGCGGCGCTGAGGAAGGACGGCCAGTACCGGATGGTCCCGTCCTGGCCGCCCATCTCCGTCAGCGCCTGGGCGAGCGGCCGGGCCAGCTTCGGGCACGGCAGGGCTGACCAGTCAATGGTGCGCTCCCCGTCCCGGAACCTCACGGTGAAGACGACCGGCCCGAGCTTCGTCACGGAGCCGGTCTCGGCAGCCTGCTCGTCGTCAGCGAAGACGGCCCGCCGGCCGCGCCGGCCGCTCACGCCGCAACCCCCTGCTCATCCACGCGCGACAGCGCCTCGGCTTCCTCGTCCCACTCACGCAGCGCCGCCAGCACGATCTCCTGCGCCTCGTCCAGGACATCGAGGTAGGTGAAAGTAGTCGCGATCTGGCGATGGCCTAGCAAGAGCTGCAGCTTGCGCAGCGGGTCCCCGACCAGCAGCCGCTTGACCTGCTGGCTGGTCAGCGTCTCCCCCGGCCGTATGCGCAGCGCCTCCACCGTCTGCCGCAGCAGCAGGCCCAGCATGTGAACCGCGAAAGTGTGACGCAGCACATGCGGGGACGCGAAGACGTCGACGCCAAGGCGCGCGCACCGCTCGTTGGCCCGCCCGAACGCGGTCTGCCACGTCGAGCGGCGCAGCGGCATCCCGTCCTCGCCCAGCCACAGCCACAACGGCCCCGCCGGCCTGCCGTCGTCCCCGGCACGGGCCAGCAGCAGCCGCTCGGCCACCTCGAACCGTGCGTAGCCGCAGACGCCGCTGCCGCCCGCGAGCCGCAGCCCGGCCCGCCCGGCGCCGTCAACCAGGACCAGCCCGACCGCCCTGTCGTAGGCCCCGGCGGCGTGCATCCGGCTGACCAGTTCATCACGCTCGATGGCGGCGTACTGGTGCACCCGGCGCAGCACCCGCTGCGACACGAATACGCTCCTGGCCCGGTTTCGCTTAGTGATCGATGAAGGCAGCAGCAGTTCCCCGGTCCGGCGGCCCCCTCCTGGCGGCGGGAGTTCGCTGACCAGCAGGCTGGACGCCTCGCCCAGCCGCATCCCGGTGCCGACCATCAAGTCCGCGAACGCCGCGTTCCGCTCCCCGTGCCGCCCCCGCCACGCCGGGTCCGGGCTGCCGTCCGGCAGCAGCCCGCGCAGGCCGACATCCCGCCACCGCAGGTAGTCTTCGTACGGCAGGAACCGCACCGGCCCGGACTCCTCGCCGGGGTCGCGCTCAGTGTTCACCCGTATCTTCGCCGGGCCGTGCGGCGTCCACACCGTCACGTCCGCGTACCGGAACGGGACCGCGTCGATCAGCTTCTCGTAGACCGCCCACCCGGCCCACTTGTCCAGCGCGGCGATGAACCTGTTCCACGTTCCCACCGACACCGCGCCCGGCCCGGACCGGCGGGCTCGCCGGTAAGCCCGCAGGTCTTCCTGCCCGGACTCCCAGATGCTCTTCCCGCCCCGCCTCTCCGCCAGGAACCGGCCGAACAGCGCCAGGTCACGCGCGTAGGCGCGGGCGCTGTTCGGCGACCGCACGCCCCAGCCGTCCAGCTCCCGGAGGAACCTGTTCAGCTCCACGTCGTACGAGCCGTCCGGCCCGAGCACGAACATCTGCCCTTCCGCGGCCCCCGCCCGCGACAGGACCGCCGCAGCGCCCCCGCCGACGCCGGGCACCTCGCCCAGCCGCGCCAGCTCGGTCTTGAACAACAGCACCTCGCCCGTCCCTCCTAAACAGCTCAGCCCCATGCGGAGTCGGCCAAGGTTCCAAGACCACGGTGCAGGTGAGCAAATCAGGGAAACAGTCACCCATAGCGACAACTGCGACAGCAGGAAAGTGGCCGCATAACCGCCGAA
>Ga0070741_10014050_pt1 | contig 13956 bp, 18 predicted proteins | sample Coa_R1_4_FD_66440 | JGI IMG/M metagenome (GOLD analysis project Ga0070741, IMG submission 66440) | Surface soil microbial communities from Centralia Pennsylvania, which are recovering from an underground coalmine fire - Coalmine... | ecosystem: Environmental > Terrestrial > Soil > Unclassified ... | reverse complement strand
CTCCGCGGGCGCCGGGACGCGGCCGTCGCCGCTCGCCGCAGCCTCGTCGACGAGCTCCGGGATATGCGCGAGAGTCGGGTCGATCGTGCCGACGCCGTCCATGCGCACGAGCGGGGCCGGTGGTCTTGCGTGCTGGGCGGCCAGCTCGCTCCGCGTCAGCGGAGCGACTCGCTCCTCGCGAGCCCACACCGGCTTTCCGTCCTCGGCGCGGAAGTGTGGGATCACCTGCTCCGAGATGATCTCCATGTTCTTCAGCGCCATCCACTTCGGCATCGTGCCGAGCTCGCAGCTGAACACGAGCCGACCGGCGCCGAGCTCGTCGGTGAACTCCTCGAGCGACTCGATCACCGTCTCGGGCGAGCCGACGACGATCCACTTCTCGGCGACCAGCTGGTCCCACGTCATCTCCCACATGTTCGTCGCGCCGTGAGAGCCGCTTGTCAGCACGTGCTCGAGCGAGCGCTTCGACATGTAGCCGGGCGGCGTCAGGTGGTAGACCGGCGTCTTCAGGCCGTTGCGGAAGTACCACATGATGTGCGGCTCCGCCTCCCTGCGCGCCTGCTTGTCGGTCTCGGCCACGTACAGCTGGACGGTGCCCGCGACCTGCTTCGGGTCGGCCTTGTAGCCGAACTTCTCGGCCGCCTCGTAGTAGCCCTTCGCCGCCTTCGCGAGCGCAGCCCGGGGCGAGAACACCTGCATGAACGTGTAGCGGTGCTTCGCCGCCGCCTCGATCGTCTCGAGCGACGCCGCGCCGGGCAGCCACACGGGCGGGTGCGGCTGCTGCAAGGGGCGCGGCCACGGGTTGACGTAGGGGATGTGGAAGTGCTTTCCCTGCCACTCGAACGGCCCCGGCTCGGTCCACGACTTGATGATCACGTCGTGCGCCTCCCAGAAGCGCTCGCGGGCGGTCACCGGGTTCATCCCGTACGAGTGGTACTCCATGCCGGTGCCGAGGACGAAGCCGGAGATCACCCGGCCGCCGGACATGACGTCGAGCATGGCGATGTCCTCGGCGGTACGGAGCGGCGTCGCGTGCGCGTTGAGGATGTTGCCCATCACGCCGATGCGGATCCGCTCGGTGTGGGCGGCGACCCAGGCGGCGGGCAGGTTCGGGTTGGGCATGTTGCCGTAGGCCGTCTGGTGGTGCTCGTTCGTGAGGATGCCGTCGAAGCCGAACCTCTCCGCGGCGATGTTGATCTCCAGGTAGTCCTCGTACAGCTTGTGCCCGATCTGCGGGTCGTAGTACCTGTTCGAGAGGACGACCCAGCTCGACTCGATCTCGTCCCCCGGCGGGATGTAGGGATAGGGCATGAAGTTGATGGCGTAGAACTCGAGCCGTCTCATCGTTCGGCCTCCTCGACGAAGCGAAGGATCGCGTCGGCCAGCTTGCGGGGCTCCTGGATGACGAGGCCATGGCCGGTCGGATGCTCGTCGCCGCTCACCCGCTCGAGCCGCGCGTTCGGGAGCAGCTCCGCCCAGCGCCTCGGGTGCGCGTTCGGGACGAGCCGGTCGTCGTCTGGCTCGATCACGAGCGCCGGCGTCGTCACCCGCGGCAGGCGGTGCTCGAGCTTGACGTCGTAGCGCGGGTTCCAGGCGAGCCGGGCGAATGTCGCCGCCTCCCCGTAGCCGCGGATGGCCGCGTCCAGGTCGTGCGGGTCAGGCAGGTAGTCGAGGTAGTCCCCGGCTCTGCCGTTGAAGAGGATGTCCGCGATCTGCTCGGGGGGCATGCGCAGGAAGTCGGTCATCGGCGCTTCCGGGACGCGCAGCCCGGCGGGGGCGATCAGCGTCAGGGTCTTGACGCGGTCCGGGTAGAAGATCGCGAAGTCGCCGGCGATCCAGCCGCCGAGGCTGAAGCCGATCAGGTGCACGCGCTCGAGCCCGAGCGTGTCGAGGAAGGCGCGGTAGTGGAGCACGAGATCGTCGAAACCGGCGAGCCAGTCCGGGCTCGGCGTGTCGCCGAAGCCGGGATGCTCGGGTGCGATCAGGTCGACCTTCTCGGACAGCATCTCGTAGAGCGGAAGCCACATCCTCGTCGCGCCGGCCCCGTGCAGGAAGACGGTCGCCGGCCCGGCGCCCTTGCGCCGGTACGCGACCTCGAGGCCCTGCACGTCGACGGTCTCGGGGTTCGTGTAGTGCGGCGACCAGGGTTTCGCCGCCGCCGTCGCTTCAGCCATCGTTCCCCCTGTCACGTCGTGGGTGAGGGGCGAAGTATGACGCACCCTCGCGAGCAGCGACCCCCCGTGGAGCAGTAATTTCCAGCGCCCGGCTCACCGAGCACGGGGTCGAGTGAGCCCGGCTGCAGGCGGCGAGAGGCGGGCGGAGCACCCGCGCGCTCCGCCCGCTCCCGGCGCGAGCCGCCGCGCGCCGCCGAACGACGTCGGGGAAGCCGACGCCCGGACTCGAACCGGGGACCCCTTCATTACGAGACCCGCCGTGCTCTTGGATTTCGCCCTGCAAACCGGCGGGTTTTCCGTCCGCGCCGCGGGCCGTGATCACGGCGTGATCACGGTTTTGCGCTCAGGCGGGGCACCGGTGGCTCGCCCGGTAGGCGGCGAGCGCCTCGACGACGGCCGTCTGGTCGGCGTCGCCGGCGTGCACGTAGCGGCGCTGGTAGAAGCCGGCGTCGGCGTGCCCGAGCCGGCGGGCGGCGGCCGCGTCGGGGACGGTGGGGCTGAGCGCAAGCCAGGTTGCGTGCGCGTGCCGGAGCACGTGCGGCGTGACGCCAGGCAGGCCGGCCGCGGCCGCCGCCCGCCGGAGGCCGAAGCGGACACGGCCCGACCGGGCGAGCCGGCGCCCGCGCTCATCGCAGAACACGGGCGTTCCGTCGGCCGGCCGGCCGCTGGCGAGCCGGTGGCGGCGAAGAAGCGCGGCCGTCTCCCGGTCGAGCACGATCTCGCGGGCGCCGGCGTCCGTCTTCGTCGTCTCCCGGCGGATACGGGCGACCGGCGGGTCGGCGTCCAGGTCGAGCCCGCCCGGCCCCCAGTCGAGCCCGAGCGCCTCCCCGATCCGGCAGCCGGTCCCGGCGAGCAGCGCAACGAGCGGGGCGACGAGCGACCGGCCGCGAGCGGCGTCGTCGCGACCGGCGGCGGCGAGCAGCTCGTCCGCGTCCGCGGGTGTCAGCGTGCGCGTCCGCGCCGCAGGCGGCGGCGGGAGGATCACCCGCGGCGGAGGCTGATCGACGAGACCGCGCACATAGCCGTCGCGGAGCACGGCGGAGAGCGCGGCGGCGGCGTGGCGGGCGACCGCGCCGCCGGCCTCGACGGTCAACCGATCGACGAGCGCCTGGACGGTGCGCGAGCTCACACAACCGGCGGGAAGATCGGCGAACGCGAGCCCGGAGCGCTCGTCGCGGGCGGCGAGCACGTACAGGCGCAGGTCGCGTTCGTACAGGTCGAGCGTCGCCTGCGAGTAGCGCCGGCGCGAGCGGGTGAGCGCCTGCCCGTCCCGGGCGCGGGCGAGGAAGCAGCAGGCGAGCTCCCCGACGGTGGCCGACCGGCCCGGCCGGTCGGGAAGCCGGCCGGCGCGCAGCCGCCGGCGGGTCGTCTCCCGCCAGGCGACCGCCTCGGCGAGCGTGGCGAACGTGGCCGTGTACGCGCGGCCGGCGTGCTGGACGCGGGCGACGTAGCCGGGCGTGCACGTGCACCGCCGGCCGGACCGGCGGGAGAGCCTGCACGTTCGCGAGTGCTGTTCGACCACGCCCCGTGCCGCCCGCCGCCGCGCCGGCACTGGGAGAAGCGAACGGCGGCGGGCGGGTGGTCGGGACACGCCCTTCTAGAAGGGGAGCGTGTCGTCGGGGCGGAGCGTGTCCACGCGGCGGCGGAGCGCCCGCCACTGGCGCATGGTCAGCGGCGAGATGCTCCGGTCAAGCCAGCGGACGAGCCGGTTGACGCGTTCGACGGCGAGCGCGAACGCGGCGCCGAGCAGGAAGGCGAGCGCGAGCAGAAGCCACATCCGGTATTCGGCGGCGGCGATGCCGGCGACGAACCCGACCGCGAGCCCGTGCCCGCCGTGGAAACGTCCCCTCATCAGCGTTCCTCCTTGGCCGTGAGACCCGATCATTGATCGTCACCCGCTCGAGATCAAGCCTCGAGCGGGGGGTCGGCGAGGTTCCACAGTCGCTCGCCCGGGCGCAGGCTGAACCCGCCCCGGCGGGCGCGCGGCACGGGCGGCGGGGCGGCCGGCGCGAGCGTCCGCTCGGCCACGTACCGCTCGAGATCGCGCTCGGCGACGCGCACAAGCCGGCCGTCGCGGAAGACGGGAAGCTCGCCGGAGCGCACGCGCCTGCGGACGGTCGGAAGCGAGCAGCCGAGCCGCTCCGCCGTCTCCGCCAGCGTCAGCAGCCGGCTCACGCCGCCCGCCCCCCCCGCCTTTCGTCCCGTCTTTCGTCCCGCCCGTCGCGGGTACGAAACGCGGGACGAAACACGACAAGCGCGGACGGGAACGGCGCCGGCCCGCGGCCGTCCCCGAACCGTAGCCGACCACGGAGGAAGCGAACCTCGCCGCGTAGCGCCCACTCGTGCCACCAGCGCGAGCCGGTGCGGGCCGGGACGAGCACGACCGCGAGCACGCCCTCGGCGACCGAGGCGAGCCAGGCGCGCGCCAGCCAACGCCCGGCCTCCGAATACGGCGGGTTGCAGAACACGCGGCCGGCCCACGGCCGGGCGAGCCCGTCGTCGGCCCGCGTGTAGAAGCAGGGCGCCTTCGCCGTCTCCCGCGTGGCACACGGGTCGAGCTCGAAGCATCCGAACTCCGCCTCGAGCTCGGCGACCAGCCCTGGCGGCGTCGCCCACTCGTCCCCTCCCGTTCTCGCGTAGAACGCCGCCCGCCGGGCGCGCCGGGCACGGTAGGCAGCCCTCCGGCAGGCGTCCGAGCAGAACCGCCGCCGCCGCCCGGTCCGGGCGGGCTCGAACGGGCGCCGGCAGCGAGCACAACGGCTCACGGCCGGCGCCGCCTTCTCTCCCGGGGAGGCGGGAAACACTCCGGGCACAGGAAGCGGCGCGAGCGCGGCGCCCTCGCGCAGTAGACGAGCCGCCCGCAACTCGCGCAAGCCGTGAACTTCGCATACCCGAACGCGGCCGCCGCCCGGAACGCAGACGAAGATGGCGACACCGGCCGGCTCAACGCACATCCCGCGTCAGTCCGAGCCGGTTAAGGACAAGCGCGTGCGCCCGGCAGAAGCCGAGCGGGCCGCGCCGCCTCGCCGGCGGCCGGAGCCTGACCCTGAACTCGACGGGCCGGTCGCAGCCGCGGGCCGCGCACGTCTCCGGCGGCGGCGGAACCGGAACCGGGCCGCGCCAGGCGAGCGCGCGGACGGCACGCACGTGCGCCGGCGCGGCGTCAACATGATCTGCTCCAGGGACGGCCTGGAGGCCGCGCTCGACGCCCGGCGGGTCGGAGAGCGCCTCCTGCGCGCCCGTTTTGCACGCTGGCGCTGCTTGCTCTAGCGAGTTTGCGGCTTGCGGGCTCATCGGCCGCCTTCCTCGAGCACGGCGGCGACCAGCGCCGCCAGGTACGCCGCCAGCGCGAGAAGCGCCAGCAGGCGCCCGCGCGGCGGGCCGCAGAACGGCGCGAGCAGAAGCTGTACGACCAGCTCGACGACCGCCGGGGCGTAGGCAACGCCGGCCGCGGACGGCTCCGGTTCCCGGGTAGTTCCTGCGAGCCGCCAGCGGAAGCCGCGGCGGCCGAGCTCGCGCTCGGCGAGGCCGGCACGCCGCAGCCGGTCGAGCTCGCGCAGCACATCCTGCTTGCGGCGGCCGACCCGGCGCGCGAGCTCGGAGCCGCTCGCGCCTGGCGCCCGCTCGAGCTCGGCGAGCAGCAGCCGGCCGAGGCCCGGCTCGGCCGCGTCCGGGAACGGCCGCCCGCAGGCGGGACAGGTGGGCGGTCGGGAGGGGGCGGCCGCGGCCGACGCCGGCAAGTGGACCACCTCCCTTCGGGCGGGCGCGGCCGTCACGGGCCCGCCCCCTCCCGGCCGCCCGCCCGCTCCGCCCGCTGCTCGGCGAGCGCCCGCCGCAACACCGCCGCCGGCACATCCAGCGAGCCTGGCCGGCGGTCGAACGTGACCAGACCGGCCCGGCGGGCGGCGAACAGCCGCTCCTCGAGCTCGCGGTGTGACCACCCGAACACCCGGCCGACCGCGCGCCAGGCCGGGCCGACACCGTGCGAGCGCCGGTAGGCGGCGACCGCCAGCACGAGCAGGCGCTCCTCGCGAGTCACGCCGCCGACGCCTCGGGCTCGCAGTCCACGTGGACGACGGCCCCCGTCCTCGCGTGCCACACCGCCCCGCTTCCCGCGGGCAGCAGGCGCCCGCAGCGCGCGCACACCGCGGCACGACGCAGGACGATGGGCTTCCAGGGCTCGTCCGCGGCACGGACGAGCGCGAGCAGGTCGTCGAGCAGCAGCGTCGCCCGCCACGGTTCCCGCGACGGACGCCAGACAACGATCGGGACGGTGCCGGGCGGCGCCTCCGCCTCCGCCTGCCGCGACCACTCGACCGGCCGGGCGCGCTCGGCGCGCTTCACTTCAACGTGCAGAACAAGCCCGCCCGCGGCGAGCGCGAGATGGTCGCCCGCCGCCTCCAGGCTGCGCACGGTCAACTTGGCGGCGCGCAGCGCCGCGGCAACTTCCGCCTCGCCGCGGACCCCCTTCCGCCGCGATCCGGCGCCCATCAGCGAGTGTGCTCCTCGGCGCGGCGAACAACGATGCGCCGGGCGCGCCCGCGGGTGGGCTCGCGAGCCCATTCGATTTCGACGCCGACGGCGCGTAGCGCGACCGCCGCCCGCCTGAGCCGGCCGCTGAGCGCGCGCGGCGTCGCCGGCCACGCGCGCGGCGCGCGCTCTGGCGTGAGCTCGCCGAGGAGCTCGGCGGCGGTACCCGTCCACCCGCCGCGCCGCTCGACGAACCGACGGACGGCGTCGGCGACCGGGTCGGACTCGACGACCTCGGCCGCGAGCCCCCCCGCGGCCGCCGTCGCGTAGGCCGCCGCGCCGGCTTCGGGCGCGAGGCCCAGGGCGCGGTCCACGGCGGCGAACACGCGGTTCGCGTCGGCCATCCGCGCGAGCCGGCTCGGGCGGACTTCCGGGAGGACGCGCAGCACATCGCCAAGGAGGTCGAGAAGCGCGCCGAGGACCGCCGGGCGCGCCGCTTCGAAGTCGCCCAGGATCTCTGCCTCCGTGCGCCGCCGTTCTGGCGGAAGCTCCTCGAGCTCGATCGCGAGCAGGCGGTCGGCCAGGTCGCCGCGGAGAGCTCCGGGGTCGATCGACGATAAGACGACGATGCGACGGAAGCTGACCACCGATAGGGCGCTGTCGGTATACAGTGCACGTCTGACAAGCCCGTCGCCGGTCGAGGCCCGGCAGATGGCGTCGCTGAGCCACGGCTCGACCGACGACACGTTGTCGAGCGCAACGATGTACGAGCCGGCGGCCGCGACGCACCAATCCGTTACGTCGCGCGGCGCGGCTCGTAGCGGGGCGGGCGAGGGGTCGAGCAGGTCCGCGAGGACGCGTGCCGCGGTGGACTTGCCGGCCCCCTGGACGCCGGTCAGAAGGAGGACAGGGTGCGGAATGTCGGCGAGCAGGGCTGTGATGAGGTAGGCGAGCACCGCCGGCCACGCCTCTTGCTCGACGTTAAGCACGTTGCGCAGCCGGTCTAGGGATCCGCCGCGGGTCGGTTCAGGCAACGCCGCCGTCAGCTCGGTGCGCCGAAACAGGACCGCAGACCGTTCGGCGATGCGCCAGCCGGCCGGCTCGACGAGGACTACCCGGCCGCTGGTATCACCGAGATCGAGCACAACCTGCTGCGGCTCCGGACGCGCAATTCGAAGATGGAGTTCGCGCGCCGCCCCGGCCTGCGCCTCGCCTTCGAGGACGAGAAGCGAGTCCGCCAGCGCTGCTGCGGACGGCACGCGGCCGTGTGCGTCCGCGTAGGCGGCCGCCAGCTCGGCGCGCAGCGACGGGCGGCCGCCCCGGAGGAGGCGCGCGACCCGCGGGCCGTCGCGCGGCACGGCGAACGCCTCGCCCGCCGGCGAGGCGTGCAGCTCGAACCGAGCACGCGCGAGCTCGACGAGCTCGTCGGCGGCCGATGTCCGGCGACGGCCGGCGGGGCGACCGGGTGTGTAGTGCGCCATCGAGACGGCGATCGCCTCGACCTCGTCGGCGGGAAGCGGCGGCGAGCAGCGGCCGGCGTTGACCGCGGCGAGCGCGGGCGCGATCTCGGACGGACGAAGGCCGCGCCGCCGCATGGCCCCGGCGAGGCTGGTCAAGACGTCGTGCCGGCGGCCCTCGGGGATGATGCCGTCGCCGGCGCCGTCGCCGTCGCCGCCGCCGTCGCCGCCGCCGTCGCCGCCGCCGCCGCCGGGCGGTGGTGCGCGGAAGTAGCTGACAACAGCCTCAGGGAGCGGCGCGGGCGGGATGTGCCACGGCTCATGGCCGGGGAGCCACGCGTAAGCCGCCCCCGTCTCGGGATGGCGACTCGGGGGGACGAGGCAGAGACTCGCGCCCGCGCGGAGCTCGAGCCCCGCCCGGGCGCGCCGGCGGAGGCCATCTGTGGCGGCGAAGTAAACATGGGGGAACCCCCGGCCCGTGCGCAGCGCAGGCGTCTCCGGAAGGTCGCCACCGAGCAGCCCCAGGAGCTCGCGTTCGGCCTCGTCCGTATCCGCCTCCAGAACGGCGAGGTTCGAGGGGCCGAGGACGACGGCGAGGTTATGCCCGCTGCCGAGCTCGGCGGCGAGCGCGTTCGGATCGCCGCCCGGCGCGGCGTGCTGCCAGCCGCGCCGTGCGGGGCGTTTGCCGACCGCCGGCACGAGCGCCCAGCCGAGAGCAACGTACCGGCGGAGGAGCAGGGCTACACTTAGAGCCGCATCGCGAGTGGGGGGGGCGCCACCGGCGCCCTCCGCCACCGTCACCGTGCCGCCCCCGGGCGCTGTTCCTGCCTGGCGAGGTATTCAGTGATCGCACGACGCGCGACGGCGGCGACCGGAAGGTCCTCGGCCTGGGCGATGCGGCGGAGCGCGGCGAGGCGCTCCGGGGCGACTCCGACGCGCAGCCGGACGCGGCGGTTTCCCCTCGGTTGCATGGCGGCAGGTTGCCGGCTCCCGCCCTCCGTCTGCGCGCTGTTTCGCGAGGGCATAAAATCCGCTCTGTGAGTGGATTTCTGAGTTCACGGGACGCGGCCCTGCTCCGTCGGCTCACCGAGTTCGGGCTCAACGTGAGCCCGACCAAGCTCGCCCGCTGGCGCAGGGCGGGGTTGATCCCGCGCCCGGCAGGCCGAACCCGCGGCTTCGTCCCGACTGACGCGATCCCGGAGGAGGAGGTCGAGCAGGCGGCCGCCTGTGCCCGGCTGCTGGCAGGCGGCGTGCGCAGCCTCGACGAGGCCCGCGTCCGGCTGTACGCAGCCGGGTGGGAGCTCGAGCACGCGAAGGTCGCGGCATCGTTCCGCCGCCGGGCGGCCCGAGTGCTCGAGCGGGAGCGGGCGGCGGCGACCGCGAAACGGAAAGCGCCCGTCCCCGCCGAGCGCATCGCCCGCGATCTGCGCAGGATCGGCGGGGACGTCGGAGCCGTCTCCGTCTTCGACCCGGAGACGGAGGAACACCGCCCGAGCGTGAGCCTGTACCGGGCGGTGCGAGCCCGCGCGCTCGCGGGCGATCCGGACGTACCCGAGGAGGCCCGCTGGCTCGCTGACGTGCCGGCCAAGCTGGAGGCGGCGCCGGACGAGCGTATCTGCAGGGCGCTACGACAGGTCTATGTCCTCTACGCGCGCGCGCGCGAGGACCTTCTCGTCCGGGCGACGATCGACTACCTGTGCGAGCCCGCATCGCCGTGGTGGGCTCTCCTCCGGCCTCCGCCGCGGACGCCTGACGGCGCGGCGCCCCCCCTGTTCTAGCGCATCGACATGTGCACATAGAGGGGACGGGAATCAACCGTCCGAACCGTCCGACCGTCCGAACACGCCCCGAAACCGCTTGGTTGAGCGATACATCGTCGGACGATGTTCGGACGGTTCGGACGGTCGTCGGACGGTCGTCGGACGGTCGTCGGACGGTCGAACGCTCGACCGTCCGAGACAAACTCCCTGCACATAGAGGCATTTCGGACGGTCGGACGGTTCGGACGGTTGATTCCCGTCCCCTCTATGTGCACATGTCGATGCGCTAGAACAGTGGGGCGCGTGCTGTTCAGACCGCCGTCGCCCGCGCCCAGCGGTCAGGCCGCTTCCGACCGGCGGCCGCCTCCGCCCGCGGCGTGTTCGCCGCGCCAGTCGATCCGGGCGAGGGTGGCGACGAGCTCGGCGGGCGCGATCCGGGCGATGTACCGCGACGTCCCGGCGATGTTCGCGTGTCCGAGCTGCGCTTGGATCATGTGCAGCGGGACGCCGCGGCGGACGAGCTCGGTCGCGTGCGAGTGCCGGAGTCCGTGCGGGTGCACGCGCTTGGCGATCCCGGCGCGGCGGGCAAGCCGGGGGAGCAGCGCGCGGACGTAGCTGGCGTAGAGCGGCCGGCCCTGGAGCGTGCAGAAGACGGTCGGGGCCCGGGCGAGGCCGAGCCGCCGGCGCGCCTCGAGCCACAGTTCGAGCTCGGCCGGCGGCCCGCCGAGGATGCCGCACACGCGATGGCGGTCGCCTTTCCCGTGCAGGACCGTGACTTCGGCCCGCTCGAGGTTGATGTCAACGGGACGGAGGGCGAGCGCCTCGGACACGCGCAGGCCGGTGCGGGCGAGAAGGTCAACTAGCGCCCGGTTGCGGATCCCGGTCGGCGCCCGCCGACCGGCGGCGGCTTTCAGGCGTTCGACTTCGTCCACTGTCAGCGGTTCGGGCGGGAAGCGGCGTCCTCTCGTCGCCGCCGGCCGGCCGGCCCGGTGGCCGGGCCGGGTTGCCGGGCTACGGCTTCCCCTGCGCACCCGATCCGATCCGGGCGTCGATCGCGTCGGCGAGCTCGCGCAGCGCGGCCGAGACCGTGCCCGCCGACTGGATCTCGAGCCAGCGCCCGCGGCCGGTCGCGACCGTGTAGCTGGCCGTCTCGACGTCGTAGAGGACGAGCGGAAGGCCCCGTCCGTACGCCCGTCGGCCGAAGTTCAGGATGTTGCCCATTTCTAACCTCCAGTGTTGCTTCCGATGATTTTCAACATTGAATAGCAGCCGGCTGCGATGACGTCGCGGAAGTGACATCAATTCCGGTCGGGGGAGCGAGTCGCGGCGTACGCTCGCCCGCGTCATTGATGATCGAAAAGGAGGCCAACAATGGCGCGTGACGAAGACACTGACGAGCGGCTCGAGGAGACCGAGCACGGCCTCGCCCGCATCGCCGCCGCCCGCGGCGAGACGAACTCGAACGACGAGGAAGAGGAAGAGGAGGACGGCGGCGAGCCCGCCGAGCGCGCCGCGGTGGCGACGGTGCCGAGGGAGCATCCGAGCTCGGCTCGGCTGGACGCGCTCGAGGCCGAGGTCGCTCGTCTGCGCGGCGAGAACGCTCGTCTGAAGAAGGTGGCCGGCCTCGAGGCGCGCCGCGACGACCCGGCCACGGTCGGCGACGTGCTCGACGCGATCAGCGCCGCCGACGAGGCGCGCCGGGCCGAGGAGGCCGCCTGCTGGCGGCGCCGCTGCGACGAGATCGCCGAACGGGTCGAGAGCCGGCTGCTGGACGCGGCCGCCGGGCTCGAGCTCGAGGACGAGCTCGAGGACGAGGACGAGGGTGCGAGCCGGCGGAAGCAGCCAGCGAAGCGCTCCCGCAAGGTGCGGGAGCGCGTTCGGCTTCCCGTCCAGCTCGAGGGTGAGCGGTACCTAAGCTTGCGCGAACTGGACGTCCTGGACGGAGACGAGGTCGTGCTGGACGGGCGCGTGATCGGCCGGGCCGTGCGCGACCGGCACGGCCGCGTCACCCGCGTCGTCGCGCTCGAGCGCGACTAGGCGATGGCGCGCGGCCGGCTGGTCGTGCCCGCGGCCGAGTGGGAGAACGTGGCCGACCATCTCGAGCAGGAGTGGCGGCCGGGCGACCACGTGACCCTGATCGGCCCGACCGGGTCGGGCAAGACGCACGCGGCGCTCGAGCTGGCCGACATGACCGGCTACGCGCTCCTGCTGGCGACGAAACGCCGCGACCCGCTGCTCGAGCGGCTGCCGGCGGCCGGCTGGCGGATCGTCGGTTCGTTGCGCGAGATCAGGTTCGCGGAGCACCGCGGCCGGTGGCGGCCGCTCACCAGCCACGTCGTCTACTGGCCGGCCCGCTCCGGTGAAGGGCTGGAAGCGCGCCGGAAGCTGCAGGCGGGCGCGATGCGAAACGCGCTCGACTGGATCGACAAGACCGGCGGCTGGACGACCGTCATCGACGAAACGCTCTGGTTCTGCCGTAATCTCGGGCTCGCCCGCGAGCTCGAGTCCGTCTGGTTTCAGGGGCGGACGCAAGGAGTCTCGCTCGTCGCCTGCGCGCAACGGCCAGCGCACGTCCCCCGTCTCGCCTACTCGCAGAGCCGGTTCCTGTTCCTGTGGCGGACCGGGGACGGTTCCGATCTCGACCGGCTCGCCGACATCTCCTCGGGGATCCCGCGCCGGCTGATCGAACGCAGCGTGCTGCGGCTGGACGCCGACGCGCACGAGCTCCTGTTCCTGGACGCCGAGCAGCGCGTGCTCGCCCGCACGATCGCCCCGCCACGCCCGGCAGGCCGCCGGGCCGTGCGGGCCGCCCCCGCCCGTGAGTGACCGCCCGGACACGACCGCCCGGGTGCTGAGCGAGCTCCTCCGCCACCCTGGACGCCCGGACGCGACCGTCGCCGCCCGCCTGCACGTGCACCCGTCCGCGGTCACACGGATGCGGCACGCGTACGGTCTCGACGCGCACACGAACCGCGCCGGCAGCCTCCGCCGTCGCGTCCCCGGCGGGTTGCTCGCCCGGGTCGAAGAGCAGCTCGGCGTCGCCATCCGCGACGTCGCGCCGCTCCCGCCCGCCGGCGGCTACTACCGGCTGCCACGAGCCGACCGCGACCGTCCCCCGCTACCACGGCGAGCGCCGGCGCCACCGGAAGAGAAAGCGAACACTGAAAACTGACAGAAACTTCAACGGTTAACTGCAAATTGAACAGTGTTCAATTCTGCGTGCGCATCCCCTTACGCGCGCGCGCGCGTAGGGACGATCAGTTTTTGAACACCCGCGCCCGCTACTCTCGTTTCTGAACATGGCCTACCCGTCCGCGACCAAGCTTGAGGCGCTGCTCCTGCTGCGACAGGGTGTCGGCGTCCGCGACGTCGCCCGCCGGCTCGGCGTCAGTCCCGGCACGATCATCAACTGGCGCGACCGGCGCCACCCGCTCACGACCGCGACCGCGCCGGCGACCCGGCGAGCGTCAGAGCCGAGCCGTACTCCCGCCGCCTCCCCGCCCGCTCACACGCCCGCGCGGCACCCGGAACCTCCGGCCGCACCGCCCCCGCCCCCCGTCCCCGCCGGCGGCTGGCGCGTACTACCATCCTCACAGGTCGTCTGGGACCGACGCGCCAGCTAGCTCGACGCCGCCGCCGCCCGAGCTCCACGCACGGCGGTCGAGCCCCCCCGAGGTCGTCGAGTCCAGGTCGTCGAGTCCAGGTCGTCGAGCTCCACGCCCGAGCTCGAGCCACGCACGAGCTCGAGCTCCACGCACGGCGGTCGAGCCCCCCGAGGTCGTCGAGTCCAGGTCGTCGAGCTCCACGCACGAGCTCGAGCTCCACGCACGAGCTCGAGCTCCACGCACGGCGGTCGAGCTCCACACCCGGAGCTCGAGCTCCACGCACGGCGGTCGAGCTTCACGACGCCGCCCGGGGCGCCTCCGTGATCACAGTGTGATCACAGTTTTGTGATCACGAGGGAGCACTTGTGACCACTCCTGACACGGAGCCCGTTCTCCCGGAAGCGGCCTACTTGCAGGGAAAACGGCTTAGATAGGGGAAGCCGACGCCCGGACTCGAACCGGGGACCCCTTCATTACGAGTGAAGTGCTC
>Ga0070741_10014049_pt1 | contig 13958 bp, 10 predicted proteins | sample Coa_R1_4_FD_66440 | JGI IMG/M metagenome (GOLD analysis project Ga0070741, IMG submission 66440) | Surface soil microbial communities from Centralia Pennsylvania, which are recovering from an underground coalmine fire - Coalmine... | ecosystem: Environmental > Terrestrial > Soil > Unclassified ... | reverse complement strand
GCCACACGGATGTTTATATTTTTGCTCGCGCGCGTCGTTTGCCGCGCACGATCAGCACGATGCCGCCCGCGATGCTCAATACGATCAGGATGTCGAGCAGAAACCCCGGCGTTCCCAGGGGAAGCAGTGGTATCCAACCGGCCATATTACTCGCAGTCGGGCCATCCACAACCGCCATCGGCGCGGTGCCAAAATGCGCCAGCTTGATAACCCCGGCGGAATTGACGCCCATGTCATATGTAACGGCGTCGCCGGGCGCGTCGAGCGTCAGGTAGGTCATGTAGCTATTGCGCCACACCCAGCCCATGTTGCGGTCGGTAGAGAGATCGTGATATAACTGGTCGTTCATCTGCTCCTGAAACGCCAGCTTGAAACCAGATGCACCAGAAACGTCACTGCCTACCGAGGATTGCCCGGCGATTGCCCCAATATCGCTGGTGTATACCGGCTTATCGGTGAGCAAGAAGAGGTCTGCTCCCACCTGCTGCCCATCTAGCGCCAGCACTTCGAGCGGCACCCAGATATGCTCCGTCTTCATGGTTATCAGAATGGGGGTGCCGTCGCCCGATTGCTCCCCGCGCTGTTTCGCCGCGCTGGTATCGAACTGCGCCGCCATGAAGATGGGGCTGCCTTTCGCGTAGGCCAGCAAGTGGTTGCTGGTATCACTATTCAAGAGGAAGCCGTTGCTGGTGGCCCAGTTCAGTATCTCCGGTCCGCTGCCGCGAATGACGGTGATGTTAAGCGCCTCGATCTTCACCTGTTCGAGTACCGTTGCTGTACCGGCGCTAGATGCGGCCTCGTGCGCCCCGAAAAAAACGACGGGCTGTGGATGCGATTCAAGTTCGAGGCGTTGCAGCGACCACGCGCCGCCGTCTTCGATCTTGAGAGGCACGGCTGGCAACGGCACAATCCAGCCCAACCGCGAAACATTGCCCTGGTATTGAAAAGTCGTCAGGTAATGCTCGATCCCATCGTGCCAGGCTACCAGTGTAGTAGCGCGCGCCAATCGTACCTCTCCATCGGGGGCGATCAGGCCGCCGCAGGCAAAGACGGATTGCGCCTGCAAAAGAAAGAGCGCGAAAGGAAGTATGAGGATAGCAAATCGTTTACGCATCGGTGGTTTCCTCCTGATGAACTTTTTCGGAATGTTCACAGCGATAACGCTGAGTACTCAGGAAAAGTTCCCTTAGCCAGAAGAAAAGAGAGTGCAGCCGCAGGCGCTGAGTGGATGGGTAGGGTCCTCCTGGCATGTAGGGACGCCCCTGGTGGGCGTCCGGTTCCTCCTGAGGAGTTGAAAATGCCAGTATGGTACAATATCGCTATGAGTTGCGGAACCGAACTAAGGAGGGACATATGCCAAAGCAGCAGCATATATTGCGGCTCACCTTGCCCATCCCTCCCAGCATTAATGAGCAATACGCTACTGTCAACGGGATGCGCGTTACCACCGCAGTCGCGCGGCGTTTCAAGCAGCAGGTGCATCAAACATTGGCCGCGCTGGAGCGTCAGGGCAAAATAAGCTCGACGCTGCGCGCGCATCTGGGCCAGGACTATCTCACGCTATTCCTGGCTTTCTACTTTGAAACACCGCTCAAACGCGACCTGGACGGCGGGCTTAAAATCACCCAGGATGCCATATGCGAATTTCTGGGCATCAACGACAACCGCATCGTCTCCATTCACCTCCTCAAGTACATAGACCCGTTGCACCCTCATCTCGATGCCGAACTAGAGGCCATCGACGACTGGAAATTCGACGAGGAATACACGCTGCTCCCACGCGATTAAAGAGTATCGGTGGGTAGATTATCCAGAAGCGAAAGGCCGTGCCTGATCGGGAAAAATCATCCCATCGATCCTTTATATATGTTGTACCTGAACACCGTGTTATAGACATGCTCAAGCACGAAAGTGACAAAATCATCATCGTAGCCTAAACTGTTCAGCTCAACTTCTAAGCGTTGGAGTCTCATAACTTCTCGTATGAAAGTCATATGGTAGCAACTACTCCAGTTAGCCAACAACGAGTGAATATTTTCAAATACCGTGAAAATTTCTTCCACAACTGCATTTACTGTCCGTATAGTACCCATAGACATTGACCCTTTCTATCATTAGCAATCACCCGGATAACATGCGAACTGACTGGCTATATAAGCCTTTTGTTGCATTTTTAGACTCAAATTTCTTCAAGTCAACTATCACAAATCAATTATAAAGAATCAATAATCATTTTGTCAATAATACTCAGAAACTAATTAGGACTCAATTATCATTGGACAAATTGAGACAAAAGACTTACAATATCAATGACTCTAAAACCAAATATCAAAATCAACGAGAGAAGAAAGTAATGGAAGAAAAATATTACAAACCAGAAAAGGTCATGGAACTTCTCGGTATTTCCAAAGCAACGCTAAACAGAAGAGCGGGGGATGGAACTATACCGAGCGAGATTGAAGAGGGGAGGAAAAGAGGAAGAAAATATCCCAGAGAAGCAATAGATGCGCACGTAAAACTGTTAAAGCCCAGGGATAACACAAAACTAACATTTGGGCCGGCAACAAATAGCGAGTTGTGGGCAAGCTATCAGAACCACTTCAAGTTATACGATGTGGAAGACATTGTAACCTATGACAGGCTCTTAGAATGGCGTGAAGCAAATTATGACATCTTCATGTCCGCAAGAGAAGGGGGCAAAAGAGTAGCGGGCGTAACCATTATGCCTTTAGAAGAAGAGGTAATTAAATCTCTGATAAATGAGGAGATGAGAGAGCAGGACATACAACCAGAGACAATAAGAGAATGGTCAGCTAAAAATCTGACAGCTTATATACCCAGCATATCGATACATCATACGGGAAATGCTCAAAAAGATAGGGAAAGGGGGCATTTCATAATTAGAAGTGCCATAAGATGGGCCATCTTGTTAGACAGGCAATACGATATAAAAAAGTGGTACGCTATCGCTGCAACACCTGAAGGGAAGAAACTGGTCGAACATCTAGGCTTTGAGAAGATAGCAGGGAAAAGAGATGCCTATGTGCTAACGAACTTGAACAGGGCAATAAAGCCTATCAGAGCATTTATTGATAAGCTAGAACAAGAGAACGAGCCACTTGTGCCGCCAAAACGAAAGTAAGGGCCAGCAGCAGGCGTATTCTCTGGCTATCTATCGATGAAAGAGGGGGGCAAACGTCGAGTACAGCAGCCAGGCATTGAGGCCGAGAATGAGCGTGCTACAGGCGATGGCCGCCCAGGTGGTGATCGGCTTGTTTACCAGCGTACCCATAATATCGCGCCGCCGCGTGAACATCACCAGCACAATGACCGGTAATGGCAGTACGAAGCTGAGTACGACCTGGCTGATTACCAGCGTCGTCGTGGGATTCAGGCCAATGGCGGCTACAATCACCGCCGGAATCATCGTCACCAGGCGTCGTATCCAGACGGGAATCGTGAAGCCCACAAAGCCCTGCATGATGACCTGCCCGGCCATCGTGCCAACGGTGGAACTGGAGAGGCCAGACGCTAAGAGCGAGATGGCGAAGACGACACTGGCTGCCCCTCCGAGCAGTGGCGTGAGCGTCTGGAAAGCGGTGCTGATGTCGGCTACGTTATTTTGCCCGTGAGCATGGAAGGTGGCTGCCGCCATATAAAGCATCGCCATATTGATAAGTCCGGCCAGGCCCATCGCAATCACCACGTCTGGAATGCTCCAGCGGAAGATGCGCCGCGCCTCTTTTTCGCTGCGCGGAATGATGCGATGTTGCGTCAGCGAGGAGTGCAGGTAGATAACATGCGGCATCACCGTTGCCCCGATGATGCCCACCGCGAAGAGGACGCTCTGCGTGCCGCCAATCCAGGGAACGACCGTGTGGAAACCCACCTGCCCCCAGTCGGGACGAGAAAAGAACGTTTCGATCAAGTAACTGACCGCGATAACTCCAACCAGCGCGGTAATGACCGCCTCTAATGGGCGGAAGCCGCGCTTCTCCAGCAGCAAGATCAGGTAGGTGACGACGCCTGTAATAAGCGTGGCATACAGCAGAGGGATGCCGAATAACAGGTTGATGGCGATGCTGGCCCCCAGGAACTCCGCCAGGTCGGTTGCCATAGCCGCGATTTCTGAGATAACCCACATCGCGTACACTACCGGTTTGCGGAAATGGATGCGCGCCATCTCCGCCAGGTTATGCCCCGTCGCCAGGCCGAGTTTGGCCGACATGGTTTGCAGCAGCATTGCCATCAGGTTAGCCAGCGCAATCACCCACAGCAGGTTGTAGCCGAAGGCACTGCCACCCTGGATATTAGTGGCAAAATTGCCGGGGTCGATATAGGCGACACAGGCGATAAAAGCTGGTCCCAGAAAGGGCAATATGGCGAGCAGTCCCTTCGAGCGTCCATCGAGCGCGGCGCGCGCGGCTTTGCGCGTCCTGCTCTCCACTGCGAGAGGCTTTTGTGCCGCATGTTCGCCTGTAGTTGAAAGTGATGGATAAAGTCTCATCAACGTCCTCCCGCTTGTTCAGAGGAGGACAGGGTTTCATTCACTGCCGGGCGCACGAGTACGGATTGCGTTACCGCGTCACCAATGGCATGTGTCTGCGTGCCAATACGCACGGTATACACTCCTCCATAGGGCGCGACCGCCTCCACGTACACCATCGCGCCCGGGATGAGTCCCAGCGAAGTGAGATAGCGCAGCAAGTCGGGATCATCGTCGCTCACACGCTGCACGATGACCTGTTGCCCCGGCAGTACCGTCGCAAGCGGCTGACAGTTTGCGACGACAACCCTACCTATGCTGTTAGGAATAGGGTCGCCGTGCGGGTCTTCCACCGGGTGGCCGAGCAGCGCATCCATGCGTTCCACAAACTCATCCGAGATGGCGTGTTCCACCTGTTCCGCCTCGGCATCAACCTCGTCGAGGGGAAATCCCATAATATGTACCAGAAAAAGCTCAAGCAGGCGATGCCGCCGCACAAGTTCGGTTGCCATCGCATTGCCCGTCCCGGTCAGCTCGACGCCATGATAGGGGATGTAACGCACATAACCGCGCTCGGCCAGCCACTTGAACAACTGCGTCACGGTAGCATCGCTCAGTTGCCCGTTCGGCTCAAGCGATTGCAGGCGCTCTCTCATGCTGGATGTAGTAATCGACTCGCCCCGCTCGCGCAACTTATAGCACAGCTTCAGGCAGTCGATGGTGCGAATCGGCAGGGTGCGTAACTCTGTTGAAGGTGACATCTTCTAAGACCTCATAATTTTCATTAGTAAAATCATATTTTTAGTTCTCTAAAAATAAATTACCATAAAAAGCAATATTTTGTCAAGTTTCCTGAAAAGTTGATTTAGAGCTGTTACAAAATCAGCGAAGCACTGTGACATGGCGACCGCCATGTCACATGCGGTCGCCATGTCACATGCGGTCGCCATGCCCGATTGCTTTTCCCTCGAATTTCAAAAAGCCCTGAAGTATATAGTAGAAAACTCCTATCCTCTCTCTTATTTCGTCATATAACTGATATACTCAAATACGCACCGTATTGTAATATGTTGATTTTGCGCATGAAGCTTGAGGTGTCATTATGTCTGATTCGATGTACCCAGGCCCTCGCCGCCCCGTTTACTCGTCCGGCCAATTACTGCTCTTGACCATCGTGGTGTTGCTCATCATCGTAAGTAGCGGTGTGATGTTCTTTTCAGCCGTCAACTATCAAATCGCGGCCAGCAATGCCAGCTCGCAGGCCGTCGCCACCGCTATAGCGCGCGCGACCAGCTTCGCGCAGGCCAACGCATCGGCTACCGCGCTGGCCTCCACCATCCACAATCCGTACCCTCCCTATACAGGAAATCTCGTCCTCAATGACCCGTTGCGCGATAATAACCAGGGCAATAGCTGGGATGTCGCCTCGACTCAGGCAAATAGCGCCTGCCAGTTCGCCGGCACAGCTTACGAAAGCAGCGATACCAATACATCGAAGGACCTGTATAGCGGTAATGCCTGTTTCGCGGAGAATACGGGTTTCGACAACTTCACCTTCCAGGTGCAAACTACACTGGTGCAGGGACTTTGCGGGGGCATCGTCTTTCGTGGAGATAGCAAGGCCAACAATTTTGATCGATTTGAAATCTGTTCAAATTCCTGGTACGACTTTCGCCAGTGTTCCAACGATTATTGTGACGTTGTTTTCGCCAATGGCCTGTCACCGGCCATCCATGCTAAATATGGAGCGACAAATACCCTGGCGGTAGTTGCGAACGGTTCGGCCATCACCATCTACGTGAATAGGAAGCAAATCATAGCGACTATCGCCAGCGGTTTTGGCCGGGGGCAGATAGGTTTAGTGACATCCGGCTACAATAGCACCCGCACGGTAGCCATGTTCCGCGATGCGCAGGTGTGGACATAGTAGAAATCTCCTATCGTCTTACCTCATGGCATCGATAAACAGTTATACAAAATATCCGCTCTATCGAATTGCATGAATATTTCGCAAAAGCTATGAGGTGTGGCTATGTCCTATTCGATGTACCCTGGCCCTCGCCTGCGTCCATTTTCCAATGGTCAGTTTGCCCTCATTATCGTTGTGGTGGCGCTGGTCATCCTGGGAAGCGGCATTCTGGTCTATACAAGCGTGACCAGTGACATTGCCACGACCAACGCCAGCAGTACAGCGACGGCTCTGGCTAATGCAGGCCACCTGGCTTTCGATGCGACGAACAAAGCCGTTGTTTCCAGCGATGCGGCGACCGCACAGGTCGCGCTGACCGCGCTGGCGCAGGCCAATATGACGGCTACCGCCCAGGCATCCTTGAACGCTACGGCCACTGCCAACGCCCGCGCCAGCGCGACCGCTAACGCAAAGGCGACCGCTATCGCGCAAACCCATGCATCAGCTACCGCCCAGGCATACGCCGCGCGCGATCCCTACCCGCCCTATACGGGCAATCTTGTTCTCTCCGATCCGCTCTTTAGTAATGCTCAGGGGCATGGGTGGGATGTGTATGCGCTGGGTGGCAACGACAACTGCCAGTTTACCGGCAGTGGCTACGAGAGTACGGAACAGACCCTGGCCGGCTCGTATTATGACATATCAAATAACTGCGTAGCGGAGCAAACGAACTTTGCCAACTTCACTTTTCAGGCCGATGTCACTATCATGAAAGGCGGCTGTGGGGGTATTAGCTTTCGCGGCAATAGCAAAACCAACAGTGGTTATACATTCATCGTGTGCGCATCCAGCACGGAGATCGCTGCCGCCGGTGACTGGGTGCTGCGCGCCTGGTCAGCAGGCAACTACACGGGCAACCTGGCCGAAGCTTTCTCGCCGGCCATTCACAAAACCTATGGTCAGACAAACGCGCTGGCGGTCGTTGCTACGGGAACGACCCTGACCTTATATGCCAACGGCCAGCAGCTAACCACTATTACCAGTACCCTCTATAGCGGCGGTCAAATCGGCCTGGTATCCTCTGGAGTTCCAGGCACCCTGGGCGTGGTCACGTTTCGCAATGCCCAGGTATGGGCGATGTAATTGCTTATCTGCTGTGCGAAGAAAGGGTGCGCGGGTGTTTGGCCGCGCACCCTTTCTTCTTTCGTTCAATGCGAACCGCGAAACGCTGAGGATACAGAAAAAGGCGCGGGCATTCTTATGCCACATCCTCTTTGCGAGCGGCATAACGGGCGCGTAACGCCGCCGGAATGCGATAGACATCGCGGGCGAGTCCCAGCCGCTCAAGCGTCCAGATCAGGTAGCCGGAGACATCAAATTGCCACCAGTGCAGCCCGTGAAAGGCGGAGCGCGGGAAGGCGTGGTGGTTGTTATGCCAGCCTTCGCCAAAACCCAGCAAGCCCACGATCCATTCGTTGTGACTTTGATCGTTGGTCTCAAATTCGCGTTTGCCAAAGGTGTGACAGACCGAATTGACGCTCCATGTGACGTGATGGGTCAGGAAAATGCGTACCAGCCCGCCCCACAGCAGGCCGCTCCAACCGCCAATGGCGAAAGGAATGACTACCGCCAGTATCGCCCATAGTACGAATGTGCGGCTGACAAACACGACCATACGATCATTGACCAGGTTGCGGCAGTAGACATTGGGATCGGCCTGCTCGCTATCGAAAATCCAGCCCATATGCGCGTGAAAAAAGCCATCAACGGGACTATGTGGATCACCTTCGCGATCAGATTGTGCGTGATGCTTTATATGCGTGGCGGCCCACTCAAGCGCAGGCCCCTCCAGAGACATCGAACCGAACACAAGTAAGAAAAACTTGATGATCGGATGCGGTCGGAAACTACGGTGCGTCAACATACGATGATACCCGACTGTCACACCAAAGGCCACCAGCGTATACATCGAGGCTAAAAGGATGATGTCCGACCAGTGAACCGCTCTCTGCCAGAGCAAACCAATGGCAAGCGCGGTAGCCAGCAGGGGAACAACTACGACTACAAGCACCAGTGCCTTGTAGCCGAAAGAAGAATGTTTCAAAAAAACCTCCAAACTAATACTCCGCCATAAAAGCAGGGTGTCTGTTAGAGGGAGATGGTTGCGCTTTTGTTTCACAAAAAAAGACCTGGAGAATATTCTCATCTTTTCTACCGCTCTTGAATGGATGACTCACCTATGATATAGTGCAGTAAGATGAAATAGATGTATTTTTTATGTAAATTTCTCTAAGGTTTTCGTATGATGAATTTTATTTCACTCAATTGCTTGACGTATTGGGTATTCTATAACCGAAACAAAGCAATTGGAATTAATGCAATTTGATACATCCTCTCTTGATCCACTTGTCTTTGACCACGAAGGAGAAATTGCATGGCTGAATTGGTAAGTGCCGGGTCGTTTGCTACAGAAGGTGAGCGCAGAGCGGCGAAAGCTCTACAGCAATTACCGGCGGATTGGATTGTGATTTGTAATAAAGTATTACCGAGAGGCGACCGTTCGTATGAAATTGACTTCATTGTAATTGGTAATCGCTGGGTTTTCTTACTGGATGAAAAATCGTGGAGGGGGAGGATTCTGGGAAATGATCAATTGTGGGTAAGGGCAGATGGGTTTTCAATGCGCAGCCCTCTTGCAAAAGCCGACTATCTATCAAAAGTGCTGGCTGGTCATATTGGTTGGAAAGTAACACCGCTAAAAGATGGTGAACATTATGTTCGTGGCGGAGTCCTTCTTTCCGAAGCAAAACAGCTTCCACAAATTCATGATTCTCGCGCTGGCAACGGCCTCTTCTTATTAGAGAACGTGTGCGAACGGCTACAGATAATTGATCAACAGGGCGGTAATCCTCTTGTAGGTCAATTACGATCTCACATAAGCCATGCTCTTTTCGATCTCTCGAATCGACCACAGGTACCTACAAAAATTGAGGCTCTCACCATTGTTGATGCCGTCGCACTTCGTCCAGGGGTTCGGCTATTTAATGCTACAATGGATGGCAGTCCAGACAAGTTGCTACATTTGATGGTCTATGATCTCACCAAAGACCCGATTGATTCAAAGGCGCTTTACGACTTTTACATGCATGAGTGTCTTGCCCTGCAAAAATTAAATGACACGGGCCTCGTCCCTCTGGTCAATATTCCTTTCAGATGGTCAGAGGATTTTCTCGTCTTGCCCATTATGCCACCATCAGGCAAACCATTGAGTATCTACCCACTACCAGAGACACGCGATGAGTTCCAACAAGAGCTATTACTCACAGCCGCTTGTTTCAAGGCGATGGACCAGATTCACGGGCAAAATGTGTTACACCGGGCTATTGGGCCGGACTCGATATATGTTCAAAGCATCCAACCGCCCAAAATTATCTTTACCAATTTTTACGCCGCTCGCGTTGGTACAAATTCTATTGCTCCCTCGCTCGATGCTCTCTCTATCGAAGACCCCTACGCTGCTTTAGAGCTTGCCATTGGTTTTGGCTATGCCACCCCCGAAACAGATACTTTTAGCCTGGCATTAGTCTTTCTGGAACGTCTATCAGGCATCTCTCTCTCCAATATTCGTGCCAATGTGGAAAGTGCTATAGTGTTTCCTCAACAACCACGATGGTCTGCATTTCTGCCTGCCGAACTGGCAGACGACCTCGCCACGCTTTTCAAACAGGTTCTCATGCCAGTGAAAGGAATGCCGTCCCTTTCAGCTAAAGAAATTTCCACCCGCTTGAATAGTCTTGCTCGTCGTCTGCATCAAGAAATACAGGTAGATACGGTCGAAGGAACAATACTGGATAAACGTTACAAGGTACACCGCTTGCTTGGGCGTGGAACAATGGCAAGTACCTTTCTTGCCAGTGATATAGTCTTCGAATCGAGCGACCTCTATGCTCTGAAACAGTACACCAGCCCTTCTGAAGTGTTGCAGCAAGCCGCTGCTGAGTTTGCAACCATGAAAAGCATTAGTAGTGCATATTTACCGTATGCTTTTGATATTTATCCACCACAAAATGATGTTCATGTCAAAATGGAGTATATTCCTGGCCCCACATTACAGCAGGTCGAGATGGAGTTTCCCTGGCCGCTAGAACGCTGGTGGTCATTTGCTCAGGGCTTATTGAATGCGGTGGAGGCGCTTGAAGAAAAACAACTGCTTCACCGGGATATTAAACCAGCAAATATTATTCTGCACGAAACTGATAACCGCCCGGTGTTGATCGATTTTGGTTTTGCTATCCGGCAAGGCGCGTCAGGTAAGGCCGCAGGAACACCACTTTTTCTTCCTCCCGAAACATTTTCGGGTTCTTCGTCATCAACTTTCCCTTTGTCGTGCGACCGTTACGCTGCTGGCGTAGTTTTATTTAAAGCACTGTTTGGATATATGCCCTTTAATATTACAGAAGGCATTAGACGCAATCCGATTCCACTGGATCAGTTTGTCGATGCCAAGATGCGTAGATTAGCAGCAGTATTGTTAAGAGCAGTCTCAAACGATCCGTCTGAGCGCCCGGATACCGCTGCTCAATTGCGGCAAGAACTACAAACGGCTCTGCTTGCAGTCGAAGAACCATTGCAGACAGAAGCGTTACAGGAACATATCAATGATTGGGTCAATGATGTGCGTAGTCTCTATCGCAATAGTGGGATAGGCAATAAGAATAACCGGGGATTGGATTCGGAATTTGTGCGGGAAACGTATGTGCCAACCGCGCTGGATGAGTACTTATTGCCAGCCATATTTGAATTGAAGCCAAAAGTAGTCTTCCTCTGTGGCAACCCCGGTGATGGGAAAACAGCTTTTCTGGAAAAAGTGCAACTGCACTTACAGGAACAGCAAGCAGTGATTCTCCAAAGGGATGAGAGCGGTTGGGAATGGGAATGGAATGGACACCTCTATCGTAGTTGCTACGATGCATCAGAATCACGTCAAGGTCTAAGCGCAGACCAGCAACTTACCGAGAGGCTGCAAGGTTTGGAAGGAAACGCTAAATCTACATCAAACCTTACCGTACTGATCGCTATCAACGATGGGCGTCTTGCCGACTATTTCATACGCCAGCAAGAACATTTTCGCTGGCTATCGGGGCAAATAGACCATGCAAGAAACGCCAGTAACGTTGAGGAGCTAGATGTATGGGTTATAGACCTGAAAAAGAGATCCTTTGTGAATTTACCAGATGCAGAGGGAGATTCTGTTTTTCGGCAGGTGTTGCAGAGTCTGGTTTCAGCCGACAAATGGAAGATTTGTGAAGATTGCGCGGCCAAAGTAGTCTGTCCCTTACGAAATAATGCTCTTTCCCTGCGTAAGTCAAGAGTCGTAGGACGCCTCGAGTTTCTCTTCTTGCTCTCGCATCTGCGACGCCAACGGCATACTACTATGCGTGATCTGCGTTCGGCTCTTGCGTACTTGATTACTGGTAACAAAAGCTGCGAGCAAGTGCATGGCGCGCGGCATGGAGCAGATGCAGGCGCATCGCTCATAAATTTTGCTTACTGGCAATCAGCATTTGCTCCCATCGAGCAGCACGATGAATTACTGGCTGATCTCATGCCGTTCGATCCTGCGCGTTTCCCGCATCCGCACCTTGATCGTTTCCTGCATTTCCATCAAACTGCCAGAGATGCCGAACAGCGCAATCTCCTATTTGCCGATAAAAAAGATCTTCCGCCTCAACGCTTTGAGAACGAAACAGCCTGGATGGCGGCTTTCAAGCGACGTTTGTATTTCGATGCGGGAAAACCTGTGGCGACTGCGCAAGATGGATCTGGCTCTGTGGTGCCAAAGGTACGCTGGTTGACACTGCTTCCGTACCAGCACTCCAAACTCTTCATAATGTTACTTGATGGGCGTCTTGACGTTGAGGAGATGCTGGAACTTCGCAAGAGATTAGCCCTCGGCATTCTGCGCTCGGATGGTGTCATGGAAGAGGTGCCGACAGGAAAACTTAGCATAAAAGTCAGCTCATCAATTGAACAGCAACTGATGGTACTCAAACAAATTCCCCTTGAGGAGTTTGAGTTTAAAGTGGAGCATCCACAGGGTACTGATATGGTCGAGAGACTTCCTGAGAACGTTGTATTGAAACATTATTCCGGCTTACCTCGCCTGGACATAACCCTGGACCTGTTTGAACTACTTATGCGTATGGCTGATGGATTGCAGCCCACCGCTCCAGAGTTCAGGCCACTCCTTGAAGACCTCAAACTCTTCAAAGATGTTCTGCTGCTGCGCGAAACCCGCGACCTGGTTCTCATTGAAAATCAAAACCGCGTTCATTACATTACCCAACGCAATAATAAAGTTGTGCGTGAGAGAGTGTATTAGGAAGAAGGTAATCCCATGAAGATCAAGCTACCCAAAGATATCGTCGGCGTAAAATTCCCGCGCATCTGTACTATAGATATGAATGATTTCGATATCGACCTGTTTCTGCCTTCACTCTTTTTCACTATTCTTGCCCAGGGTCGAGGAAAAGCAAGACGCGCAAATGACCCGAAAGCTATCACTCAATTTATTAATGCTTTAGCTCAACACGCCACTCTTGAAGGATTTAGTGACTTGGAAGGTCGAAGAGTACTCGAACGACTTGTGCGGACAACATTAATTACTACAGGAGGTGTGGGGCGTTATCGTATTGAAGAGCAAATTACGTCCATTGTCCCTTTTTCAATCCTTGCGCACAAGCCTGGCTTCCCTGTTGCAGGAGGCCGTCAAAGAGGCGCTGATACATTTATTTATCAGACATTGCGCGAGCGTCTAGGAGCGGATGATGAGCTTCGAAAATTTGTAAAAATGGTTTTTGGACGTGGAGTAATAATTAAAAGCATCCCCGAATTAGGTGGCACTTATGATGGGGAGACCAGATTAGATACGTTGACACGTCTTTCTATTGCTTTTTTAGATGGCTTTCAAAATACTAGACCAGGGATCACTCGAGAAAAGAATGTTTCTAGTCCTTGCCCCGCGCTTACTAAAGAGCTTGCAACGGATCTCCTGCGCTATCTTTTCGAATACCATATCACAATGCCAACACAGGCTTTTACTCACCATTTGCTTGTTCTGATTAATTTCGAACTATTCAATTACACGCTCAAATTGGTCAATGCTGTGAACGAGTTAGTACAACATCCTGAGAGATTGCCCAACGCGATGCTTGATAAGGCAGAAACATCTCCTCCGCAGCTCTACCTGGATTTTATGGAATCCTCAGGCGGGCATAGCCAGGAGATGGCAAAAGCCTGTGTGCGGCGTGACATTGAAACCTACCAGCAATTTTTGTCGTCTAATTTGCTTCTCCGTCAACTGGACATCTACATAGAGAAACTAAAGCGTAACCCTCGCTATAGTTCTATCATTGAAGATGTGTTGCGATCTGGGATTTCAGGAGCAGAATTTTTGCAGGGCTTGCTCATATTAAGTAATGATCCTGCCCTTAGTCTAGGTATTGATGCTGCCGCCAGTTTTGACGAAGACAGGATACGGAAAGAGAATACTAGTGAAGGCGA
>Ga0070741_10014048_pt1 | contig 13959 bp, 14 predicted proteins | sample Coa_R1_4_FD_66440 | JGI IMG/M metagenome (GOLD analysis project Ga0070741, IMG submission 66440) | Surface soil microbial communities from Centralia Pennsylvania, which are recovering from an underground coalmine fire - Coalmine... | ecosystem: Environmental > Terrestrial > Soil > Unclassified ... | reverse complement strand
CCTTCACCCGCTCGCGCAGCTTCTTCGGGTTGACCGGCTTTCTAATGTAGTCGGCGGCGCCGCGCTTGAGCGCCGAGACCGCGGTCTTCACGGTCGCGTGTCCGGTGATCAGCACGATGGCGGTCGCCGGCGCGGCGTCGTGCACGATCTTGGTCAGCTCCACGCCCGACTTCCCGGGCAGGAGAAGATCAGTGAGCAATAAGTGGTACGTGTTTACCGCAAAGCGGTCGAGCGCTTCCTCTGCGCTGCCGACGACGTCGACGTGATAACCGTCTTCGCGAAGAATCGTCGCCAGGCCGGCGGCGGTCTCCGGATCGTCGTCGACGGCCAGCACCTTCTTGGCGCCGAGCGGCTGGCGGGCGGCCGGATCGCTGGAGGCGGCGAGATCTTCGGCGAGCGGATAACTCTCGGTCATGCCCCCGTTTGTATCCACTGCGCACACGAACGCAAGCGGAAAATGCACATTCACGAAGTGCAGTGTTTGCCCATATAGCTAGCAGACAGTAGTCACTCGGCTTTTTCCCCGTCGAGAAAGCGCTCGCCCGCCGCTGCCATCGAGGATCAAACCTCGGCGGGTCGAATCGATACATCGGCGGCCGGAGGCATGTGCAAACGGTGCCGATCGGCCGGACGCGCGGCGCCGCGGGCGCGCCAACTCCGCGCCGCGAGCGGCGCGCGCCGCGAGGCATGGTTGCTGCACAGCCATCCCGCGAAATGGCGACGGTGAGCGACAAGAAGGATCGAGCGGAGCTGGAGGGCACGGTGCGCCGCACGCGCGCGGAGCTGGAGTCGACGCTCGGCGAGCTGCGCGGCGCGATGGGCGAGTCGCTCGATTGGCGCTCGTGGGTGCGGCGCCATCCGTGGCCGTCGCTGGCGGTGGCGGCGTTGGTCGGGCTGCGGCTCGGCCGCGGAACCTGGTTCTGAGCGCAACACCAGAGGAGCGCGACATGGACAAGAGCAGAAGCGGCAACATCGACGAGGCGGCGCGGCGCTTGGAAGCGGACGTGGAACGCCTGGGGCACGCCGTCGAGAAACGCGGTTCCGAGCTTCGCGAACGCGCGTTCTCCTTCATCCACGATCACCCGTACGCGGCGGTCGGCGCCGCGTTCGGCGTCGGCTATCTGATCTCGGGCGCGCTGTTCTCGCGCGCCACGTTGAAGCTCGCCGGCTTCGGCGGCCGCTTCTTGGCAGGCGCGCTGCTGAAACAAGTGGTCGCCGGCGGCGGCCTCGGATTCCTGGCGCCGGACGTGCAGAACTACGCGCCAGAAACCGAGCGGTAGCTCCCTCAACTTCTCTCTAGCGGAGGCGCACATGGCCCTGGCAAATCTGAAGACCGAGCCGCTCGTCTCGACGCCGCCCCTGCCGGCGCGCGAGGGACCGTTGACGGTGCAGGAGGAGCATCGCCTGTCGCGCCGCTGGCGCACGCTCGAGGATCAGGACGCGCTCGCGCGTCTGGTGCAGGCGCACCTCGGGCTGGTGATCCGCATCGCCACCGAGTTCCGCCACTCGGGCCCGTCGATGGAGGACTTGATCCAGGAGGGCAACCTCGGCCTCACCATCGCGGCGCGCCGCTTCGATCCCAGCCGCGCCACGCGCCTGGCGACCTACGCGACCTACTGGATCCGCGCGTGTATGCTCGAGCACGTCGTTCGCTCGCACGGGCCGGTGCGCATCGGCACCACGCGCTCGCAGCGCAAGATCTTCTTCGGGCTCGGGCGCGCGCGCCGGAAGCTGGAGCGCGAGGGCGAGGCGGCCGACTCCGACTCGCTGGCGCACGCGCTCGGCGTCGAGCGCGAGGACATCGAGGCGATGACGCCGCGGCTCACCGGCCGCGACGTGTCGCTCGACGCGCCGCGATCGATCGACGATCGCCGCCAGGTGGGCAACACGCTGGCCGAGGACGGGCCGACGCCGGAGGAGATGGTGGCCGGCCTCGAGGAAGAGGACTCGCGCAAGACGCGGCTGTTCGAGGGGCTCAAGGTGCTCGACCCGCGCGAGCGCGCCATCATCAAGGCGCGTCACATGCGTCACCGTCCGGCGACGCTGGCGTCGCTGGGCAAGAAGTTCGGCATCAGCCGCGAGCGCGTGCGCCAGCTCGAGCTGCGGGCCAAGGCCAAGCTGCGCGTCTTCTGCGGCGTGAAGAACGTCGTCGAGATCGACCTCGACGACGAGAGTTATGCGACCGCATAAAACCGTTGTGCGGCTGCATCAAGCTGTTGTGCGTGTGCATAAAAAACAGCCGGGCCCGATGAGGACCCGGCTGTTTCGTTTCCGGACGCGCGCTCAGTAGGTCGGCGGCATCGGGTTCTTCTCCTCCGTCATGCGGCCGATCGTCTCCTTGCCGCGCCCGATCAGATCGCGCCCGCGCTCCATGATGTCCGAGCGCAGCTCGCGTCCCGACTTCGGCGCCAGCAGCATCGCCACCGCCGCGCCCACCGCCGCGCCCACGCCGAACCCGGCCAGCGCGATCGGCAGCCAGCTCCCCTTGCTCTCGATGCCCAGCGCCTCGAGGATGTCTTCTTTCTTCACGTTCATCGCCGTCTCCTTGTTGAGTGGTGCGCTTACGACCGCAGGATGCGGCCGATGAGATATCCGCAGCCGAGCGCGATCAGGATCGAGGTGCCCGGCCGCTCGCGGATGAAGCCCATCACGCGCTCGTTGACCTCGCCGAAGCGCTCGCGCAGGTCTTCGAGCTGCTGCTGCGCCTCGTCGGCGAGCTCGCGCGTCTTGGCGCCGATGTTCCCGTTGTTGGTTCCGGATCCGGCGCCGGAAGTTCTCTGTTCCATGTTGGCTCTCCTCATTGAAGGTGATCGTCACGCGCTGCTGCGAATCGCGCGCCACGAGTGGCCGCGGCGCGCGTGCAGGCGCTCGCCCGGCGCGTGTGCACGAAGTGCCCCTGGGGAGGACAGGCAGTGAGCACCACCGGCACAACGACGTGCGCTCGCGTGGAAACACGCGGTGCGATCGCCGCGCCAGTCGCGGAGCGCCGTGGCACTGGGCGTGCAACTGGAAAGCGAGTTCTCAAGGAGAGCCAATGCCCGAGACCTTGAACGTACTGATCGTCGACGACGACGAGACCAACCGCGACTACCTGGCGGTGCTGCTGACCGCGCTCGGTTTCTCGGCGGAGTCGGCGCCGAGCGGCGTGGCGGCGCTCGAGCGGCTGGCGCGCGACAATCCACCCGACGTGGTGATCCTCGACGTGATCATGCCGCAGCTCGACGGCGTCGAGACGCTCAAGCGCTACCGCGCGGCGGGCGGGCGCGTGCCGGTGGTCATGTGCTCGGCGCTCGACGAGTCGGAGACGGTGGTGCGCGCGATGCGCGCCGGCGCCAACGACTACATCACCAAGCCGTTCAACACCGACGAGCTGCGCGAGATCCTCGAGCGCGTGGCCGCCGACGGCGCGCGGCCGCGGCAGGTGCAGGTGGTGGCGGCGGGCCCGTCGAAGGCGCAGGCCACGCCGCTCGGCGTGAGCCCGGCCATGCGGCGCGTCGACGAGCTGATCGATCGCATCGCCGACGCCGACGTGCCGGTGCTCATCACCGGCGAATCGGGCGTGGGCAAGGACGTGGTGGCGCGGCAGATCCACGCACGCTCGGCGCGCGCGTCCAAGGTGTTCGTCAAGATCAACTGCGCCGCGCTGCCGGGCGAGCTCCTCGAGAGTGAGCTGTTCGGCCACGAGCGCGGCTCGTTCACCGGCGCGCAGCGCACCAAGCCGGGCCAGTTCGAGCTGGCCGACGGCGGCACGCTGTTCCTCGACGAGATCGGCGAGATGCCGGTGTCGATGCAGGCCAAGCTGCTGCAGGCGCTGCAGGACGGCGAGTTCTACCGCGTCGGCGGGCAGCGCAAGATCAAGGTGGACACGCGCGTGCTGGTCGCCACCAACGTCGACCTGGCGCGCGCGATGGAGCGCGGCACGTTCCGCGAGGATCTCTACTACCGCTTGAACGTGGTTCAGGTGGCGATCCCGCCGCTGCGCGAGCGGCGCGAGGACATCCCGCAGCTGCTCGATCTGTTCGTCGAGAAGTACGGCAAGCGTTACGGGCGCAACCTCGACGAGCTGCCGGCGGAGCTGGTCGAGCGCTTCCTGGCGTACGACTTTCCCGGCAACATCCGCGAGCTCGAGAACCTGGTGCGGCGCCTGATGGTGCTGCGCGATCCGCGCTACGTGCTGTCGGAGCTGAAGGAGCGCGCGCCGCAGGCGGCCGTCACCGCGATGCCGGCGGTAGCCGCGGCGGCGAGCGCGCCGGTGGCGCCGTCGGCGCCGATCTATGGAGCGCACGGCGCGGCGTACGTCTCGCCGTTCCACTCGCCGAGCCCGCTGCCTCCGCCGACGATCCCGCCGCCGCCGTCGTTCCGCAGCGCCAGCGCGATCGCCGATCAAGCGGGCGGTGAGGCCGCGCAGCAGGCGCTCGTCGACGACTACAAGATCGATCTCAAGGATCTCGGCCGCAAGGCGGCGCACGCGGCCGAGCGCGAGGCGATCATCATCATGCTCGGCCACACCGGCGGCAACAAGCGCGAGGCGGCCGAGCGGCTCGGCATCAGCTACAAGGCGATCCTCTACAAGATCCGGGAATTCGGGATCGGCCGCCCGCGCTCGTCGCGGCCGGCGCGCCCGCAACCGGCCGCCGTCGCCGCCGCAGCAGCGGCCGTGGCCAGCGGCGCCTCGGTGGTCGTCACCACGCCCGCCACCTGGTCCGGCGGCGACGAGTAGCACGGCGATGCGCAGCGACTCGCAGCGACGGTAAAAACGCAAAAAATGAAACCCACTTCACTTTTCCCTGGGAAAGTGAAGTGGGTTTCGCTTTTCCGGAATCAGCCGGTGATGGTCGGCAGCTCTTCGGTGATGCCGGTGGGATCGACCGGCCTGACGTCGAGCGCCTCGAGGTCGGGCTGCGAGCGCGCGAGCGCCGGACGCAGTTGGTGCGTAGCGAGCGGCCGTGGCTCATCGCCGTCGAGCGTCGCGCGCGGCGCGGCCGGCGCCGCCCAGATGAGGACCGCGCCGATCAAGCACAAGCCGAACGCGACCGTCGCCGACAGCGCGGCCGGCTCGATCCAGCGCGTGGCCGCGGCCAGCCCCATGGCGGCGCCGCCGAACAGCGAGGCGCACAGGGCGATGCTCTTCCACATTATTCCGTTCCTCCGTCGACACGAGCCAACAAGATCAGCTCCTCTCGTCGAGGAGCCATCAGTCCAAGGTACGTGCCAGCGCGCGCGCCGGGAGCTACAGGGCGCCGCTTGGTGAGCAGCGACACCGAACGTCGCGCGCGAAGGTCACTCGCGCACCGCGTCTTCTCCCGCGACGGAACATCGTGTCCGTACCCGCGCACGCTGATGCGCGGCGGACGCTGAAGACGCGCTCGCCGAGCGGGCGATCCGCCGACCGAAGGGCGTGGCATGCGGGCTGCTCTGTCTCCCCCGCAAAGCGAACTCACTTTCGGGAGCCACCATGAGAAAGACGGTCCGATTTGCGCTCACGCTACTCAGCTTCGGTCTCGGCGCCGGCTGCGCGCACGAGACCACGCCGCCGCCCGCCACGCCGCGCGCCGAGTACCGCATCGGCCGCGAGGACGTGGTCACCGTCGAGGTGTGGAAGGATCCCGCGCTCTCGGCGAAGGTGCCGGTGCGCCCCGACGGCAAGATCTCGCTGCCGATGATCGGCGACGTCGCGGCCGAGGGCCGCACCGCCGGCGAATTGAAGGTGGAGATCGCCGAGCGCCTCAAGCCGTTCGTCGAGCAGCCGGTGGTCGGCGTGATGGTGAGCGAGGTGAACGCGGCCAAGTTCTTCGTGCTCGGCGAGGTCGCGCACCCCGGCGCGTTTCCGGTGCGCGGCGAGGTCAGCGTGATCCAGGCGCTGGCGCTGGCCGGCGGCCCGACGGAGTTCGCCAACCAGCGCTCGGTCGTCGTGATCCGCCCGAGCCAGGGCAAGCAGTCCCGCTACAAGGTGGATTGCCGTGAAGTGCTGGCGGGCAACGCGCCGGCGATCGCGCTCATGCCGGGCGACACGGTGTTCGTGCCGTAATGGACTTTCGCGTCACCACGCTGCGCACGGCCATCATTAATATGCTGGCCTGCGCCGTCTGCGCGCTGCTCCCGGCGGCGGCCGACGCCAAACCGAAGAACGAGCTCTCGGTGGCGGCCGGCGTCGACAGCGCGTACGACGACAACGTCTTCAACGGGCGCGGCCCCGACTGGGTCAATCGCGTCAGCCCGCACGCGTCGTGGCGGCTGATCGATCCGCGGCTCGAAGTGGACGCGAGCTACGACCTCGGCTTCTGGACCTACGCGTTCGGCAAGGCGTCGAACAGCGTCAACCACCGCGCCATCCTCGCCGTCGAGGGGAAGCCGACGCGCCGGCTGACGATGAAGGTCTCCGACGAGTTCGTGCGCGCCGAAGATCCCGGCTACCTGACGCGCATCGCGGTCGTGGCGCCGCAGATTGGCATCTTCGACAACGTCGCGGAGGGCACGATCGGCTTCGCGTTCACCAAGCGGTTCTACGGAGACGTCGACTACGTCTGGCACCACACGCAGTTCGATCCGTACTCGCAGCAGCAGCAGATGGCCGGCATGCCGCCGCTCTACGACGGCGACGAGCACGACTTTCAAGCGGCCGCGGCGTATCGCGTGCTGCGCACCGACGACGTGCGCTTCGGCGGCCGCGCGCAGCTGTTCACCGCCGGACCGCAGGCGGTGTCGTCGTGGAAGTGGACGCAGGCGGCGTCGTACTCGCCGTCGGTCGGCTGGCGCCACCAGTTCCTGCCGCAGCTCGAGGCGACGCTCGACGGCGGGCCGGTCTTCTATCAGCGGCTCGCCGGCGCCGATCACATCCCGGGCTCGCCCGACTCGGGCGTCACCTGGCGGTTGGCGGCGCGCCTGCGCTGGTTCACGCCGACGTGGCGCGGCACCGCGTCGTACACGCACGATCTGCTCGGCGCCACCGGCATCGGCTCGGCGGCGTGGGCCGACTACGCGTACGCGCAGCTCGGCTATCACTTTCTCGAGCGGCTCGACGTGCACGCCGGCGGCGGTTACTTCCGCAACGGCGTGGCCGTCGCTCAGACGTTCTCGTACGACGGCTTCACCGTCGACGCGCTGGTCGACTGGCGCGTGATCGACAACCTGCGCATCGGCGCCTACTACACGCTGCGCTGGCAGCGCACCGGACCGGGAGCGATCCCGCCCGGCGCGCCGATGGCGCAGTTTCCCGACGTGACCCGCGACATCGTCGGCATCCGACTGCTGGCCGTGGTCGGCGCCGACGCGCGACCCCCGAGGAGAGAGGTGAAGGAATGAACGAGTCAGGCATCGCCAAGCTGCGCGGCGTAATGCGCCGCCGGAAGATCCCCGTCGTGGCGACCATGGTCGGCGTCATCGGCGTCGCGGCCGCGCTCATCTCGCAGCTCGAGCCCGGCTACAAGGCCTCGGCGGTGATCCGCGCCGACGAGGTGCAACCCGCCAAGGAGTACGTGCCTCCGACCGTGGCGGAGCAGATGGGCGAGCGGCTCAAGTCGCTGCGCCTGTCGGTGATGGCGCGCCCGCTGGTGATGCAGGCGGCGCAGGAGCTGAACGTGTTCCGCGCGTATCCGCGGCTCAGCCCCGAGGAGATCGTCGACAACATGCGCTCGCGCATGGACGTGAAGCTCGAGGGCGAAGACACCTTCCTGCTCACGTACGTCGATTCGAATCCGGAGCGCGCGCGCGCGGTGGTCAATCACGTGGCGCAGGCGTTCATGAAGCAGAACGTCGAGCGGCGGCGCCAGGTGGCGACCGCGACCACGCAGGCGCTCCGCGACGAGGCCGACACGCTCAAGCCGCAGCTCGACGCGGCGGAGAAGGCGGTCCGCGAATTGAAGATGAAACACTATGGCGCGCTGCCCGAGCAGCAGGAGGGAAATCTCCGCACGCTCGATCAGACGACCATGGAGCTCAACATCATGGAGACCAACCTCGACCTCGACCAGGAGCGGCGCCGCGCGCTGCTCGCATCGGCGATGTCGCCGCTGCGTCACCACGAGGAGACGCTGGCCGGCGAGCTGTACGAGGCGCGCACCAAGTACACCGACGAGAATCCCGAGGTCTCGAAGATCAAGTCGCAGTACGACAAGGTTCGTAACGAGCGGCTCGCCGACGAGAAGGACCTGCTCGGCAAGCTGCGCCGGAACAACCCCGAGCTGGTGGCGATCGAAGGTGAGATCGCGCGCACCAAGGCGATGGTGGCCGGCTTGCGCGAGCGGCAGCGCGAGGTGCGCGGGCGCGTCGACGCGACGGCGAAGAACGGCCAGGAGCTGGCCGGGCTGGCCGCGACCTACGACGGGCTCAAAGACAAATACGCGGCGACGCTGGCGCGGCTGCGCGACGCCGAATTGGCGGAGGGCGTGGAGAAGTCGCTCGCCAGCTTGCGCTTCAACCTCGTCGAGGACGCGTCGCTGCCGGCGCACGCCTCGTCGCCGAATCGCCCGCTGCTCGCCGCCGCGGCGCTGCTCCTCGCGCTCGCCGCGGGGCTCGGCCTCGGCTTCGCGCTCGACGCGCAGGACACGTCGATCCGCGACGCCGAGACGCTGCGCCGCTGGGCCGCGGGCCCGCCGATCCTGGCGGCGGTGCCGCGCGTCCCGTTCGCTTCCAAACCGAGTGGTCCCAAGGCGGAGGCCTGAGATGTCGACGACCAACGAATCCGTGATGCCGAATGCGCCGATCCTCGACGCGGAGACGTACGAGCAGCTGCCGCGGCAGGCGGTGACGCTCACCGATCCGCAAGGGCCGGCGGCCGAGCAATACAAGATGCTGCGCTATCGACTCGAGCTGCTGGCGAAGACGGGCGTGAAGTCGCTCGCGTTCACCTCGGCGCGCTCGGGTGAAGGCAAGACCACGACGGCGGTGAACGCGGCGCTGGCGCTCGGGCGCGGCGGACGCAACCGCGTGCTGCTGGTCGACGCCGATCTGCGCCACCCGTCGGTGCACACCATGCTCGGCCTGCGCCCGCGCGAAGGTCTGTGCGACGTGGTGGCGGGACGCGCGGCGCTCGGCGGCTGCTTGTGGCGCTTCGGCGCCGACGAGCTGTACGTGCTGCCGTCGGGAAATGCGCCCGACGATCTCGGCCGCACGCTGTTCGATCCGCAGCTCGGCGTGGTGCTGGCCGACGTGCGCAACCGCTTCGACTTCGTGATCGTCGACTGCCCGCCGGTGCTGCAGTTCGCCGACGTGCCGACGCTGTGCCGCGATCTCGACGGCGCGATCCTGGTGGTGCGCGCCGGCAAGACGCCGGGCGAGAACGTGGCCTCCGCGCTCGACGCGCTCTACGGCGTGACCGTGCACGGCCTGGTGCTCAACGAGGTCGACCCGCGCGCGATCATCCACACGCAGATGCGCGCGCTGCCGTCGGCGTCGCCGCACTCGCAGCTCGCGCTTCCGTCGGGGGGATAGCGACATGAGCGTCGGCAGCCCTTCGCTACCGGCCCGCAAGCTCGCGTTCTTCGTCGGGGAGCAGATCATCCTGTTCCTCTCGTTCGTCGGCGGCGCGCTCCTGGTGACGCGCAGCTTCGGGCCGGGACCGTCGCGCACGATGTTGCTGGTGCAGGCGGCGCTGGCGACGCTGAGCTTGCAGGCCGGGCTCTATCTCGCGGACCTCTACGATTTCAAAGTAGCGTTCCGCGACGCGCCGCGCGCCGCGCGGCTACTGCGCGCGCTCGGCGCGGTGACGATCGTGTGCGGCGTGGCGACGCTGCTCGTGCCCGGCCCGTCGCCGGCGCGCGCGGCGGCGGTGGCCGGTCTCGGCGGCGCGTGCACGGTGGCGCTGGTGCTGCGCGCCGCGCTGCCCGATCTCGGCCGCGCGGTTTCGCTGCGCGCGCGCCTGCTGCTCATCGGCCAGGGCGCCGCCGCCGCGACGCTGATCAAGGAGATCGTCGAGGACGGCCACTCCGAGGTCGTGGCGCAGGTGGCGGTCGGCGCCGCCGAGCTGGTCGAGGTGGCGCGCGTCTCCGGCGCCGACGCGGTGGTGGTGGCGGTCGACGATCGCCGCGGCCTCGACGTGCGCGAGCTGCTCGCGTGCCGCCTCGCCGGCCTCGACGTGTTCGACGCGCCGACGTTCGCCGAGCGCGCGCTGAAAAAAATTCCCGTCGGCCTCGCCCGCCCGTCGGACCTGGTGTTCTCCGACGGCTTCGGCCGCCCGGCGTGGCTGCTGCTCGCGCGCCGCGCGGTCTCGCTCGCCGCCGCGGTCGTGCTCTCGGTGCTGGCGCTGCCGATCCTGGTGATCGCCGCGATCCTCATCAAGCTCGATTCGCGCGGCCCGCTGTTCTACACGCAGGAGCGCGTCGGCGCGCAGGGCCGCAACTTCCAGATGCTCAAGTTCCGCACCATGCAGGTCGGCGCCGAGACCAAAGGCGCGGTGTGGGCGCAGCGCAACGATCCGCGCGTCACCCGCGTCGGCAAGTGGCTGCGCCGCTTCCGCGTCGACGAGCTGCCGCAGATCATCAACGTGCTCAAGGGCGAGATGAACATCGTCGGCCCGCGCCCCGAGCGCCCCGAGTTCGTCGCGAAGCTGCGCACGCAGATCCCCTACTACGACCTGCGCGCGCTGGTGCCGCCCGGCATCACCGGCTGGGCGCAGATCCGCTACCCGTACGCCGCCAGCCTCGAGGAGGCGCGCGAAAAGCTTCAGTACGATCTTTTCTACGTGAAGCACCTTTCGGTTCTCCTCGACCTGGTGATCCTTTTCCACACGGCCAAGGTCGTGCTCTTCGGTCGCGGCGCGCGCTGATTTCACCGTCGGCAAGAAAGCTGCAATCGACACCGGTAGCGAAGTCCTGAGGGCATGTTCATGGTCAAGCAGGGAACACGAGTTCTCGTCACGGGAGGCGCCGGGTTCCTCGGCGCCCACGTCACGCGCGCGCTGGTCGCCGCCGGCTGCCCGGTGCGCGTGCTCGACGATCTCTCGACGGGCGTGAAGCAGCGGCTGGGCGGGCTGGGCGGCGCGCTCGAGCTGCTGCAAGGCGACGTGCGCAACCCGGCGTCGGTCGAACGCGCGCTGCGCGGCGCCCACGCGGTGGTGCACCTGGCCGGCGTACCGACGGCGGACGACGCGTTGCGCGCGCAGGAGGTGATCCTCGGCGGCGCGCTCAACGTGCTCAACTCGGTGCGCGCGCTCGACAAGAGTCAGCGCCCCAAGGTCGTCCTGTGCGGCTCGGGATCGGTCTACGGAAAAAATCCGGCGTTCGTGCTGCACGAGGAGCTGCCGCCGCGGCCGTCGCTGCCGCAGGCGGTGATGGCGCACGCGGTGGAGCAGTACGGGCGGGTCTACCGCGAGGCGTACGGCGTGCCGGTGACGTCGCTGCGCATCTTCCGCACGTTCGGGCCCGACGAGCAGCCGGAGCGCGCGGACGCGTCGGTGGTGGCGCGCTTCGTGCGCGCGGCGCTCGACGGAACGTCGCCGGTGATCCACGGCGACGGGCAGCAGACGCGCGACCTGGTGTACATCGACAACGTGGTGGCGGCGATCGTCGCCGCGCTGTCGGCGCCGGTGCAGGCCGAGCCGCTCAACATCGCGTCGGGCGAAGCGGTCGGGATCAATTTCTTGTGGACGCTGATCCTCGAGCTGACGGGCAAGAAGCGGCTGGCGATCGATCCGACCTACGTGCCGGCGCCGCCGTGGGAGCCGAAGCACGTGCGGCCGCAGATCGCGCGCGCGTGCAAGGCGCTCGACTGGGCGCCGTCGGTGCGGCTGCGTGACGCGCTGTCGCGCACGGTGCAGCACCAGCGCGCGATGCGCACCGGCGATCCCAACGCGTGGTTCACGCCCAAGGACGAGCTGGAGATGGCGTCGGTGCCGCGCGAGACCAAGCTGCGCGGCACGCGCTCGCTGCCGCCGCCGCCGCCGCCAGATTCGCTGCGGCCGCGCGGCCAGTCGCAGTCGGCGCCGCTGCGCACGCCCACGCCGAATTCGCCGAACCGCACGCCGACGCCCACGCCGCCGCCGATGCGCACGCCGACGCCGGTGCCGCAGGGCCCGTCGGGGATGCGCTCGCGGCCCACGCCGCTGCCGGTGCGTCCGTCGCTGTTCGATACGCCCGCCGCGCGGCCGACGGCGCGCGAGGAAAAAGACGAAGAGCTCGACATCGAGTGGGCGCCGGTGCCGTCGATCCCGGGGATGGGCCGATGATCTCCACCGCCAACGCGTCGGAAGCGGCGCCGATCTCCGTCGAGGAGCTGCACGATCGCGGCGCCATCGGCGCGCTCGCCGGCGAGTGGGAGCGGCTGCGCGAAGAGGTGGCGGCGGCCGGCGGCACGCGCGGGCCGTTCTTGTCGGCGAGCTGGTTCGCGGTGCAGGCCGCGTCGATGGCGCCGGCGGGCGGCGGCCGCGCGCTCAAGCTGCTGGTCGCGCACCGCGCCGGCCGCGTGTGCGGCATTTTGCCGCTGGTGGCCGAGCGCCGCGCGCTGGTCGGCGTGCCGGCGCGCCTCTTGCGCTCGCTCTCGGACGATCACTCGCAGCGCTTCGATCTATTGGCCGACGGCGATCAAGCGGTGGCCGCGCTGTTCGCGCACCTCGCCGCCGATCGCTCGTGGGACGCGCTCGAGCTACGCGACGTCGTCGACGGCGAGCGCGCCACCGGCGCCGATCGCCTGGTCGCGATCGCGCGCGCCGCCGGCTTCCCCGACGCCGCGTGGCCGGCGATGAGCTCGCCCTACCTGGCGCTGCCCGACTCCGCCGCCGCGCTCGATCAAAAGCTCGACGCCAAGTTCCGCTCCAACCTGCGCCGGCGCGCGCGCAAGCTCACCGCCGAGGTCGGCCCGATCGAATTGGAGCGCCTCACCGCGAGCGGCGGCCGCGCCGAGCGCGAGCTCCTCGACGCCGCGCTCGACGACGCGTTCCGCCTCGAGGCCGCCGGCTGGAAGGGCTCGCTCGGCACCGCCATCGCCTGCGACGCCGCGCTCGCCGGCCGCTACCGCGCGCTCGCCCGCTCCGCCGGCGATCGCCTGGCGCTCTACTTCCTCAAGGTCGGCGGCGTGCGCCGCGCGATGCACTTCGCGATCGTCGACGGCGGCGTCTACTACCTGTTCAAGCCGGGCTACCAACCCGAGCTGGCGAGCTACGGCCTCGGCCACCTGCTCGTCGACGCGGTGGCGCGCGATCTGATCGGGCGCGGCGTGCGCGAGCTCGACTTCCTCGGCGACGACATGCCGTGGAAGCGCGAGTGGACCGACACCGCGCGCGCGCACTCGTGGCGCTACGTGTTCCGCCCGACGGCGTTCGGCCGCGCGCTGCACGCTTGGAAGTTCCGCCTCGCGCCGGCGATGAAGCGCCTGCGCGGCCGCCTCGAGAGGTGACGAATGCGATCCCTGGTCCGCGCCCGCGCAACCCCGATCGCCGAACGACCGCCCGAGCGGCGCTTCATCCCGTCGCTGCCGGCGCTCGATCCGTGGCTGCTCCTGCCGCGGCTCGAGCCCGCGCGCGCGCCGCGCTTCCCGTTCGACGCCGAGACGCTCGCGCACGCGCAGCGCTTCTACCTGGCGCGCGCCGGCGTGCACCACGCGATCCGCCACTTTCTCGACGGGAAACCGGGCACGGTGCTGATGCCGGCGTATCACCACGGCGTGGAGATCGAAGCGGCGCGCGCGGCCGGAGCGCGCATCGAGCTCTATCGCGTGTACGGCGACATGCAGGTCGATCTCGAGGACGTGCGCGCGCGACTGGCGAGCTCGGGCGCGCGCGTTCTGTATTGCACGCACTTCGTCGGCTTCGCGCAGCCGGCGCGCGAGATGGCGCGGCTGGCGGCGGAGCACGGCGCGCGCCTGGTCGAAGACTGCGCGCTGGCGCTCGGCTCGCGCGATCTCGACGGGCGCCCGCTCGGCACGTTCGGCGACGCGGCGGTGTTCTGCCTCTACAAGACGCTGCCGGTGCCGCACGGCGGGCTGCTCTACGCGCCGGGCGTGCCGCTGCGCCCCGTCGCTGCGCCGCCG
>Ga0070741_10014047_pt1 | contig 13959 bp, 16 predicted proteins | sample Coa_R1_4_FD_66440 | JGI IMG/M metagenome (GOLD analysis project Ga0070741, IMG submission 66440) | Surface soil microbial communities from Centralia Pennsylvania, which are recovering from an underground coalmine fire - Coalmine... | ecosystem: Environmental > Terrestrial > Soil > Unclassified ... | reverse complement strand
GAGCGTGACCATCAGCTGCAACACGCTCTCTTCCCTCCCAGGCCCAAAGCCTCGGACTTTCCAGCGCCCATGCGCTCTTTGAGTATCGGAGGCCCATTTCCGCGAACGCCGCCGGTTGGTACGGCGCTTGGTTAACGTTTGCAAGCGTTGGCGTAGTGTCTGAGAAAGCAGCGGGACGGCTTGCAATCCCGCTGCGGTTAGGGCATAATCTTCGTGCATGACAAAGAGACCTCCTGCTTGGTAGGGGAGCCTGGTAACTCAACTCTACCGCAGAAGGTCTCTCTTGTCGAGTCTGCCTAAAATTCGGGATGACTCATGCAAATATTGTGGTGTCTGCCCCGAAACCAGGGCGATTGCGTTGAGGGGCGAGTCCGTTACTGGAAGGCAATCAGCGATGCCCGCTTTGCGTATGCGCCCTTATCTGCCCAATCGCGATCTCTTTCGCGATGGCTGGCATGTGTGGGTCGTTCTGAATATCCGTGATCCGCTTTTCGATATCAGCCTGCGTTGGCGGCTTCGTAAAGCTTTCCTGGCTGGCGGAGTAGTGCCGTAGGAAGAGGCCCCCGGCTATCAACAGCAGGACGACGGCCACCACCAGCAGTTGTTTGTCTCTCTTCATCCGTACACCTCACTTGAGGAAGGGAGCATCGGTCTAAAACGCCAATGCTCCCTTGCTATGATCTATCAGTAGGGATACCAACTGGTCCATTGGGTGACGTATCCGACGGGCAGATATACGTTCTTACACCAGTTGATGCCGCCACGATGGATCGCCTTCACATGTCCGTCGAAGAACGATACGTTCGTGGTTCCCGTGTGCCGGTAGCGCGGGTGCATGCTGCAGCCTGCCCAGGTGGCATTCCAGCCACCTCCCTGAGCCGGAAGCGGATAGTCGCAGTCGAAGTTCAGGTCGTTGTGAGCGGCTGCATCGCAGTGAGACAGATCGTGGCCGACCCAGTCTACCCAGTCCCACTCCCAGGCTGTCCACGTCAGCCAGCCGGATTCGTAGAAGTCGTTCTGGCCTTTCTCCACCAGGAATATCTTGTCGGCAGGCTGTTCGATCTGGGCGAGGGACGTGACAGGAGCCGATAGCTTCCAATCCGTCCATGAGTTCGCGCCATCTACAGCGATATCATAGCTGGGGCTGACCTGGTAGGCTTGTTTGCTGGGGAAGGAGGGACACGAGAATATCCCACCTCCGCCGTTAGCATGGACGCCCCATTGGTCGGTATAGGTGTCGCCGTTTTTGGTATACGGCCTGATAAAATCGGCCCAGCCTAATTTCGGCCCGTCCGGCCCGAACTGGTACTGGCCCATAGGGTAATTCTCGTCATAGTCTTGAACGTACTGCATGAATCCCAGGCTCAACTGCTTCTCGTTGGAGATACAGGTGATGGCGCGGGCCTTCTCGCGAGCCTGGGCAAAGACAGGGAAGAGGATTGCAGCAAGAATCGCGATAATGGCAATAACGACGAGTAGCTCAATGAGAGTAAAACCGGATGAGCGAGTACATAACAGATCCTCCTGAAACGAGTAAATGCTGAACCGACTTGGTTCAAACAACAATGTACATGGAAGCATTATTGAAGACGCTTCCATGTACCATCATAAATTTCAAAAATCGAGCGTGTTTCAAAACACGCTCGATCTTGTTTGCGAAAAGACAGCCTTATTGTCGTGTGGCATCCCACATATTTTTGTCAAGCACTGCGGGGTCGGACGAATACAGTGAACCGGGATTGGTCTGAACGGGTCGCATGGCTTTGGCGTGTCCATCTGCGAAAACGAAGTTCGATGTGCCGCTGTGCTTGTCCGGAACACAGCCATTAGGCCCGTTAGGATAGGCTGCTTTCGGATCGCGCGTACCCACTGGAATCGAACCGCATCCCCACCACCAGTTCCACACACTGTCGCTATAATACATGCTGCGCGGCCCCCACCACATCACGTTGTCCGGGTCGTGCTTTTCGGCAATCATAATGGTTTCTGCCGGACGCCCGACCTTCGCCAGGGAAGCAGTGTTGTCGACTATCCAGCTTTGCGCCATACCGATGATTCCGATCATGTGGTTCTGCTGATCGCTATTGAGCCATTTGATCAGACCATTGGCAGCGTAAGAGATTTTGGGGCCAGCCCAACTCATGTCCGTTGTTGCACCGCTATCATCGGTGGTTTGGATGGTGTTGGAATCACTTGGACACTTGAAGACCTGGACATTCTTGATGTAAGGCTGAACATTATTGGTCCAGAGATAGTACCACCAGTCGTTGGGGCAGGCAATCGGATAGGTTTCGTCATAGTCCTGAACATACATATTGACGGCTAGTCCGATTTGCTTGATGTTGCTGAGACAGGAAGCGGCACGTGCCTTTTCACGGGCTTGGGCAAAGACAGGAAACAGAATTGCGGCGAGAATCGCGATAATGGCGATAACGACGAGCAGTTCGATGAGCGTAAAAGCCTTGCTTCGTTGCATTTTCTTTCCTCCGATAATGGATTGGGTATGTGTGAATGAAACCAGTAATTCCAAATGTTACTGCCCGGCTACAGGCTGTCCTTGCTGCGCCGTTCCGGCCTTCATGGCCTTCTCAAACATTGCCCTGGCCTGGGGAGGCATCTCTTTGGGCGGCCCCTGCTTCATCTGCTGGATCTCCTTGTCGGAGAACTGGGCATCTCCTTTGCAGCCCGCCAGAAGACAACCGCCAGCCAGGAAGATACCGATTGCCAACAGGGTACTTGGTCTTCCCAAGAAACAGATACGCATCATTTTTCTTCTCAGCCTCCGTAATGTGCAAGGAAGTGTTGTGGTCGCTCGCCTCGAATTAGAGCTATTGCGTCGAGGTGGCAGCCCCATTGTTGGGAGCGGCAGGGGCGGCTGCACCGGCACTGGTTGGAGGCCCGACGGGGCCGATGGCTGGCCCGCCTGGTTGTCCTGGCCCTCGATATTGGGGTGGGGGCGCGGTCCTGGCCCAATCTTCTTTTTTATCCCCGAACTGCGGCTTGGATTGACACCCCACCAGCGACATCGCCAGAACGACGCCTACAAAACCGATGATCTTCGTTTTCACGATCCTTCTCTCCAGAGCAAAGCGGCTACTGTTGAGCAGACCCTTCCCAACCCATCACTGTGGTAAATCTAATAGGGGCGAGTGCCGATGGTGGCGGCACTCGCCTGGAAGCGTAGGGCAACAGCGCTTACTGCGTGCGCGTCGCATCCCACATCTTGAAGAACGGCCCCTGGCATCCCGTGCTGTAGCTCGGGTTCGCATCCACCGTCGTGCGCGGGATCATGGATTTGGCATGACCATCGGTGAATGCAAAATTGCCGCGTCCGGAATGCACGGTGGCGATGGCTCCGTCCCATTTCGGGTCTGGAGCACCCCAGATCGGGTTCTGGCCGGGCAGCGCATCCTGATCCACACCGTCAGGCCCCATCAGGACAGTCAGCCACGGGCTGAAGGCTCCCTGCATCGGCTGGTTCCAGGCGGCAGCGCCGCGCGGAGAGAGCTTATGCCGCTCGGTCAGCATAATGGTCTCGGCGGGCAGGCCGATGCCTCCTTGAGAGCGCGGAGTCTCTTCAAACCAGCCGCGCGACGCATTGATGACGCCGATGAATTTCCAGCCGCCCCAACTCGGCGAACACTGCCCGGCGATGACTCCATTGGCGATGACGCTGAATGCCGGGCCGGACCAGTCCGGCACGGTATGGCTATCGCTCGGGCAGCGAACGATGCCGTAGTTCTTCATATAGGGTTGGACTTCGTATATCCAGGTCATCTGCCATCCCCAGCCGTTGTCGGGGGTGGGTTCTCCCTGAGCGACGAAGGTTTCGTCGTAGTCCTGCACGTACATCAGGTTCGCCAGAGCCAGTTGCTTCATGTTGGAAAGGCAGGAAGTCTGGCGCGCTTTTTCACGGGCTTGTGCAAAAACGGGAAAAAGAATGGCGGCGAGAATCGCGATAATAGCGATGACGACGAGCAGTTCAATGAGGGTAAAACCGGATGAGCGTATCCGGCTGAAGCGAGAGTACATATCAGAGCCTCCTGAAATGTGCATATTCTGAACGCGGTTCAAACAACGATGTAGTGTCTCGCACTCGAAATCCAACAAAACTGACAGCGAGGTTCCTGAGACCGGGGATCCCACCTCCTTTCCTTCAGGAAGCGACTACTCATCGCTTGCATGTAGCCATAGGAACGAACGCATAGAGAAACAGCATGATTCAGCCGCGCAAGGGACAGCAGGAATCACGCACGACCAGCGAGACAGGAACCGTTATCTGTATCGGACGCTCCGGCGGCACGCCCTGTTCCGCCTCCTTCAGGCGATGCAGCAGGCGGCGGATCGCCAGGCGTCCCATCGTTTCGGTGTCCACGTTCACGGTCGTCAGGGGCGGATAGGCCAGCGCGCTGTAGCGTTCATTGTCGAACCCGACCAGGCTCAGATCGCCGGGTATCTCCAGCCCCATATCGCGGGCGATCTGCATCACCGTATACGCCTGCATATCGTTGGCCGTCATCAGCGCGGTCGGTCGCTGCGGCGACGAGAGCAGCGCCTGCACCTGCGGGGCGAACGTATCCATCGGGTCTGCCTGGATGACCAGGCGGGGATCCACGGGCGCATGACACTCGAAATGGGCCGCGAGGTACCCGTGCAGGCGGTCGCGGAAGGTGAGCGTCTGCGGCTCGCTCATGGCAAAGCCGATCTGCCGGTGTCCCAGCTCGAAAAGATAGCGCGTGGCGGCGAAAGCGCCTTCAAAGCCGTTGGAAACGATGCTATCGTGCTGGCCGGTCACGTCCCAGTTGTCCACCAGGATGATATACGGGATATGGGCATAAAAGGCGGTCAGTATCTCCGGGTCCGCCGTTCCGACCAGCAGGATTCCGGCCAACTGCTTTTTGCACACCATGCGGGGCAGTTCGCCGGAGAAGTGATGCCGGTGCATGGTAAAGAGCAGCAGATGCCGTCCCGACGCTTCGGTCTCCGCTTGCGCGCCGTGCAGCAAGGGCGCGTAGAAGGCATTGGTCTGGGCGGTCTCGCTCTCGGCGTGAGCAAAGAACTGGAAACCGATCGGGTCTGTCAGGACGACCTGCCGTTCCGCCGAAGGCGTTTCCACCGCAAGCTGCGCCCGTCGCGGACGATAGTTGAGCAGCTCGGCAACCTCCAGCACGCGCTGCCGGGTTTCCGCGCTCATCCGGTTCGTCTTGCTGAAGCTGCGCGACACCGTTGCGGTCGAGACGCCCGCCTGCTTTGCCACATCGTAGATGGTTGCCATAACTGCATTATAACGAAGGTTTGTGGGGTTGTCAAGGGTATTTTCAGTAACTTACGCAAAACTTACGTACTTTACGGGGAAAGTTTCGACGGAGGATTCCCGCGATTTGCAGAGGTTTCTGCAAAGAACGGCCTTGTTGCACAGACACGGGGTTGAAACCCCGGTCTGCCTCCCCTTCCCCTATTTTGGGGGAGAGAAGGGAGCCTGCGCAGGCAGGCTTGGCATCTTCAGACCGGGATTTCAACCCCGTGCCAATTCAGTGCAGCATTCGGATACGATTGAGGGGCCAGAAAATGATCTGCGCCTTGCCGATGACGCGCGAACGATCCAGCGTCCCCCAGTAGCGGCTATCGTTGCTGTCGTTCCGGTTGTCGCCCATGACGAAGAGTTGGCCCGGCCCCAGCTTGAGCGGCTCGTGGACGGCGAATTTGGCGTTTTCGGAAGGCGCGTTCATCGGCTCTTTGATATAGGGTTCGTCCAGCCTCTGGCCGTTGCGATAGACCGCCCCATCCTTGACCTCGATAGTATCGCCGGGCAGCCCGATCAGCCGCTTGATGAGAACATTCTCCACCGGCGGCCTGCCGAAACGCTCGGCCTCCATGTCCGCCGATTTGGGCGCGCGGAACACGATGATATCGCCATGCTGCGGCTCGCTATAGCGATAGACCAGCTTGTTGACGAAAATATGGTCATGAACGGTATCCGTGTGGGTCTCTCCCGTCGCCGGATTCGTCCCTGCTTCGTGGCCCATCAGCGTGTTCTCCATCGACTCGGAGGGGATGTAGAACGCCTGCACGAAGAAGGGCCGAATGATGAGAAAGACCAGGATGCCCGCGATGACGAGCGATTCCAGTATCTCCGCCAGGCCGCGCGCCCAGCCCGGCGTTTCGGGCGGCGCCCCCGGTCGCGGAGACGTTTTGTTCGCATAGAGCAGCAGCAGGCGCAGCGCCGTCAGCGCCAGCGCAATCATCACGACCGTGCCGATGCTCAGGTTCGCCAGAATCTCGCTTGCGCCGGTATCCGTCGTAGGCATACGTCTTGAACCTCTTGGCCCCCCTCCCTAGCCCTCCCCCCCAGGAACAGGGAGAGGGAAGCCAACCGGATGCTCTAGCGCACCGCGTTGCGATCTTCCTTGATGCGGGCCGCCTTGCCGATCTTGCCGCGCAGATAGTAGAGCTTAGCGCGGCGCACCGAGCCGTAACGGGCCACCTCGATCTTCTCGATACGCGGCGAGTAGAGCAGGAACGTGCGCTCCACGCCGACGCCATGCGAGATCTTGCGGACGGTGAAGCTTTTACGCGCGCTCGTATGGTTGTCCGCGATCACGACGCCCTCGAACACCTGGATGCGCTCTTTATCGCCTTCGACGACTTTGGCATGGACGCGCACGGTGTCGCCGGGGCGGAACTTCGGCAGTTCCGCGCGGTCGTCCGCCGTGACGCGCTCGAAGTCGGGGCGCTTCTTCTCTTTGGCGTCCTGCTCGCGGCGGCGGTTCTCATTGTCGGCCCATATCTGGCGGGCGCGCTCGATCTCGGCGCGCTCGATCTCACGTATCGTTTCCGGTCCCAGTGCCATCAGCTTCCTCTCGTTCCTCAGTCTCTTCGGCAGGCTCCTGGACGCTTTCCCCGCTTTTCTGCGGTTCCGCCGTCTTCGGAGCGGTGCGTTTCTTCTCAGGAGGGGCGGTCGGCTCCTCCGCAGCCAGCAGCTTCTCGTCCTGCGGCGACAGGCGCAGTTGCGCGAACAGGTCGGGCCGCCGCTCTCGAGTGGCGCGCAGTTGATGCCACCGCCGCCAGCGTTCTATCAGGGCATGATGCCCGCTGAACAGGACCTCCGGCACGGCCCAGCCGCGAAAGACGCGCGGGCGGGTGTAGTGCGGATACTCCAGTAAGTTCTCGGCAAAACTGTCTTTATCCGGCGCGGCCTCATCGCCGAGCGCGCCTGGCTGTAAGCGGGTCAGCGCATCCACGATGACCAGCGCGGGCAGTTCGCCTCCGGTCAGGATATAGTCCCCGATGGAGACCTCGTCCGTGATAAGGTGCTGGCGCACGCGCTCATCCACGCCCTCGTAGTGGCCGCAGAGCAGGATGATATACGGCTCTCGCGCCCATTGCCGCGCCAACGCCTGCGTGAAGCGTTGGCCGCGTGGGTCGGTCAGGAGGACGCGCGGATGCGGCGCGGACGGCGGCGCAGACACGTTGACAGCGTCCTGTCGGGCCGACGGGACGCTGTATGCGACACTCTCCGCCACACCGGTTGCTTCGCGCGCTCCTGCTTCTATTACGTCGGCAGGAGCCTGCGCAGTTTCGCGCGCTTCCTCTGCGCCCGTCAGGGCGTCGAGGGCGCGGGCGATCGGCTCGATCTTCATGACCATGCCGCCGCCGCCGCCGTAGGGCATGTCGTCGGTGGTCCTATGGCGGTCGGTCGTGAAGTCGCGCAGATTGACGACGTTGATCGTCACCAGTCCCCGTTCCTGCGCCCGCTTGACGATGCTGTAGTCCAGCGCCGCAGCGACCATCTCCGGGAACACGGTCACGATGTCAATACGCACAGTCTACGCTTCTTCCGCTTCGCCGGGCAGCAGGCCCGGCGTCGGCGTCACGATGATACGGCGCTGCGCGAGGTCTACCTCCCGCACCACCTGTTTGATGGCGGGCAGCAGAATCTCGTTCCTGCCGGAGCCGATGACATAGACATCGTTGGCGCTGTTGTGCAGCACCGAGGTCAGCGTGCCAAGCACGCGCCCCTCCGCCGTCACGACCTCGCAGCCCTTCAGATCGTGAATATAAAACTCGTTCGCAGGCAGGCGCACGGCCTCTTCAGCGCGCACCTGCACCAGCGCGTTCCGCAGCGTCTCCGCAGCGTCTATATCGGCCACGCCCCGCAGCTTCAGCAGGACCTGGCCTTTATGCAACCGCGCCCCTTCGACCGCGTAGAGCCGCGCTTCGCCGTTCGGCCAGCGCAGACAGACCTGGGGGAGATGCGCGAAACGTTCGGGGAAATCGGTTTCCAGGCGGACCTTGACTTCACCCGCCCGGCCAAACGGAGCCACGATCTCGCCGACCGTCAGGCTCCACTCGGAATAGGCCATGGGAGGTCTGTATCTTTACGGCGATGCAGAGAGACCGGACAAGTGACTGCTCGCCGATAGCGTTGCTGTTCCACGCCCGGCTGCCAGGCCAGGCGCAGTCAAAGCGCCTTCCCGCCGATTGGCACGCACGGCTGCAGGAACGCCTTGCCCTATTACCGGTAGGGAAACGCGGCCTGAAGCGGTGTCCGGCGGTGAAGGACTTATCGGGCCAGGAGAAAGGGTTACGCGATGATCTCGACGTAGACCTTCTTCTTGTTCTTCATGGCCGCCGCCTTGGCGACGGTGCGAAGCGCGTTCGCGATACGGCCCTGCTTGCCGATCACCTTGCCCAGATCGCTCGGAGCGACGCGCACTTCATAGGTGGTCGCCTCTTCCTGCGGGACTTCGGTGATGTTGACCTGATCCGGTTCATCAACAAGCGCCTTGACCAGATACTCGATTAGGCTTTGCAACGGGGTGCCTCCTTCACTCGGTAGATGATGCGTGTGTTGTGTGTGAATGTTAGCGCGCCTGGCGCGCCGCCTCTTTGGCTGCGGCGAGGCGGTCTAGGATGCCTTCCTTTTTCAGCAAGGCACGGGTTATGTCCGTGGGCTGCGCGCCGTGTCCCAGCCATTTGAGCGCCTTTTCGGCATCCAGCTTGACGGCGGGCGGGTCCACGCACGGATCATAGTGTCCGATGGTTTCGATGAAGCGGCCATCGCGCGCTTCCGTGCTGTTGGCGACCACGATGCGATAGAAGGGCCGCTTCTTCGCACCCATGCGCTTCAATCGAATCTTGACTGGCAATGTCTCACCCCTTCCCGGCACAGTGTTCTGTCCGATTGCTGAGTCTGCCTGCGCCTTTCCTTGTGGAAAGCGCAGGCCGGTCAAAAAGCCTGAACTCCCAGAGGCTCTCCCGCAAAGAGGAGAGGCTGCTGGGAAGCAAGCACAGTTGGATGGCAGTGGATACGGCGACGATGCCAGGCTTATAAACCGGAGCGATCGGGGGAGAGAGTGCGCAGTCCGCCTTACACTAACTTCACAATGATACGGACGCCGCCATCTTCCCCGGAAGTTCGTCGCCTGTTCGCTAATTTTAGTACGAATTTTCCTCTATTATACCACACTTTTAGGCCGCAGGGCCGCTAACGGCGAAATCGCCAGCCGGTTTTGCCGCCTTTGGGCATTTTTTTCAGGGCGCGCACCGCCGACATCGGGTTCATCTTGCCCCCCTGCGTCTGCGCCATCATCGTGCGGATCATCTTGCGCATCTGCTCGAACTCGTTCAGAAACTGGTTGACCTCCTGCACGGTATGGCCGGAACCGGCGGCGATGCGGCGGCGGCGGCTGCCGTTCAGGATGCCGGGGTCTCGGCGCTCCGCAGGCGTCATGGACTGCACGATGGCCTCTTTGCGCGCCAGCAGCTTCGGGTCTATCTGCACGTTGTCGAGCATGGCGCTGTTCATGCCAGGCAGCAGCTTCATGATGTTTTCCAGCGGCCCCATCTTCTTCATCTGCTGCATCTGGTCGAGAAAGTCGTTCAGGTCGAAGCGGCCTACGCTCAGCTTCTTTTCGAGTTCCTGCGCCTTCTTCTCGTCTACCGCCTCCTGCGCCTTCTCGATCAGGCTCAGGATGTCGCCCATGCCCAGGATGCGCTTGGCGAGGCGGTCGGGATAGAACGGCTCCAGCGCATCCAGCTTCTCGCCGACGCCCAGAAACTTGATCGGCACGCCGGTGATGCCGCGAATGGAGAGGGCCGCGCCGCCGCGCGTGTCGCCGTCCATCTTCGTCATCACGAAGCCGGAGAGAGCCAGTTTCTCGTTGAACTCCTGCGCGAAGACGACGGCATCCTGGCCGACCATCGCATCCACGACCAGCAGAATCTCGTGCGGCTTGACCCACGCCTTCATCTGGCCGAGTTCGTCCATCAGGTCTTCATCAATATGCAGACGGCCCGCCGTGTCCAGCAGGACGATGTCGTTGCCGTTCTGCTGCGCCTGCTGGATGGCCGCGCGCGCAATCGTCGGGGGCGCTTTGTCCAGTTCCGGCGGCAGCGTGAAGACGGGGACTTTGATCTGCTCGCCCAGCACCTGCAACTGCTTGATGGCGGCGGGGCGATAGATGTCGCAGGCGACCATCAGCGGATTGCGGCCCTGCTTTTTGTAGTAGAGCGCCAGCTTGCCCGTCAGCGTCGTCTTGCCGGAGCCTTGCAGCCCACAGAGCATGATCACCGTCGGCGGCGTCGGGGCCATCTCGATGCGCGCCTCGGTGCCGCCGAGCAGCGCCACCAGTTCGTCGTGGACGATCTTGACGACCTGCTGCGCGGGCGACAGGCTCTCCAGCACGTCCGTGCCGACGGCCTTCTCCTTGACGCGGGTGATAAAATCTTTGACGATCTTGAAGTTGACGTCGGCTTCGAGCAGCGCGAGGCGCACCTCGCGCATGGCTTCGTTGACATCGGCTTCCGTGACGCGGCCTTTGCCGCGCAGCCGCTGGAAAACGCTCTGAAGTTTATCGGAAAGGCTTTCAAACACGCTGATTATGCCTCACGCCTGGGGGCGCCAAAAGGACGGCTCGGGCCATGCTTTGATCGGCGGCACGCTTCCCTAACGGCACAAAACCCGATACCACCCTGCTGACGTGCCAAAGCTTGTGGGCGACACCGGGCGTAAGAGCGAGCCGAGCCGGAAAACGCGCATCTCAGATCCTGCCTGCTCGCGGAGCAGGCGCAACATGCCGTACAGTATACTTTTTACGATTCGATTTGTCAAGGCGGCAGGAAGGCTGCGAATCGGCGGCGGAATTGCCACTGCGGGAACTTTGCGCGGCGGCCCGCCGTCTTACGGGCGCAAATCCGACCATTCCGCGCTGTCCGAGCCGAGATTGAACACGGCCCGGCTGCGCCCTCTTTTCCCAACGGCTCCCGCAGGAACGTCCGTCATGCGCGTCCTTCGCCAACTGATCTGCGGCCTGCTCCTTTGCGGCCTGCTGCCTCTGGCGGGCTGCGCCCGGAGCGGCTCGCCCCGGATTCGACTCCGCTACTGGAACGGCTTTACCGGCCCGGATGGGCGAACGATGCTGCGCCTGGTCCAGCGGTTCAATCGCGAAAACCCGGACGTCAACGTGCTGATGCAGCGCATGGACTGGGCGACCTACTACAACAAGCTGTTCGTCGCGGGCATCGGCAGGCGCGCCCCGGAGGTGTTCGTCCTCCAGTCGTGGGCGGTGGAGCGGTTTGCGCGGGCGCGCTTCGTCCGCACGATAGACGATCTGACCGGCGGCGCGAACGGCCTGAACGCCCAGAACATAGACCCCAATATCTGGGACTCGGTGCAGGTCGGGGGGAAGCACTACGGCCTGCCTCTCGACATCTGGCTTCTCGGCATGTACACGAACCGGCGGCTGTTGCGCGAGGCGGGCCTCGTGGACGCGCAGGGCGAGCCGAAGCCGCCGCAGACCCGCCAGGAGTTCCTCGACGCCGCCCGCCGCCTCACCCGCGACACGAACGGCGACGGCACGCCCGATCAGTGGGGCTTCGTCTTCACCAACCTGGACTCCAACGTCTACACGGTCATGCGGCAGTTCGGCGGGCCGTTCTTCACGCCCGACCACTCCCGCTGCCTGCTCAACGACCCGCGCAACGTCGCCGCGCTCCAGTTCTGCTGCGACCTGATCCGCCGCTACAGGGTCGCGCCGCCGCCAGAGAACTTCGACGCCTGGATCGGGTTCCGGCAGGGCAAAGTCGGCATGGCCTTCGAGGGCATCTATATGCTCGACGACCTGCGCAAGCAGCACGACCTGGACTATGGCGGCTCGCCCGTGCCGCTGCTGGGCGCGGAGCGGGCGGTCTGGGCCGGGTCGCACAACCTCTGCCTGCGCGCCGACCTGAAGGGGCCGGAACTTGAGGCGGCCTGGCGTTTCCTCAAGTTCCTCTCGGACAACAGCTTAGACTGGGCGGCGGGCGGGCAGGTTCCGGCGCGCAGAGACCTGCGCGACACGGCGCGGTTCCGGGCCATGCCGGTGCAGTCGGCGTTCGCCCGGCAGATCCCCTATGTGAGCTATATGCCGCGCATCCCCTTCTTCTTCGAGTTTCAGACCGAGTTCGACACGGCCATCGAGAAGGCGCTGCGGGGCAGCGCCACGCCGCAGGCCGCGCTCGATACGGCGACGGCCAACGTGAACGCGGTCATCGCGCGGCAGCGCGCCCTGCTGGCGGCGGCAGGAGGCGCAAGATGAGGGATCGGCGCTGGCTCTATCGGCTCTCCGGCTACCTGTTCGCCCTGCCCTATCTGATTCTGTTCTGCGGCTTTCTGCTCCTGCCGCTCGCCTACGGCCTGGGCCTCAGCTTCTTTCGCTGGGAACTGCTCTCGCCCGCGCCGCCCGCGTTCATCGGCCTCGGCAACTACCGGGAGGCGGTCGGCAGCGACTATTTTCGCAGGGCGCTCGGCGCGACGTTCCGCTTCGTGCTGATGGCCGTGCCGCTCACGGTCGGCCTCGCGCTGCTGCTGGCGGTCGGCATTCAGGCGATCCCGCGCTCGCGCCAGTCCTTCTATCGCGCCGCCTACTTCCTGCCGACCATCCTGACCATCAGCGTGGCGGGCCTGCTCTGGCGCTGGTTCTTCAACACGGAGTTCGGGCTGTTCAACGCCTACCTTGCGCCGCTCGGCCTGCGCGTTCCCTGGCTCACCGACGCGGCCTGGGCGATGCGCTCGGTCGTCCTGATGACGCTCTGGTGGACGGTCGGCGGGCCGATGGTGGTGCTGCTGGCCGGTCTCCAGCAGATTCCGGCGCACTACTACGAGGCGGCCTCGCTCGACGGGGCGAACACGCTGCACCGCTTTTTCCATATCACGCTGCCCCTGCTGCGCCCGGCGCTGCTGTTCGTGCTGGTGATGAACCTGATCGGGGCGTTCCAGGTGTTCGGGCAGACCTTCATCATCACGCGCGGCGGGCCGGAGCAGTCCACGCGCGTGCTGGTGCAGTATATCTATGAGACGGCGTTCAACAACTACCGGATGGGCTATGCCGCCGCGATGAGCTGGCTCCTGTTCCTGCTGATCGCCGTCTTTGCGTGCGTGCAGTTTCGCCTGATGCGGGAGTGATGGCCCCCACCCCTGGCCCCTCCCCCTGTTCTTGGGGGGAGGGGAACAATGGCGGAGGCTTCTACCCTCACCCCCGGCCCCTCTCCCTGCAAGGGAGAGGGGAGAGCGTCACCAGAAGCCTTGCGCTCTGACCAGGAGGGAGACGAAGGCGGAAGCGTGGGGGTCTGGCTCCCCTTCCCTTTAGGGAGGGGGCCGGGGGGTAGGTCACTCCCTTCTCCCTCGGAGGGAGAAGGGCCGGGGATGAGGGTGCAAGCTTGAAGGAGAAGAGCGTCCTATGAAAGCAGAGGAGGCAACAGGACGACGAGAACGTATCCGCGCAAAGGCGCTAGGGTGGCTGCTGGAAGGCGTCCTGGCGCTGGGCGCGCTGGCCTTCCTGTTGCCGGTGGCGCTGATCCTGCTGACGGCGTTCAAGCCCGACGCCGAGATCATCCATTTCAACAGCCTCCTGCCGCAGCACGCGACCCTGGCGAATTTCCGGCAGATTCTCGACAGCCCGGAGGAGATTCCGATCTTTC
>Ga0070741_10014046_pt1 | contig 13960 bp, 7 predicted proteins | sample Coa_R1_4_FD_66440 | JGI IMG/M metagenome (GOLD analysis project Ga0070741, IMG submission 66440) | Surface soil microbial communities from Centralia Pennsylvania, which are recovering from an underground coalmine fire - Coalmine... | ecosystem: Environmental > Terrestrial > Soil > Unclassified ... | reverse complement strand
GGGCAAGGCACATATCGAGATAACGATGAGAAAAACGATACTAATCCGTCGCATGGGCACTCAGTATAGCGCCTGTTGGCAACGCTCAGACACCGCCCGGCCCAGAGGCAAACGCGACTGCTTGTCCAACACGATGACGTCCACACGGCTATGATCGATGTCGACAAAGCCGAGCGGACCGGCAGTTCGCTGGAGCGGCAACGCGGGACCGAACATCTCTCTCGTCCAGTTTCTGTCGTGGCGAGCTGCAGTCGGCTTATGCGCAGCGAAGTCATTCTGGGCGCGGACGGATCCTCCGACCATCGGGAGCATCGAGGGTACGGCGTGAGAGCGCGCTTCGATGTCCGGCGTCAGATCGGAAAACCGCGGGCGTACCGCGTCTTCTGCGCAAACATATTTCCGACACTGTGTTTCCACAAAGAAAAGCGCCCTGCCTATGCCGGAATGAGCGCAACGCTCTGTACTGCTAATCGCTCGATCGGGCATGCCGGGGGCATTGATGAATGCCGCCGCAGCGGCCGCGAATTGGCGCTGGCGCTGTGCAGCATTTTCGCCTCCACATTTTAAGATCGATGTATGCCGGATTCGTGTATACTGAACCGATCTGAAGCATATTGAACCGGCATTAACCAATTCCATGTCGCGGGGAGAGTAATTATATGAAAACCTGGATTATCCTGTGCGCCTTCGCCGGCACAGCGGGTTGGGCACAGACTCTGTCACAGCTCCGGGGAACGGTGACGGACACCTCCGAAGCTGTGATCTCCGGCGCTACGGTCACCGCGCGCAACGCGGCGACGGGTGTGGCGCAAACAGCGAAAGCGAACCAGGACGGGATTTACACGTTTCCGTTTCTACAGCCAGGTGCGTACGAAATCTCGTGCGAGATGACGGGCTTCAAGAAATTCGTGGAGGCCGGCATTGTTCTGGAGACCGGCGGGGTGCGCACGCTCGACATCAAACTGGAGTTGGGCGCTGTCTCGGAAACCGTGCAGGTTACTTCCAGCGCGCCATTGCTGGAGGGCACCACCTCGACGGCCGGCCAACTCGTGGAGCACGCCTCCGTCGTCAACATGCCCATTCAAAACCGGCGCGTCGCCAATCTGATGCGGCTCATGGGCAACGTGGTGTATTACAACGAGAGCCAGAGCAGCGAGGCGATTCCCAATTTCACCATGGGAGGGGGACGCAACCAGAACCAGTTATGGAACCTCGATGGCGCGGTCATTCAAAATGCGACGCTGGGCGCCCCGCTGCTGACGTTCAATCCCCCAACCGAAACCATCGAGGAGTTCAAAGCAGAGACGAATAACTACGCGGCCGAGTTCGGGCGGTCCGGCAGCGGCCTGGTGCTGATGACCAGCCGTTCCGGCTCGAACAACTGGCACGGCGCCGGCTACGAGTTCCTGCGTAACGAGAAGCTGGATACACGTACCTTCTTCGCCCCGCGAAAGGCCCCACTACGCTATAACATTTTCGGAACGTCCGCGTCCGGTCCGATCCGGCACGATAAGACATTCTTCTTTTTTAATTACGAGGGCGCGCGCCGCCGCGATGGCCAGACGATATCGAATACGATCGTGCCGCACCCAGCGGAAATCAGCGGCAACTTCTCAGCGCGACGGGACCTGACGCTGCTCGACCCCGTCACCCGCCAGCCCTTCCCTGGAAATATCATCCCGGCGAATCGGATCGACCCGGTGGGCGCCGCCCTGGCCAAGCTCTGGCCCGCGCCCAATGTTGGCACCGACGATCCGACGCGCGCCTCGAGCGCCAATTACATCGCCAACGCCTCAGACCAGATCACGCAAAATTTCGTGACTGCCCGTTTCGACCATAACTTCAACCAGAACAACCGGCTTTATGCGCGGTTTAATTATGTGGTATCACTGGCCCTCACGGCTCCGGTATATCCGATTACGTATGCCGATTTCCGCGCCATGACACAGGATAACGACCAGACGATTGTGATGGGAAGCTGGATTCGCAATATCCATCCGACGCTGATCAATGAATTGCGCGGCAATTATGGCCTGCGATCGAACGTGACGCGGAACTTCGGGGCCAACTCAGGCCAGAACGGCAAATTGGGGATCAAGGGTGTGGATCAGAATTTCCTCGCCCGGATTGATGTCGCCGGTTTGACGGGCTTGGCGGTGCCATCACAGCAGAGGCTGCAGCTACCGATTCTGACGCAGCAACTCAGTGACTCCATTACTTGGATACGAGGGAGGCACCAGATCAAGTTCGGCGGCGAGTACCGGCTGTCCGCCAACGAGGACGTGAACAGTCCGACGGCCGGGGGGCAGTTCATTTTTGGTAACCGCGCCAGCGGTAGCGGCCTGGCCGAACTGCTGTTGGGCTGGGTGAGCACGGGTCAGGCTAATGTCACCGACCGGATCCGCTCGCGTTCCGATTACTGGGGCGCTTTCGTGCAAGACGACTTCAAGGCGACCTCCCGCCTGACGCTGAATCTGGGGATCCGCTGGGACATGGACACGCCGCGCTGGGAGACGCACAACCGGCAGAGCGGATTCGATCCGTACGCGCTGAATCCTGTCGCCGGAGTGCCCGGCGTCATTACTTTCGCCGGCCTGGACGGCCAAAGCAAATACGCGCACGATTTCGACGGCAACAACTTCGGCCCGCGCGTGGGCTTCGCCTATCGGCTCGGCGACAAGACCGTATTTCGCGGCGGCTACGGTGTGGCCTACAACGGCATTTACTTCGGCGCGGTCCCATTCATCCTGACCAACGGGTTCGGCGTGAATGCACAGTTTGCCTCTCCGGACGGCGGATTCACCCAATCCTTCTTTCTGAGAGACGGTCTTCCGGCAATACCGAAGGAGAATCTCGGGCCCGCGTTTGGCGCCGTGCCGCCCGGCCAGGCTCCCCGTACTGCGGTCGACTACATGGATCCGCACCAGGTGGCCGGTTACATGCAGCAATGGAACTTTTCCGTCCAGCGCGCGCTCACCGGAAACGTGGTCGGCGAGATTTCGTATCAGGCCAACGTTGGCCATAAGCTGGGCGGGGCCGGTATCAACATAAACGTCACGCCGCTGGTAGACGGCCATGGGCCGGTGCGCCAGGCTCAGAACCAGCGTTTGTTCCCGCAGTTCAGCAATATTACGTGGCAAAGTCCCGATTGGGGCAATTCGAGTTATCATGCCATGAACTTGAGACTGGAAAAGCGCTATACGAACGGGCTGAATCTGCTGGGCAACTTCACCTGGGCGAAATTCATCGACGACGTGGCGGCCGGAGGTGAGTTGGGCGGCGCGCCCAACGGCTATCAGCACTGGCAACTCCACCGGCTCGACAAATCGAACTCAGGAGGCGATGTGCGCCGCCGGCTGATGGTGAGTTCGGTTTACGATCTGCCGTTCCGCAAAGGAGGCAAATGGGAGATCCACAACCCGGTTGTGAACGCGATCCTGGGCGGCTGGGGCGTCAGCGTGATCGCTGAGATTCGGGACGGCCTTCCCTACGGTGTTACCATGCTCACCGACACCAGCAACACGTTTGGGAGTTCGCAGCGGCCTAACCTGCTGCGGGATCCGGCGCTGTCCCATTCCTCGCGGGGAGATATGCTCGCGCATTACTTCGACACGACGGCGCTGGCGGCGCCGCCGGCAGGCTACTACGGCACTGCCGCGCGCACCATCGGCTTCGGGCCCGGCGTTGTCAACCTCGACGGATCGGTCAACAAGCAGTGGTATCTACACGAGGCTTGGAAGCTCCGGTTCCGGACCGATTTTTACAACTTTCCCAACCGTCCGCTGTTCGCGAACCCGGTCAACGTAATGGGACAGGCGGACTTCGGCCGGGTTACCAGTGTTCTATCGGGGTCTACCGGGAGGCTCCTGCAAATGAGCATGCGCCTGGAATTCTAGGCCATGGCGCACCACATGGGTGCGACCGGACCGGCGGCGGGAATGGCGGGCCGAGGGGCGTTACACCGGGAATCGCTAGCCGAGTGAGATCGCGGCCAAATTGCCCGATCAGGGTACGCGTTCAATCTGCACGATCAAGAATAGCGACGGCCAGCGGTCATTCTTTCCGATTTAAGCCGGAACTGGCAACAATCAAAATTCCAGCCGTATCCCGAGCTGCACCTGACGGTTGATCTGTGAGGTGGCAGTAACCTTTCCCGCGCCCGGGTTGCCGATGCTCGCTCCCGGATTCGCGAACTGCGGATGATTCGCAAAGTTGAACGCCTCCGCTCGAAAGTCGAGGGTCGTTCTCCTTTCGGTCGGCAGTACAAAAATGCGGTGAAGGCCAAGGTCGAGATTTTCCATTCCCGGGCCGAAAAGGATATTTTTTCCGGCATTCCCGAATTGGTATGCGGGCGGACTCACGAAGCACCCGGTATCGAACCATTGATTGAGATCAGGGTTGGAAAGTCTACCGTTGCATACGCGATTCGGCCAGGAGGCCGTGCCTGCGTTGGCGTTGTCAAAAGGGAGATTCACAGTAAACGGGAGCCCGCTCTGTGCCGAGTAGATCGCGGTCAACTGCCAGGGACCCGCGAGATGGCCAGCCCAACCATGTCCCAAAAAACGATGTCCGGCCCCAAAGGGAAGATCCCAGATTCCGCTTGTTACAAAGCGCAGCAGAACACTGTCATCCCCAAGGCCCCGTTGCGCCCGCAAATTATAGGCGTTCTGGACTGTGTCGGCGGTAGTGGCGCCGACGTTGATTCCGATATCTTGCAGGTTAATAACTTTGCCCCATGTAAAGCTGGATAAAAAGGACAGCCCGCCGCTGAAACGCCGCTCCAGCTTCGCGGAAAGTCCATTGTATGCGCTCTGATTCCAAGGAGCCAGGGCTTGAATGGATGCGACGGTATACTGGGCGAGAGGCCGACGCGTCGTCGGCGATCCCGGGCCGTTCACCAGCGGCTGATTACCTTGCGATGCTCCCCAAAACGCCACACCATGGTTTCCAACATAATTAATCTCGGCCAAGAAGGCCTTCGGGAGTTGCTTTTGAATATCGAAATTCCACTCCTGAGTGTAGGGAATCGTATACCGCTGTGCCCAACTCACCAGCCCGGCGGTGGCACTGGGACTCAAGACGAAGGCCGCGGCGTTAATAGGTCCGGGCCGGGGTATGGATGTACCGGGACTTAGCACGAATCCGGTGGCGGGACTCAGTTGATCGCTAGTAATTGACAAGCTGCCGTAGCCAAAAAATGGCGGATTCCCGGTCAGCCTGGCAATGACGCCCAGCCCTGTGTCTTGAGCGTAAAAGATGCCATACGAAGAGCGTATGACCAACCCTTTGGCATACGGGACGTTCCAGGCAAAGCCGACTCGCGGTGCAAAGTTATTCTTGTCCAGCGCCAGGAGCGATTGCGGTTTCCTAGAATCACCGGCGACGATCATCTGCCCGAATAGGGGATCGCCAGGGTCCCGGATGAAATTCGCCATCTGGTTATTGGTTTCGGTATAGGGGTAAATCAGCTCATATCGCAGTCCCAACGTTAAGGTGAATGAACTTGTGACAGACCACTGGTCCTGGACAAAGAAACCGAGATATTTGCCTCGCTCCACAAAATTACCAACTGTCCCCGTGGTCGCAGAGTTAGCGTCCCCGAGAAGCAGATCGGCCAGAGAACTTCCACTTCCGGAGCGCTGCAGCGGATTCTGGGTGAATACGCCGGTAAAGCCCAGGGTGCCGCGCCCGCTCTGACTGGTGAAGGTGGTCGGCCGAATGAGTTGGAAATCGCCGCCGAATTTAATCAGGTGCTTGCCGGCGGTTTTCGAGATATTCTCTGCTATATCCCAGTTACCGGAGATCTTACGAAGCGGGACATTCACGCCCGATTGGGTTCCGACACTGGCATAACCGTTCACGTTGATCACCGGAGCACCGCTGTCGACTTGCGGATCCAGCAAGCCGGGAATCACCTCGTTCCTGGCCAATGTGGCGTTCTGGATCAGCGTAAGTCGAGACCACGCGAATCGAAACTCACTGATGAATGTCGGACTGAAGACTCGCGTGTAGCCGTAACCGACACCGTATCTGGGTTGACTTTGCTGCACGGGGGTCTGCGCGGGCGGCGGCAGGGCTGGTGAGCCGAGGTCGGAAAAGCGCCCGACCGAAATCCGGCCGAACATGTTGTCTCCAGCGCTCAACTGAACGTCGCCGCGAGCCACGCCATAATAGTTCCTCTGCTCATGAGGTGAGTTCTGCCCATAATTTCCTGCAATTCCCGGAAGATTCGGAGCTGGAAACCAGCTGGCGATCTGCTGCCCGATGGAACTGAATCGGGAAGCCGGAATCGTGTTGTTGGGGAACAGTTGCCGCACCGAACCAGAGCCGCTGGGATTAGCGGTTGTGGTCAAAGGGTCATAAGTTGGTGTAGTGCCAAAGTTGCCTTCGATCATCGGGATCAATGGAACAGTCGAGACGCTGGTGTCCTCGCTTCGGACGGGGGTGCCTTCAAAAGCGCCAAAGAGCCAGGCGCGATCTTTCCTCACCGGTCCGCCCAGCGATACCCCGTATTGATTCCTTACCAGAAGTGGCTTGGTTCCGGCGTGTGCGAAGAAGTTGGATGCATCGAGATGGTCATTACGCAGGAAGTCGTAAGCCGACCCATGCAGGGCATTCGTGCCACTCTTGGTCACAACGTTAACGATCGCGCCTGCCGAGGCTCCGAATTCCGCTGAATAGTTGCTCAGCTGAACGGTAAACTCTGCTATCGAATCCAATGGGGGCCTCAAGGCGTCGCGAGAGTTCGTGTCCAATCCACGCAGATAGCTGACATTGCGCGCGCCATCTAGAAGAAAGGCGTTTTGCAGCCCGCTATTCCCGTAAGCGGAAAACGAGTTGTCTCGACTTGTACTGTTGGGTACGGCTCCTGGCATCAAATTCGCAAGTTGTATGTAATTCCGGCCATTGAGAGGCAATTGCTCGACCTGCTTCTCTTCCACCACGCCCGCCAGCGTAACGGATTTTTCCTCGGTCAATGGGGTCTGTCCGACGACTGTTATGGATTGGCTGGCGCTCCCCGGCTGAAGTTGAAGCCGTAATATAACCGTTTCGCTGACGCGTAGCATGACATCCTTGCGCTCCAATGTAGTGAAACCTGGTAGTGCGACGGTAACATTGTAAAGCTCGGGAGGCAGGAGCGACGCGACCGCGATACCTGATTTATTCGTGAGTAAGGTGCGCATCACGTTCCCCGTTTTCGCGCCGACGATCTTTACCTCTGCGTTCGAGATGATCGCATCGGTCGGATCGAGCACGATCACGTCGATTTCTCCGGTCGATGTCTGAGCCAGCAGTGGTCCACGTAGACAAAGCACCGAGAGCAGCGCGCCTAAAGTCGTCGCCGAAAACGGGAGTTTGAGCATTGCCAGATGTTATCGGAAATTCGGAATTTCAGCAATGTCCGGGGTGCACGACTCTTCGGAGCACTCGCGAAAAGGAGCTGGAAGATCCTACTCAGCAGCAGTGCTGACGCGAAAGCACAGTGGACCAGCCGGCGGCCCCAAGACAGGAGTGGAAGTGATGATGGTGTTGCCGAGTCTCGACGCGACGCGCCCGCGGCCAGATGGTGCTCCGGCCCCGGCCGATGGGCTTCGAGAAGCTCGCTGCGGCAACTCCGGATTCAACGCGTCGCCGGCCTCTGGACACCGGGATTTTTGGCGAGCGCGGGGAACCGGCGCGGGTCTTTTGTTGCGGTATTGACCGTGAAGAATTGAACGAAACGCCGGGCGCCTGCAGCCGCTTCCAGGCGCCGGCCATCGCGGGCAGCGGTATCCACGCCCAGACTCCGGGTATACTTGAAAAACATGGGGGTTGTCATGTGTCGTGCAGCCAGAGGAATCTTCGTACTCCTTTTCGGTGTTCTGTTTATTGGAAACGGCTTCGGCCAGACTACATTCGCTACAATCACGGGAACGGTGACGGATCCCAGCGGCGGGGTTGTGCCGGGGGCCAAGGTCGCCGTGACGAACGAGGGTGAAGGCACCGTGCGCGATGTCGTAACCGGCAATACCGGAGTTTTCAATGTGCCGAACCTCACGGTCGGGCGCTACCGGCTACAAGTCACCGCTTCCGGATTTGGCGTTTACGATCGCACGGGTTTGATCCTCAGCGCCAATCAAATTTTGAACGTAGACGTGAAGCTGGCGCTGACCCAGGCCGGAACTACCGTAGAGGTGACCGAGGCCGGGTCCAGCATCTCCACCGAGACGAGCAATATTTCGAATATAAAAACCAGCCGTGATCTCCAGGAATTGCCGCTGATCTCGCGCCACGGCGGAGACCAGGGATTCTATACCTACGTGCTGCAGAACCCTGGCGTGAACAGCATGCCCGGGAACAGCTTGAACAACGTGCAGGGTGTGCGCCAGCAAACCGGCGTGCTGCCCACCATGGATGGCATCGCGGTGATGGCGTATCCGATCGGCCCCGGGCCCGTGCAGCCGAGCCTGGAGGGAGTGCAGGAAGTGAACGTACAGTTGGCGAATACTCCCGCCGAATTCGCGACGCCGGCCAACTTCGCCGTAGTAACCAAATCCGGCACGAATCAATATCACGGCACCGCGTTTTGGGACTACAACAGCAGCAAACTGAACGCGCGCGACTTCTTCAGCACGGCTGCCCCGTTTCGCGTCTATCACAACTTCGGCGGCAGCTTCGGCGGCCCGATCCGCAAGGACAAGACGTTCTTCTTCGGCGACTACGAGGGATCGCGCGAGGCGGCCAAGGTGGTCGTGACCGGCAACACGCCCTTGCCGGCCTGGCGCACCGGCGATTTTAGCGGGATCTCTACGCCCATCATCGACCCGCGCACGGGCCAGGCGTTTGCAGGCAATCGCATCCCGGCGGATCGCATCAGTCCGGTGTCGCAAAAGGTACAGGATTTCTTTTTCCCGCTGCCCAACTTCGGACCGGCCGGGCTGCAGTCCGGCAACTGGCGAGGACAGTTTCCGGGCAACACCGGCTTCACGCGCTTTGACGATTTCGGCGTTCGGGTCGATCAGAACTTCAGCAACGGCGACAAGGTCTACGGCCGCGTCAGCTACCGGCGGCTGCCGCTGACGGCGCGCGAGAACGTACTGCCGCCCATTGGGGAAAGAGACCAGCTTCGCGGATCGCGCAGCGCCGTGGCTTCGTGGACGCACCTTTTCAACGCTTCGCTGCTGAACGAATTCCGCACCGGCTTCACACGGCAGCGGAATTTCTACCAGCCGTCGCTGATAGGCTCCGATATCCTGAACCAAGTCGGTATCCAAGGTGTGACTACGACTGGAATCCACAATGTGCCCGCGTTCAACATCACCGGGATCACCACCACAGACCAGCCGAACCCGCAGGCGCTCACGCTCGACACCAATTTCGAGTGGACCGACAACCTGAGCTGGACTCGCGGCCGCCACTCGATGAAGTTCGGATTCGACGCGATCCGCGATCAGCTCGGCGGCTATAACTATCCGAACAGTATGTACGGCACGTACAACTTCAACAACACGTATACCGGCTTCGCCTACGCCGATTTCCTGCTCGGGATTCCACAGACCACGCAGTTGACGATACCGACTCCGCCCCGATATCTCCGCGGCACGACCTGGAGCGGTTACGCGCAGGATCAGTTCAAAGTGAACCAGCGGCTGACACTGAATTACGGAGTGCGATACGAACTGCTCGGTCCCTATTACGACCGTTACGGCAGCATCGCCAACTTCGATCCGAAGACCGGAGCGTTCGTTCTGCCCAGCGACGGCATCACGCACGTGAATCCGTTCTACCCCACGAATATCCCGGTCGTTTCCGCGACGCAGGTGAACTTCCCCGACCACACCCTGGTCCGCTTCGTGAAGCACAACTTTTATCCGCGCATCGGCGCCGCGTACAAGCCCTTTGGCGACGACAAAACGGTGATTCGCGCCGGCTACGGCATCTACGGCAACCTGGTTTATGGCAGTCTCGCGCGAGGGCTCGGCGGCGGCCCGTTCGCCGGCAGCACCACGTACACCAACGGGCTCGTCAACGGAGTGCCGCTGTTCAGCTTTCCTTCCCCATTCCTGCCTAGTGGCACCACCGCAACGCAGAATGCCTTCGGCGTGAATCCGAATCTTTCCACACCGTACACCGAGCAGTGGAACTTTACGGTGGAGCGGCAGATCGGCAGCACGGCAGTGCGTCTCTCGTATCTGGGGTCGCACTCGGTGAACCTGATCTATGCGCGCAACCTGAACCAACCGCCGCCGAGCACGATTCCGTTCACGAACAGCCGGCGCTATTACCCGATCTTCAACAGCATCACGTATTACGAAAACGGCGGAAATCAGCGGTATCACGGGTTGCAGGCTACGTTCGCCAAGAACTATGGCAATCAGCTCACGTTCAACGCCGGATATACATGGGCGAAAGACCTGACCGACACGCAGGAGGGGACCTTCTCCGGTCCGACGATCCAGAACCAGTTCGACCGCAGAGCCGAGTACGGGAACAACCTGTTGACGCCGACGCATCGCGTTTTCGGTTATGCGATCTGGCACATCCCGGTAGGCAAGGGGCACCGGATCCTGAATCGCGGAGGTATCGTGGAGGCGGTGCTGGGCGACTGGCAGATGGCGTGGAACGCGATGGCGCAATCGGGCCAGTTCTTTACGCCATCTTTCAGTGGATTCGATCCGTCGAACACCAACACGATCGGCGGCCGTCCCGATGTAGTGTCGGGTGTCAGTACGAATCCGGTGGGGACGCAGTCGATCAACAACTGGTTCAATCCGGCCGCGTTCAAGATTCCGGGCTGCCCGGATGCCACACCGGTGTGCAGCAAGCCGGACAACATCGGCCGGTTCGGAAATGCCGGCATCGGCACCTTGCGCGGGCCGCAGATATGGAACGCGGACTTCGCCGTCTCGAAGTACTTTCCGATTCGCGAGAATCTTCGCCTGCAGTTCCGGGCAAATATGGCCAACGTTTTCAACCATCCGAATTTTGCCCTCCCGGCGTCCAACATCAGCTCGCCCGCGACGGTGGCGAAGATCACATCGAGTGTGGCGGCGACCTTCGGAACGGTCGCGCCCCGCGAGATCGATTTCCAGTTGAGGCTGGAGTTCTGACCATGCGCTCATCCGCTTGCCTTGGCTTCGTGTTGGCGGCCTGCAGTCTCTTTGGGGCGGAACACGAGGTGGTGCGCCTGGATCATCGCGTTTTTCCCGGCCTGGAGCGGATGGACGGGAACTGGGCCGCTTTATTCGCGGCCAGCGACGGCAAGGTCTACGTCGGCCTCGCGTATCACGGCGGCGGCGGTCATCTGGTTTATTACGATTCCAAGGCCGATGCCGTCCGTGATGTCGGCGACCTCAACGTGCTTTGCGGCGAGAACGGATTGCATCGCGGTCCGCAATCCAAGATCCACGCGAAGTTCGGCGAAGGCAAGGACGGCCGCATCTACTTCGGGACGCATGCGGGCCTGTGGTGGGACTACGCCCGCTTCGCGACCAAGGCGGGCTATCCGGGAGAGCATTGGATGGCCTTCGATCCCAAGACCGGCCGCGTGCAGGATTTCGGAATCGGAGTGCCGAACGAAGGCATCAACACCGGCGCGTACGATCCGCAGTTCAATCGCATTTACGGGCTGACGCATCCGCGGGCGCATTTCGTGTATTACGACGTTGCCGCCGGGAAGACCGTCGACCTCGGACGTATAGACAACTGGGAGTCGATCGGGCGCACCCTGGGGATCGACGATCGCGGCAATGTCTACGGGAGTTTCGGCCAAGGCCAGATCTTCAAGTACGATCCGCGCACGGACCGGATCACCGAGCTTTCCGTGCGCCTTCCGATTCGAGAGAAGGGCATTTCGCTCGGACGCGATTACTCGAAATCGGAAACGGCGTGGCGGACGGTTGTTTGGGATCGCGAAACCAGGCGCTTCTACGGAGTGGAAGAGAGTGCGACGAACTTGTTCTCCTTCGATCCGAATGCCGGACAGGACGGCGAGGTGAAGCGTTTGGGCGAGTTGGCGATCCCCGGATTTGCGGATAAGCGCGACGTGCCCTATGCGACTTTGAGCCTGACGCTCGGGCACGACCGCAAGCTGTACTATGGAGCTTCAGCGCGCGAATTCGATTACGGCGGCAGCGCGGGCGCCGAGGCGTCGCACCTGATCACTTACGACCTGAAGACAGGCCGCAAGCAGGATTTAGGCGAAATGCATTTAGAGGATGGCAGCCGGGTATTAGGCACGAACGCCGCCGACACCGGTCCGGACGGCACGATTTACCTGGTAGGTGCGATCGAACTGCGGCCGAAGCCGGGTGAGACGCCGGCCGCCGGCGGCCGTATCGCGGGAATTCCTTACCGGCTGGCACTGCTGATCTACCGTCCTCATTGATATGCGCACATGCGTACTTCTGCTCCTGTTCGCCGTCGGCTTGTGGGGGCAGCGTACTGTCGGGTACGACGCTTCGGTCGTCACGCAAGTTCGTATCGATCTGCGAGACCTGGGATATCCGCCGCTCGACGTAATTCCGCCGGATGAGTCGGCCATTCGCAGCCTTGCGACCGCGCCGAATGGGCTGGTCTACGGTGCGACCAGCGGCCATCGAAGCCATCTTTTCGTTCTCGATCCGCGCCACGGCTGGGTGCAGCCGCTCGGATATCTGAAGGGCGTGACTACCGTGCACCGGTCGCTCGTGGTCGCGGCGGATAACAGTGTCTACATCGGCGGCAGCGCCGGTGTCGACACGAACGGGCAAGGGTACAGCGGATACGCGGGCGGGCACCTGTTGCACTACACGCCCGATCACGACGATCGCAAGCCGATCCGGATTGACGCCGAATGCGCGGTGGAGGACCTCGGTATTCCGGTGCCTGGCGACGGCATTTACACCATGGCTGTGGACAGGCAGCGAGGCCTCGTTTACGGCCTGACCTATCCGACGGGCCGCTTCTTCCGCTATTCCGTCGCGGATCGGAAATTCACGGTCCTGGGCGGTGTCGCGGAGCATGCGATTCCAGGAGAAAAATTCGAGAAGGACCGCAACATCGGCCGCGCGCTGGCCGTTACGTCGGACGGCAACGTTTACGGATCCGGCGAAGGCGGCGCGCTGTTCGAGTTCAACGTCGCCAGCGGACGACTTGAAATGCTGCGCGTCACCGCGCCGACCGTGCCGGGCCGCGCCGTTTACAACCGCGTCGATTGCTGGCTGCCGGTAAGCGACGACCTGCTGTACGGGGGTACTTCAGACGGATATCTGTTCCGCTTCGATATTAAAGCGATGCGCATCGACAACCTGGGTAAGCCGCTCAATCAATATCGGATTCGCGGACTGGCGCAGGCCCGGAACGGCCGGTTGTATGGTGTCGGCGGTGAAGACGACGAGATGGCACGGTTATTCAGCTACGATCCCGCCGCGGGGGCGTACGAAATTCTGGGCATGGTGGACGTGAATCACCGGCCGTACTATGCGTGGCAGGCATACGTGATCGATGCGATGACAGCGGGCGCGGATGGCACCTTGTATCTAGGCCAGAGCGAGCGCAAGTCGAAGCTCTATCTCTATTATCCGGAGTGAGCTATGGGGGGTGCTAAGCGCCGATCTCGCCGCTCGCGGAAATCTTCTGCGATCGCTGCCGCGGTGGTTGGACTGGTGCTCGTGGGAGCCGGGAGTTTCGCCCGCGAAGAACTGTTGTGGCGGCATCGAAATCTCGGCCAGGCCCTTTATGAAAATCCGGCCACAGCTTCCCAGGCTCCTGCCGAATTCAAGAAGGCGCTGGATCTGGCGCCGGCTTCGCCGCGCGAACATGTCAATTACGGCCTGGCGCTGCTGCGCGCCGGAAGGTCGCGTGACGGAATCGCCGAACTGGAAAAGGCTCAGAAACTCGACGCGTCCATTCCACATACCTGGTTCAATCTGGGGATTGAGTTCAAGAAGCAGGGCCAGTTCGATCGTGCCGCCGCGGAGTTCGAACAGATGCTCAAGCT
>Ga0070741_10014045_pt1 | contig 13961 bp, 11 predicted proteins | sample Coa_R1_4_FD_66440 | JGI IMG/M metagenome (GOLD analysis project Ga0070741, IMG submission 66440) | Surface soil microbial communities from Centralia Pennsylvania, which are recovering from an underground coalmine fire - Coalmine... | ecosystem: Environmental > Terrestrial > Soil > Unclassified ... | reverse complement strand
CTTGGCCTTCTGGGTCAAAGACCCGGAGGCAAAGAAGAAATACATCGAAGCCTTCAACCGCTCTGACTTCGAGGCGATGCTCAATTACTATAAGCGCAATTATCCGCGCGAGCCTTACACTGAGGACACATCACCAGTGATCAAAATCAAAGCGCCTGTGCTGATGATTCATGGGTTGCAGGATACGGCGTTACTGGCCGGAGCTTTGGATAATACGAGGGCATGGCTGGAAAACGATTTCTCGCTCGTGACTGTTCCTGAGGCAGGGCACTTCGTGCAACAAGATGCGTCCGACTTGGTAACCCGCACAATCAAGATGTGGCTCAATCGATGACCTGCCGTTGTCGTCATGTGACATCAGAGCTTGGCGATGCAGAGTCCTGAAACATCTGAACAATCCAATGGCTTTCCTGATCACTTAAACTCTGAAGGAGATTGCTATGAAAAGCCTGCTTCCCTTTTCGTTACTGCTCACGATCTGCCTGCTGGCAAGCCCCGCCTTCGCCCAGCAGGATTTCTCGAAAGTCGAGATCAAAGTCCACAAGGTCGCCGGGAATGTTTACATGCTCGAAGGGGCCGGCGGCAACATCGGAGTTTCGGTCGGCAATGACGGGGTGCTGATCATTGACGATCAGTACGCCCCGCTCTCCGACAAAATTCGCGCCGCGCTCAAAAGCATCAACCCCGGCCCGCTGAAGTTCGTCATCAACACCCACTTTCATGGCGATCACACGGGCGGCAACCCGAATTTCGGCAAGGAAGCCCCGATCATCGCGCACGACAACGTGCGCCGGCGGCTGACGGGCGAACTGCAACCCGACACCGGGAGCGCGCAGCCGATGGCGAAGGAAGGGCTGCCTGTCATCAGCTACGCGCAGTCGGTCTCGGTCCACTTCAACGGTGAGGAACTCAAGGTCATCCACTTCCCCAGAGGCCACACGGATGGCGACAGTGTGATCTTCTTCGCCGGCTCGAACGTCGTCCACATGGGCGACGACTTCTTCGCCGGGAAATTCCCCTTCGTTGACCTGAGCAGCGGCGGCAGCGTCCAGGGGCTCGAGAAAAACATCGCCGAAGTCATCAAACGCCTCCCGGCCGACGTCAAAATCATCCCGGGTCACGGCCCGATCTCATCGCTCGATGACCTGAAGGCCTATCACGCGATGCTGGTCGAAACGATTGACGTTGTGCGCAAACAGATGGCCGCCGGCAAGAGCCTCGATGACATCAGGAAAGGGGGGCTGCCGGACAAGTTCAAGGATTGGGGCACGGGATTCATCAAACCTGACCGGTGGATCGAGACGATTCACAAGAGCCTGTCCGCGAAATAAAGAGATGACCAGGACGCGGATGACACGGATCATACAGACAGTCGCGGATCTGATCCGCCTTAATCCGTGTCATCCGCGTCCTGGTCTTATTCCTTCCCCGAAATCACGCCCCGCTTGTTCCAATCTTCAGCCACTTGAATTACATTGAGGCGACTCTCGGGACTGAGGAACAACTCGTGATCTCACGGCAGATTTCTCGCTACCGGATTATCAGGAAGCTCGGCGCGGGCGGCATGGGCGAGGTCTGGCTCGCCGAAGACTCGCAGCTCGGCCGCCAAGTGGCGCTCAAGCTGCTGCCGCAGGGGGTCACTCAGAACGAGGAGATGCTCCACCGCTTCGAGCGTGAAGCGCGCGCCGCCAGTGCGCTCAACCATCCGAACATCATCACGGTTTATGAAGTCGGTCAGGCCGACGGCGTCCATTTCATCGCGACCGAATACGTTGAGGGCAGGACGCTGCGTCAGCGTCTGGCGACGGGGCCGCTCGGCGTCCGCGAAGCCCTTGGGATCATCGTGCAGGCCGCCGCCGCGCTGACCGCCTCCGACACGGCGGGCCTCACGCACCGCGACCTCAAGCCCGAAAACATCATGCTCCGGCCCGACGGCTACGTGAAGGTGCTGGATTTCGGCCTCGCGAAGCTGGCCGAACGCCCGCCGACGGCGACAGGCACTGAAGACGGCGCGGCGGCGTGCAGCGGCTTCGAGACCGCAGTCGGCATAGTGGTCGGCACGCCCCGCTATATGTCGCCCGAGCAGGCGCGCGGGCAGAAGGTGGATACGCGCAGCGACATCTTCAGCCTGGGCATCGTGCTTTACGAAATGCTCACCGGCTACACTCCGTTCGGCGGCGAAACCAGCGCGGATATTATGGCGGCCATTCTTTACGCCGATCTGCCGCTGCTCGCGCGCCACACGAGCGAACTCGTCCCGGACGACCTCGAACGAGTCATCAGCCGGATGCTGGCCAAAGAACGCGAGGAACGTTATCAGAGCGCGCAGAGCCTCCTCGAAGACCTGAAGCGCGTGCAGGACAGGCTGACCTCCGAAACGAGAATCGAGCGGGCCGATGAGCTGTCCCGAAACAGCGCCCCGGCGCACGGCAGAACCACGTCCATCATCGTGCCCCAGGCGAAGGAAGAGACGCAGATTTATCCCACGCCCCGGCGGCGACGGCGACGCGCGATCAACTCGCTCGCCGTGCTGCCACTCGTCACCACGGGCGGCGATTCCAATGCGGCGTACCTCTCTGACGGCATCACCGAGAGTGTCATCAACAGCCTTTCGCGCCTGCCGAAGCTGCGAGTGATGGCGCGCAGCACGGTCTTCCGCTATCAGGGCAGGATGGTTGACCCGCAGACGGTCGGGCGCGAGCTGAATGTCCGCGCCGTGCTGACGGGCCGGGTGCTGCTGCCCGGAGACCGGATCGTCGTGAGGGCCGAACTCGTGGACGCCGACGACGGCGCGCAGCTCTGGAGCGGGCAGTACAGCCACCCGCTCACCGACGTCTTCGTCGTCGAGGAAGAAATTTCGCGCGAGATTTCCGAGCAGCTCCGGCTCAAGCTGACCGGCGAAGAGAAGAAACGTCTGGTCAGGCGCTACACCGACAACGCTGAAGCTTATCAGGCCTACCTCAAGGGCCGCTTTTACTGGAACCAGCGGACGCCGCCGAGCCTCAAGAAAGCCATCGAATCGTTCGAGCAGGCCATCGCTTTTGACCCGAATTACGCGCTCGCTCACGCGGGCCTCGCCGACGCTTACTCGGTGCTGGGTATCTACAGCGCCGTCTCGCCGAAAGCCGCGATGGCGAAAGCGAAGGCGGCAGCGACGCGCGCGATTGAGATTGACGAGTCGCTGGCCGAAGCCCACACGGCACTCGCCGGCGCGCTCATCTGGTTCGACTGGAACTGGCAGGCGGCCGAAAGAGAGTTCAAACGCGCGATTGAACTCAACCCGGCCTCATCCAATGCGAGGCACTGGTACGCTTCAGTTTACCTGACCGCGACCGGACAATTTGACGAAGCCCTCAAACAGGAACTGCGCGCGCGTGAACTGGAACCGCTCTCGCTCGTCATCAACACGCATCTGGGGTGGATCTGCTATCACGCGCGCCGCTTCGAGAGCGCCATCGCGTACTACCGTCAGGCCATCGAACTTGATGCGAACTTCGTCCCCGCGCACTTCTACCTCGGCCTGGCTTATATCCAGCAGGGGCGGTTCGCCGAAGCCATCGCTGAGTTGCGGCAGGCGCTTGAGCTGTCGCGGCACGGGGCGATGGTGATTGGCGGGCTCGGCTACGCCCTGGCCAGATCGGGCGCGCGCGAGGAAGCACTGGCGCTGCTCGATGAATTGAAGGAGTCGGCGGCGAACAAATACATCGCGCCCTTCCACCACGCGATGATTCACCTCGGCCTCGGTGACGCTGACGAGACGTTCGCCTCGCTCGAAAAGAGTTATGACGAGCGGTACTGCTGGCTGGTCTGGCTCAGAACCGAGCCGATGTATGACGGCCTGCGCTCGGACCCGCGATTCGCCGACCTGCTCGGGCGCGTCGGGCTGGCGTGAGAACCCGTGCCACTCGTCATACCCCTCATTAACTTCGGATTCGCCTTCATCCCTACTCGCCGCTTGACTCTCCCGTAACGGGAGACCGTACACTGCCACCTGAACAAATCAGGCCGCCCGGGAACAGGAGGAAAGGTAATGCTCAGGATCGGGGATTTTTCCAGACTCAGTCAGGTGTCGGTCAAGGCGCTCCGGTTTTACGACGAGATCGGGCTGCTCAAGCCGACTTACGTGGATCGCGCGACCGGCTATCGGTACTACGCGGCGACGCTGCTTGAGCGCCTCAACCGCATTCTGGTCTTCAAGGAGCTGGGGTTTTCGCTCGAAGAGATCGCGCTGCTCTTACAGGATGGCCTGCCCGCCGGCCGGGTGCGCGAGGCGCTCGCGGGCAAACGCGCGGAGCTTTCGCGCCGGATTGCCCGCGAACAGGCGCGGCTCCGGCAGGTCGAAGTCTGGCTCGCACAGGTCGAACGGGAAGGCCGCGTCCCCGACCATGAGATCGCGCTCCGGCAAGTGGCGCCGCGGCTCGTTGCCTCGGTGCGCGACCGGATTGATTCTTACGACGACACTGCGGAGCTTTTTGCCGAACTCAGCCGCCACCTGAAAAAGCACCACGCCGCCGGCCAGCGCGCCGCCGTCTGGCACGCCTGCGCCGGTCAGTCGGAGCGCATAGATTGTGAAGCTGTCATCCTGCTCAACTCCCCCGTGCCGGAGAGCAAACGGGTGAAAGTCTACCGGCTCCCGGCCACCGTCAATGCCTGCCTTATCCATGAAGGGAGCGATGAGACGATCACGCAGGCTTACCGCGCCGCGCACTCATGGATCAAAGCTCAGGGCTACGCGATTGCCGGCCCGCTCCGCGAACTGTACTGGCAGGGCGGCGTCGCGCAGGATGACAGCTTCGGCGTGACCGAAATTCAGTATCCGATTCGCAAATCACAGCCCGCCGCCTCACAGGGATAACTGAGCCGCCGCAGCGAAATCTTTTTCGGGAGCAACAATGAGCAGAGAGGCATTCACCGCCGCAGGCGCCGAGGGGGCAGAGAAAACGCGGAGAAAACCGAAACCTCTGCGGACTCTGCTCCTGCGGCGGTGAATGAGGCTTGCACAGCCGGCCCTTTGGTTTTGCACTAACGGCGCAATAGAGGAGAGCTATGAAAACAGGTTTCTTTGGCATCAACCTCGGGGTCTGCGGCGACGTTGACGCGATGATCCGTGTCGCGCGGGCCGCGGAGCAGGCCGGGCTTGAGTCGGTCTGGACCGGAGAGCATGTCGTGCTTCCGGACCCGCGCGTGCCGCCCTCGCCCTGCGAGCCACAGATGCCGATCCTCGACCCGGCAGTCGCGCTCAGTCACATCGCCGCCCACACGACCCGGCTGCGCCTGGGGACGGGCGTCATCATCCTGCCGCAGCGAAATCCCGTCGTCCTCGCCAAGGAACTCGCCTCACTCGATGTCGTATCAAAGGGCCGGCTCATCTTCGGCCTGGGGGCGGGGTATCTTGAGCCCGAATTCCGCGCGGTCGGGGCCCCTTTCGAGGAGCGCGGCGCGGTGACGGATGAAGCGATTGAGGCGATCAAGGCCCTCTGGACGATGGAGAAGCCGGCGTACGAGGGCCGCTTCTTCTCCTTCGGCGGCATTGATGCGCAGCCGCGCCCGGTGCAAAAGCCCCACCCGCCCATCGTCGTGGGAGGGATGAGCCGACGCGGCGCGCGGCGTGCCGCCCGATACGGCAACGGGTGGTACGGCTTCCTCACTGATCTTGAAGCGACGAAACGCAGCCTCGGCTGGATTCGGGACTACATTGCCAGTGGCGAGCGACCGGCTGAACTGGGTGAGATCGAAATCTCCGTCACCCCTCCGGTTCCAGTGACCGCAGACGTTATTCGCCAGTACGAGGACTGCGGGGTTCATCGGCTCATCCCGGCCTTCAACGCCGCCACGGCGGATGATGCCCTGCGGTTTGCAGACAAACTCGGTGCGCTCACATCGCGTTGACCATTGCATCACCCCTGCCGCCTGACCTTCTCCGTTATCTCAAAGGAACAGCGCGGCGGGACATCGTTTTTGTCGCACTTTTCGCGGACGCGCCCGCCGGTGAGCTGCGCGAGGAGCGTCTCCGCCACGCCGCACACTTCCGGGTGGGCCGCGACGGCCGTGGCGAATGGGCAGCTTGCGCTTTGAATGATGATCCTGCCCGCTTCCCTTTCGAGTCGCGGCGCGCCGCCCAGCGCCTCAAGCATCTCTACTGCCTGCTCGGCCCCGGCTGAAAGGTCGGAGCGGGTGGCCACGCCCCGCCTCGCGCCCGCGGCGACTCTGCGCCCGACTTCACGCAACACATCACTCAACTCGTCCGGCGTCAGCCTCTCCTTGAGCACGCCCAGCAGCACGTTGAGCAGCGCGTCATAAGCTTTCGGAAAGAGGTCTTCCGCTTCGTGCGTCAGCGCGTAAGTGGCGTGAGGCTTACGCACCCCCCGCCGCACGCCCGCCTGATATACAAGGCCGTCGCGTTCGAGCGTCGCCAGATGGGCGCGCACCGCGTTGTTCGTCAAATCCAGAGAGGCCGCCAGCTCCTCAACCGTGCGCGCCGCGGTGCGGAGCAACCGCACGACCTGTCCGCGCGTGCTGCCGAAGAAACGTTCGCCGATCTTTGTCTTTGCCATAGCCCTCCTCCCGGGAATTTAACCCACCGGCAGATAAAAATCAATAAGTCAAAAACTTTCTTGACTTATTGTGGTAATCGAATGTAAGATCGGCGCCATGGTCGAAAACGAAATTCCCTTTCGAGGACGGAAGAGGCCGGCTGGCAGGAAACGCAGAAGGCGGATTCAGCTGACGGTGAGCGAGTCCGCGCGCTTCTCGCCCCGCGCGGCGCGGACGATCATCAGGCGCCCGCGCCGCGGGCCGGAGAAGACGGTCGAGCGGGTTGCGGCGGCGCGCCTGCCGACGGAATACGGCGAGTTCCGCATCATCGGCTACCGCTCGCTCACCTCGGGCGAGGAGTTCGTCGCGCTCGTGCGCGGGGAGCCGCGGGCGGATCGCCCGACACTCGCGCGCATTCACTCGCAGTGTTTGACGGGCGACGTGTTCGGCTCGGTCAAGTGCGACTGCGGGCGACAGCTTCATGCCGCAATGCGCATGATTGCGGACGAAGGGTCTGGCGTGATCGTTTACCAGCAGCAGGAGGGGCGCGGCATCGGCATCGTCAATAAGATTCGCGCCTACGCCCTGCAGGACGAGGGCGCCGACACCATCGAGGCCAACGAACTGCTCGGGTTTGGCGTTGACCTGCGGACTTACGAGCAGTGTGCCGAGATCCTCAGCGAACTCGGGTTGCGCCGCCTGCGCGTCATGTCGAATAACCCTGACAAACTGCGCGCGCTGGAAGATGGCGGACTGGAGGTCGTCGAGCGCGTGCGGCTTGAGGTCGAACCGCACGAATCTTTTTACGGCTATCTGGAGACGAAGAAAGAAAAGATGGGACACCTGATCAACTGACCCCCGCGCCGCCCGGGGATGGCCCCGATTGCGTCGTCCCCGGTTGACGAGCGCGGCGGCGTTTATCTGAAAGGAGTGACCTGCCCGTGCGAGAAGTGGAACTGGCCGGAGCCGGCGATTTGCAGGACGGCGAGATGAAAGCGATTGAGGCGGGCGAAGCAAAGCTGCTGCTCGCGCGCGTGAACGGGAACTTTTACGCCGTCGGCGCGACCTGCCCGCATTACGGCGCGCCGCTCGCGGAAGGCGCGCTGTGCGGCGAGCGCATCATCTGCCCCTGGCATCACGCCTCATTCGACGTGAAGACGGGCGACCTCGTTGAGCCCCCGGCGCTCGACGCGCTGCCGCACTACGAGGTCAGGGTCGAGGGCGGGCGCGTCATTGCCACCCTGCCCGACGAAGCCGCAGACCGTCGCACGCCGGTGCTGGCCGGGCGCGACGCGCAACAGGACGAGCGCACGTTCGTCATTCTGGGCGGCGGTGCGGCCGGTTACATGGCGGCGCAAACTCTGCGCGAGGAGAATTTTCGGGGACGCGTCGTGATGATCACCCGCGAAGACCGCCTGCCCTATGACCGCCCGAATCTGAGCAAGGATTACCTGCAGGGTCATGCTGAACCCGAATGGATGCCGCTCCGCCCCGCCGATTTCTTCTCCGAGCATGCAATCGAAGTCTGGCCCGGCCGGGAAGTCGCGCGCGTTGACGCGCGGGTGAAAATCATTTTTTTCAGTGACGGCGGGCAGCTCGCCTACGATGCGCTCTTGGTGGCGACGGGCGGCGAGCCGCGAACTTTGCAGGTTGCAGGCAGTGAACTGAAAAATGTTCTGGCGCTCCGCAGTTTCTCAGATTCTGACGCGATCATCAGCGCCGCCGAAAAGGCGAAGCGCGCGGTCGTCATCGGCGCGAGTTTCATCGGCATGGAAGCGGCTGCCAGCCTGAGAACCCGCGGACTCGCAGTGACGGTGGTCGCGCCCGAAAAGACCCCCTTCGAACACACGCTCGGCGCGGAAATCGGCGCGCTCTTCCGGGAGATTCACGAGAGCAACGGCGTCGAGTTCAGGCTCGGCGCGAAGGTCGAGCGACTGGTCGGCGATGAGGAGGTCGAAGCCGTCGCGCTCGAAACGGGCGAAAGGATCGCCGCCGATCTGGTCGTGGTCGGCGTCGGCGTGCGCCCCGCGACCGAGTTTCTCGCAGGCGTCACCCTGCACCAGGACGGCGGCGTCATCGTTGACGCGCACCTGCGCGCCGCCGATTCGCTTTACGCCGCCGGAGACATCGCGCGCTTCACCGACGCCCGCACCGGCGAAAGCGCCCGGATAGAACACTGGCGCACCGCGCTCCAACAGGGCAGGACGGCGGCGCGCAACATGGCGGGGCGACCGACCGTTTACGACTCGGTGCCGTTCTTCTGGACGCGACAGTTCGACGCCGGGCTCCTGTACGTCGGCCATGCGACTGAGTGGGACGAAGTCATTTTTGACGGTGAAGTTGCCGGGAAAGATTTTCTGTCCTTCTACGTCAAAGACGGTCGGGTGCTGGCGGTCGCGGGCATGAACAGAGACCGCGACATGGCGATCATCGAGGATCTGATGCGTCACGACAATCTGCCCACCGCTTCGGAATTGAAGCTCGCGCGCGGCGCTGGGCCTGTTTATGCCCGCCGCTGAAGTGCTGTATGACTGCCCAACTCGTCGGTTCGATTGACCGGGCAGTCTCTTCGATTGAAAGCCTCGACATTCCGCCGCACGGAAAGCAGAGTAACCGGATGATGCCATGCGGTTTCCGGCCAGACCCGGCGCGCTGGCGTCAGGCTGACTGCTGCACGGTGCGCCGCCTCATACGCCGTACGGCCGACAGTCTGCCCCCTCCGTGACCACATCAAAACAGGTAACTCAGCATCACACCCCGACGATTCGCAGCGCGACATACGGGACCAGATTGAACAGGAAGACGCCGATTTCGTAGAGTACTATCGCGGCGTAATTGACCGCGTCGAACTGCTCAGGCGGCAGACGAAACCACCGGCTCCCGAGCCGGTACAGCCGCTCGTGCAGCAGCACGAAAAGCAGAGACCACATTGCCAGTAACGCGAAGTTCATCAACGCACACCAGAAGAGTACGTCACGAGCCATCTCGATGCTCATCAGCAGACTCCTTTTCTCAAGGCCTGACGAAAAGTTTGCCCGGGCTCGCCGCGAGTCCGGCGCAAGGGCGGAGTTCACCTGCCCGCTGCCATCTCCGCCCGAGCCTCGCGGACGAGGCGCGCAAGCGACTCTTTGAGGTTCGGGTCGAGCGTCAGGCATTGCTTGAAATCGCGTTCGGCGGCGGCTTCGTCGCCCTGTCGTAACTTCACCAGCCCGCGATTGCAGTGGGCATCGGCGTGGCGCGGGTCGAGCGCGATGGCCTGATCATAATCGGCTGTGGCCCGCGCCCAATCCCCCCGCTCGCGCCAGACACAGGCGCGATTAAACCAGGCGACATCCGATGCGGGGTCGAGTTCGATGGCACGGTTGTAATCGGCCAGCGCTCCCGCCGCGTCGCCTCCGGCGTGCCGTGCCGCGCCACGGTCGCCCCAGGCTGCGGCGAAGTCCGGCCTGAGCCTGATCGCGCGGGTGAGATCGTCAACGGCCCCGTCAAAGTTACCTGTCTGATACCGGGCCGCACCACGGTTGGTGTAATGCTCAGTTCGTCTGGAATCGAGTTTGATGGCGCGGTCGAAGTCGGCCAGCGCACCGCTCAGGTCCTGCCTGCCCATCCGCGCGATGCCGCGATTGGCCCAGGCCGGGGCGTGGCGCGGGTCGAGTTCGATGGCCGCGGTGCAGTCACTGATCGTGCCGTCAAGGTCGCCTTTCAGATACCGAATCCCGCCGCGATCAACCCAGGCCTGCACGAGGCGCGGGTCGAGGCGGAGAGCGCGGTCGAAGTCGGCGAGTGCGCCGTCGTAGTCGCGTTTCTGCAGACGTGCCGTGCCGCGATTGTAATACGCCCCGGCGTTGCCCGGGTCAGACCTGATGGCGAGGTCGAAATCAGCAATCGCCCGGTCCCATTCGCCCCCGGCGAACCAGGCGTTGCCGCGTTCGAGGTAAGAGGAGGCAGTCGCGGCGCGTGAAGTCTGCGCCCGAGCCGCCCCCGCGATCAAGGCCAGAAGCAGCAGGATTCGGAAACATTGTGTCATAGTCCACCTCCGGGAAATCTTCACAAGGGCAGATCAACCGGGCAGACTCCGGCCCGGTTCCGCCGGAGCATTGCCCCGCCCGGACGCCCTGCGTTAGAGTGAGCGCCGTCATCCAGACCTGAAATCGGCGGCGCTGTTGCGGGATGAGACTCTGGCCCCAGAGCCATCCCGAAGTCCTGAATCGGCGGTGAATTGTTTCCGAATTATTTCCTAACGCGCTTATGAGCAGCCCCCCCAGCCACTTCTACGAGTTCGGCCCATTCCGCCTTGACCGGGCGGAGCGCGTCCTGCTCCGCGACGGCCAGCCGCTCATGCTCACGCCCAAAGCTTTCGACCTGCTGCTCGCGCTGATCGAGCGCCGCGGCCACGTCATCGAGAAGGAAGAGTTGATGGGTGCGGTCTGGCCTGAGACCGCCGTCGAGGAGGGCAACCTCACGCACCACATTTCCGTCCTGAGGAAGACGCTGGGCGAGGGCGCGGGCGAACGCGCGTACATCGGAACCGTTCCGCGGCGCGGCTACCGCTTTCTGGCAGAGGTGAGAGAGCAGAATGGCGCGGGGGCAAACCCGGTCGCCGAGGCTGGGGCAGCCCCGGTCGCCACGGGTGAAGTGCCGCCGACCGTGCCGGTCGTCAGTCCTCCGGCCCGCCGGGGCAAACGCCCCGCGATCATCCTGACTGCTCTCGCCTTCGTGGTGCCTGTCCTCATCGGCGCCGGGATCTGGCTGGGCTCCCGACTGAAGAGAGCCGAAGTTGACCAGCTTGAGTTCAAAGGCAACTTCTACGTGACCAGGTGGACCGAGGATGAGATCAGGAAAGGACTCGAATACTACAACCGAGCCATCGCCCTGGACCCGGACTCCGCCTCAGCCTGGGCAGGGCTGGGGACCGCCTGGATCTTCCTTGCGGACTTGTATGTCTCCCCGCGGGAAGCGATGCCCAAAGCAAAGGCGGCAACCGTGAATGCTTTGCAGCGTGACGAGACGTTTGTCGGGGCGCACGTCTCCCTGGGGGTGATCAGGATGGAGTATGAGTGGGACTGGGCGGGGGCCGAACAGGAATTCAAGCGCGCCATTGCGCTCGCCCCGGAATACATTCCGGCGCATCAACTCTATGGCTATTACCTGATCGCGATGGGCCGCTTTGATGAAGCTCAGGCAGAGAGGAAACGGGCAGTGGAAGCTGACCCGCTTAACGACTGGGGCTTGTGGGAGCTGGGACTGTCTTTTTATTTCGCGCGCCAGCCTGAGCAGGCCATTGAACAGTACCGAAGAGCGATTGGGGTAGAGCCGAAGTCGTACTGGCCGCACATGCTGCTCGGCTGGGCTTATGAACAACAGGGCAGGTTTAGTGAAGCCATCGCCGAATCGAGCCAGGCATACCGATTGAATGACAACCCACAGGTTCTGGCGTCGCTCGGACACGCTTATGCCGCGTCGGGTCAGCGCGCCGAGGCGCAAAAAATACTCGCGGAATTGCAGGAGATCGCCAGGCGAAGATACGTCTCGCCTTACGACATCGCCACCATCTGCGCCGGGCTCGGGGAGAAGGAACAGGCGCTGGCCTGGCTCGAAAAGGCTTACGATGATCGCAGCGGCTGGCTGGCGCTGTGGCTGAAGGTTGATCCGAAGTTCGACAACCTTCACTCAGACCCGCACTTTCAGGACCTGCTGCGGCGCGTCAGGCTGACGTGAATTACGCCGGTCAGCCAGGGAGGAATGAGTCAATGATCAGACGAGATTTCCTGAAGACGGTGGGCGCGGCGACCGGCGGAGCGATTGTTGAGACCACTGAACAAACGCAAACCACTCGCCCGGCGGCTGGTCGCCGGCTCGACCTGCACACCCACTATTACCCGGAATCCTACTTCCAGAAGATCCGCGAGACCCCGTCGGAGTTCTCCTTCGACAAGGACCCGACCGGGCGCACGATCATCAAATACCGCGGCGCGCGCTTCTTCGGCATCACGCCGCCGATGACCGATGTCGCCAAACGGATCGAGGACATGGATCGCGTGGGGATTGACGTGCAGGTGGTCTCACTCTCGACGCCGAACGTCTTCTTCGCCGACGCCGGGCGCCAGCCCGAAATTGCCCGCATGGTCAATGACGCTTACGCCGAGCTGGTCGCGAAACATCCGAAACGTTTCAAAGGCTTCGCCTCGATCCCGATGGACGCGCCCGACGCCGCGCTCAAAGAGCTGCACCGTGCCATTGACGAGCTGAAGCTGAACGGCGTGATCCTGCTCAGCAACATTCGCGGCAACGCGCTGACCGCGCCGGCTTATCGCCCATTTTTCGCCGAGGCCAACCGGATGAAGCTCTGCATCCTGCTCCACCCGATGCTGCCCGCCAACTCCGAGCCTTTCCGCGAATACGTCCTCGGCCCGATCATCGGCTTCCCGTTTGACACGACGCTCGCCGTGGCGCGGATGTGTTACGACGGGCTCCTGCGTGACTTTCCCGACATCCGCTGGATCATTGCGCACATCGGCGGCGCGGTGCCTTACCTGATGGAGCGCATGGACAGCGGCTTCCGCGACTTCGCCGAGTGCCGCACGAAGATTGACCAGCTGCCGAGCATTTATCTGAAGCGGCTCTATTACGACACCGTCACCTTCAGCCCGTACAACCTGAATCTGGCGCGCGATCTGGTGGGCACGGATCATCTGGTGATGGGCAGCGACTACCCGCACCTGCTCGGCTCGATTGACCGGGCGGTCTCTTCGATTGAAAGCCTCAACATTCCGCCGCACGAGAAACAGAGGATTTTTGAAGGGACGGCGCTCTCGATCCTCAACAACATTCAGCCCTCGGATCAGTAGCCGGGCTGGCGAGCAATGATATGATTGCGGTCGGCTGCCTCAGCCAGACTGAAACTGACGGAAGAGACTTTACGGAACCTGCGGGAAAAATATGGAACAGAGCTTGAAGAATGGTGGGTTGCTGCCTTCGGCTATGGCTTTGAGAGACTCACTGAATCAAAGGCCCGCTACCTCATCCGGGCCGATAATGCTCACACCCTCACAACTCGAATTGTTGCGGCAGGGCGAAGCCGAGATTGACGCTTACCTCGACCAGTCGCCACGCCTCTGTGCATTCCTTGCCCGGATTCATCATCAGAATGGCGATCAGACAGACGCCGTGTGAACCTGGCGTTGCAATGAGAGTTCCGAATTTCCTCGCGTTCGATTGACCGGGCGGTCTCTTCGATTGAAAGCCTCAACATTCTCCGATAAGGGAAGGAGTGGTTTTTGAAGGGAGGGTAATAGTATGTCGGGCGACAGAAGCGTTCGGCATAGAAATTGAAATAACAAAAGATGATTGAGTCGGCGAGAGTTCATCGGCGACACTCTGGTCAAGCGACCAAACTTAACCGGAGTCAACCTGATGAATCTCGCCAC